>OCVV012849622.1_pt1 | contig 61983 bp, 54 predicted proteins | sample 1539721 | NCBI WGS metagenome assembly OCVV01 (sample SAMN02144230, study PRJEB22623) | gut metagenome | biome: sheep rumen | host: Ovis aries | place: New Zealand
TTCCTGGTATGGTCACTGATGACAGATTACTGCAACCATAGAAAGCACTGCCCCCTATTGTTGTCACGCTTCCTGGTATGGTCACTGATGTTAGGTTACTACAGCCACAGAAAGTGTTGTTTCCTATGCTGGTTATATTATTCCCAAGAACATATTCTTCTACCTGTGTGCCAAAAACAGTTCCAAGATTATTGTCGGAAGTGTATGCCTTAGATACAACGCTATTGGAATTAAGCGTCACCAATGTCAAACCACCACAATCTGCAAAAGCACTACTCCCTAAACTTATCACGTTATCCGGTATGGTGATTGATGTCAGGCTACTACAGCCAGAGAAAGCATGGCTCCCGATGTTTGTCACGCTCTCTGGTATGGTCACCGAAGCCAAGCTACTGCAACCGTTGAAAGCAGAGATGCCGATGTTTGTCACGCTGCTAGGTATAGTTACTGATGTCAGATTGGTACAATTTTCGAAAGCTGCAGAATTGATACCGTTCACTTTATACCCATCAACTTCTTTTTGTATCTCAATCACCTTACAATTTCTATCCTCTGGGCCCGATACTGAAGCTCTTTGCTCATTCTCAAAAACTATATACTTAACCCCGTTCCTGGTTACATAAGTATACCCCAAAAAGGAAGTGGCATACAAGATGACAAATAAAGTAGATAATAATCTTTTCATAATTACGAATATTTAATTTAGTTGAAACGAGCATTCGCCGTTATGTATCCCATATAGGCACATCTTCTCTTGCATTGCAAAATAATAAAGATTACACGTATATGTTTATGGCATATCTATGGCAAATGGTACATTGGAACGAAATGCCATAGATGAAAGCAGTAGATAATTATGGCATTTCGGAAATTTGCCATAACTTTGCATATTGGTAAACCAAGACAGTGATATATTGATGAAGCACGATTTCCTACGTCAGGAATTGGAACGGAAGTTGCAGCAGGAGGTGAGGACTCCAAAGGATTTCCGTCTGCTTTCCGAAAGGATTGCTCAGGAAACGAATACTATAATTAGTGTTGATACACTGATGCGCATCTGGGGATATAAGGGGCAGGTGAACACCAGGCGATCAACACTTGACATACTGGCGCAGTTTCTAGGTTATACAAATTACAACGCTTTCGGTGCTGCATTTCCGGAAGATGACATCGAGGATGATAGCAATGTGTCTCCAGAAGCTTACATTAACGTGGGAAAAGGCTCTGATGGCCCTGTTCCACCACTACAGGAGTGCGGAAGGACAGTGAGGAACTATAAATGGCTGATTGCGGTGGTGTGTCTTGTGATAGTTGTGGGCATTGCTTTGGGCTGCATGTATTTCCGATTGGGTGTACCTGTAGTAAATATTGAGACACAAAAAGCCATACATGGTAAATTCCTGGCCTCGATGGACGAGATACGAAACGACAGGCAGTACTACATCCATACGCGCAACGACAAGCGAGGTCTATTGGGAGTGAATGACAACATGCCTGCCACGACATTCAAGGCTGCCGTAAACTTCCGATGTGACTCTGCTTCGACGTTTGCCCTACTGAAACATGATGGCTACTACTACATCTACAGTGTGCAGGACAAGCGCTTCATCAATGTGGTGTTGATGGAGACGAACAAGCCGCTGCTCAAGTATTATGCCGAAAAGGACTGGTGTGCCTGTGACCTGCACATGAGGGACAGCAGCTTCGTCTTTGATTTCTGGTCTGACCATGCCAGCAATAAAGTCTTTACCTTGAATGTAAACTCTGGTAATGGTCTTATCATTACGGACTATGGAACCATGACCGAGATGTGGGATGACGGCAACCTGTTCAGTATCGAGGATGCTGGGGCCTTTGACCCCACTGAAGCTTTTGCCATGTTTGGAAACATAGACTGAACGGGATGTTTTTTGCTCCATCTTACCGATAGAATCGGCAAAAATGATTATCTTTGTGCCGGAAACGACTAAAAAAGTGCCATAGATGCGAGAGGTAAAGGCTAAGAAGTTCTTGGGACAGCATTTTCTGACGGACCTGAGTGTTGCCAGACGTATTGCTGACACAGTGGACGCCTACCCTGAAATTCCTGTATTGGAGGTGGGGCCGGGAATGGGTGTTATGACGCAGTTTCTGATGCAGAAGCCCAGGGAACTGAAGGTGGTGGAATTGGATTACGAGAGCGTGGAGTATCTGCGCAGGAAGTATCCTGATTTCGAGGACAACATCATCGAGGATGATTTCCTGAAGATGCACCTGGAGAATGTTTTCGGGGGACCGTTTGTGCTGACGGGAAATTATCCGTATAACATTTCGAGCCAGATTTTCTTCAGGATGCTGGAGTACAGGGACATTATTCCGTGCTGTACGGGTATGATACAGAAGGAGGTGGCTGAGCGTTTGGCTGCCAAGCCTGGTACGAAGGCTCAGGGCATTATTTCGGTATTAGTGCAACTGTGGTATGACGTGGAGTATTGTTTTACTGTGCCTCCAACGGTATTTAACCCACCTCCGAAGGTGCAGAGTGCAGTGATTATAATGCGCCGCAACAGCAGACAGAATGCGGGGTGTGACGAGCGGCTGCTGGTGCGTATCGTAAAACAGAGTTTCCAGCAGCGTCGCAAGATGCTGCGCGGCTCGCTGAAAGTACTGATGCCTGAGGGGCATGAATTGGGGACAATGAGACCCGAACAGTTAGGCGTGGAGGACTTTATCCGTCTGACGAATGATATTGACAGGGCGAGTGGGGTGAAAAACTGAGTCTGTTTTTTGAAAAAATGTAGGGGATTGGCGTAGAAGTATGTTAAATTTTAATATATTTGTACGCAAAAGTGGTAATTAATCTAAAATATCTATGGTATTGGGGTTCCTGATTCTGATTGGCTCGGTTGCCTTGCTGATGTATGGCATGAAGGTGATGAGTGAAGGTCTGCAGAAAATGGCGGGTAGCAAACTGCGTAACGTACTGGCTACGGCTACGACCAACCGTTTTACGGGATTGCTGACGGGTGCTTTCATTACGACATGCATACAGTCTTCGACGGCGACGACGGTGATGACGGTGAGTTTTGTGAGCGCAGGACTGCTGACTCTAGGTCAGGCCATCTCGGTTATCATGGGTGCGAACATCGGTACTACGGCGACGGCTTGGATTATGGTACTGGGTGGCAGTTTCGACATACGGCTGATGGTGTATGCGGCTATTGTGCTTTCGGTGGGACTGATTTATTCGAGGAAGAATATAAACCTGGGCGAATTTATCATGGGCCTTGCGCTGATGCTGCTGGGACTGACTACGCTGAAGTCCAATGCGATAGACATGCATCTGGATCAGATTCCTGCCGTAAAGTCTATTTTTGACAGCACCAGTCACCTGGGTCCTGGTGACTATGGGACTTATTTCCTGTACCTGCTGATTGGCGGGTTACTGACATGTGCGGTACAGAGCTCAGCTGCAATCATGGCTATCACGATGACACTGTGCTCGACGGGTGTTCTGGATATATATGCCGGATTTGCGCTGGTAATGGGCGAGAATATAGGTACTACGATTACGTCGAACGTGGTAGCCATGAGCGCTTCGACACAGGCTCAGCGTGCAGCGCGTGCCCATCTGATATTCAACTTTTTCGGTGTAATATGGGTACTGCTCGTATATAAGTGGTTTGTGAATCTGGTATGCTGGATGGTGGGATGTGATCCTGCGAATGTAGGGGATCCTGTTATATTCAATGCTGTACTGGCTGCTTTCCACACATCGTTTAACGTGTGCAACGTGCTTATCCTGATATGGTTTATCAAGCCGATGGAAAAACTGGTGTGCATGCTGGTGCCTCAGCGCGAGGGCATGCCGGAGGAGGAGAGCCGTCTGCTCTATATCTCGGGTGGTCTGATGAGTACTGCGGAGTTGTCTATCTTCGAGGCTAAGAAGGAGATAAATGTGTTTGTCGAGCGTTGTACGCGTATGTTCGACATGGTGCAGGAACTGCTGGGTACCGAGAAGGGCGAGGATTTCAACAAGCTGTTCTCGCGTATTGAGAAATATGAGAGTATCACGGACAACATGGAGGTGGAGATATGTGATTACCTGACGAAGGTGAGCGAAGGTCGCCTGTCGGCTGAATCCAAGATTGAAATACAGCACATGATGCGTGTATGCTCGGAACTGGAGAGTATAGGCGATGCGAACTATAACCTGGCACGTACTATCTCGCGCAAGCGCCAGTATGGGACTGAGCCTTTCACCGAGAAGCAGATGCAGCATATACATAGCATGATGCAGCTGACCAAGGATGCCATAAACCAAATGGCTGTGGTTATCGAGCAGGGTGAACACAGGTATGTAGATCTGAACAAGAGTTTCAATACTGAACATGAGATAAATAACTACCGCACTCAGTTGAAGAACCAGAACGTGGTTGATATCAACAACAAGCTGTATGACTATCAGACGGGTGTGTTCTACATGGATATCATCAGCGAGTGCGAGAAACTGGGTGACTATGTAATCAATGTTATAGAGGCCTCGGGCCTGAAGGAAAAACGTAAGGCATGAGAACATACTGGAACACTCAGAACGGTCTGTGTACAATTCCCGAATGGACCCCGAACTGCTGGGTACAGGTTACGTGCCCTACGGACGAGGATACGGACTTTCTGGAGAATACGCTGGGGATACCTGATTATTTCCTGGACGACATTGCGGATACTGACGAGCGGCCACGTTATGACCATGACGAGGGATGGGCGCTGATAATCCTGCGTATCCCTTATGTCAAGGAGGTGCGTTCGCGTACTCCGTACACCACAATACCGCTGGGTATAATCGTAAAGGGTGAGGTGTGCATAACTGTATGCAACTTTGAGACGAATATGATGATTGACTTCGTGACGTATCAGCAGCGTCGCGGAATTGGCTTCACGGACTCGGTGGATATGGTATTCAGGCTTTTCCTGAGCAGTGCTGTCTGGTATCTGAAACGTCTGAAGCAGATTTCGGCCCTGATTGACCAGAGCAAGCGCAACCTGGATGCTAAGGTGGACAATGCAGACCTGATTTCGTTGTCGCGCCTGCAAGATTCGCTGACTTATTTTGTAACGAGTATCAGGGGCAACGAGACATTGTTGTCCAAGCTGAAGTTCAAACTGAAGGTGGATGAACTGGATGCAGACCTGATAGAGGATGTCAACATCGAGTTGAGTCAGGCACGCGAAACAGCCGGAATATATACGAACATCCTGGACTCGACAATGGATACGTATGCCAACCTTATTAATAATAATATGTCTCAGGTAATGAAGATGCTGACGTCGGTGTCGCTGATACTGATGTTCCCGACGCTGATTGCGAGCTTGTTTGGCATGAACCTGATTAACGGCATGGAAACGGGTTGGTGGGGTTTTCCGCTGGCTATAGTATTGTGTGTTGTCACTACCTTCAGCTTCTGGTGGTATTTCAGACATAAGAATTGGATTTAACAGATAATAATGACATAATGGAAGAGGCAATAATCCTTGAAAGTAAAGAGCAGGTGGTGGCAAAGGCTGCAGAACTGGCTCAGGGTGACACTATCCCTACGAAAAGTGACATGGACCAGTTGAAGCAGCAGTTCTACCGCTTTCACAACCAGGCTATGCAGGAGGCTCGCAAAAAGTATATTGATGATGGCGGTGACCCCGAGGCCTATGTCCCTGAAATGGACCCGGACGAGGAGACTTTCCGTCAGTCCATGCAGGTGTTGCGCGAACGCAGGGCGGACGAGCAATTGCGTATTGAGAAGGAGCGCGCAGACAATCTGGAGAAGAAATTGCGTATATTGGAGCGCATCCAGCAACTGACTACAAATCCCGAGGAGGCAGGACAGCACTTTGACGAGTACAAGTCGCTGCAGCAGGAGTGGAAGGAAACGGGTGCTGTCCCGGCTGAACGCAGTACGGAACTGTGGAAGAACTATCAGCTGTATAGCGAGCAGTACTATGATTTGCTGAAGATGGGGCATGAATTGCGCGACTATGACTTCAAGAAGAACCTGGAGCTGAAGACTGCCTTGTGCGAAAAGGCTGAGGCACTGAAGGACGTGGAGGATGTGATAAGTGCATTCAATCTGTTGCAGGGCTATCATCAGGAGTGGAAGGAGACAGGTCCGGTAAATCGTGAGGTACGCGAGTCTCTGTGGCAGCGTTTCAAGGATGCATCGACCGAGGTGAACAAGCGTCATCAGGCTCATTTCGAGGCTCTGAAGGCCAAGGAGGAGGAGAATCTGCAGAAAAAGACTGAACTGTGCGAGAAGGTCGAGGCTGTAATGGCTGAGCTGGGTGAGAAGCCTAAGTGGGAGGAACTGACCCAGACAGTGATGAACATGCAGGCTGAGTGGCGTGAGATTGGTTATGCGCCACAGAAATTGAATACTGCCATATTTGAGCGTTTCAGGGAGGCATGTAATAAATTCTTTAACGCCAAGAGTGACTATTACAAGAATATCCGTGCAAGCCTGGAGGAAAACCTGCAGAAAAAGAGGGCTCTGCTGGAGCGTGCCGTGGCACTGAAAGACAGTGTTGAATGGAACAAGACTGCTGAGGAGCTGACCGAACTGCAGAAACAATGGAAGGAGATTGGTGCGGTACCCAAGAAGTACAGCCAGCAGATTTGGGACGAATTCAGGCAGGCTTGTGATTCGTTCTTCCAAGCCCGTAAGGCTGCGGGTGCAGATACGCGGAATGAGCAGCAGCAGAACCTGCAGGCGAAGAAGGATATCATACAGCAGTTGCAGGCTCTGACTGAGGATGGCAAGGAGGTTGTCATTGATGCCGTGAAGGAGTTGCAGCAGAAGTGGAACGAGATTGGACACGTGCCCTTCAAGGAGAAGGACAAAATATACAATGCCTATCAGGAAGTATGTGACAAGTTGTACGAGAGTGCCCGTTCGAGCCGCATGGCTGCAAGTGCAGCAGTACGTGTACAGCGTATCAAGGAGGCTGCCGGAAATGACAGCCAGCGCCTGCAACGTGCATACGAACAGTTGAAGGCTGAAATCAAGACTTACGAGAATAACCTGGGCTTCCTGTCAGCAAGCAGTAAGAAGGGCAATGCGCTGGTTGACATGCTTGAGAAAAAGGTTCAGGCTCTGAAGTCTGAACTGAAGGAAATGGAAGCCAGGATGAGGGCTGAGTGATTCAGTTTGCCTTAGGAAGGTATTTTTTCAGTACACGTGCTGCCTGAGTACGTGTACTGTTTTTTTGTGTGGCTGTGTACTGCCTGCTGGCATCGTGTGCCCAACGACAATGTCAGACACATGACAGTTAGAATCTTGCACATAACGGGGTATTAGCATTAAGGTCGGGGGGGTTATCCCATCCACATGGTAAAGATGTATAGGACTGCTGCAGGTATGGCAAGCAGGGAGCTGTCGAAGCGGTCCAGAAGGCCGCCGTGACCCGGCAGGATATTGCCGCTGTCCTTGATGCCAAGAGTACGCTTGATCTGACTTTCCACCAGGTCGCCCCATGTTCCGAATATGGTTACGACAAGGGCAAAGCCTATCCATTGCCAGATGGTCATGGAGGGCTCGAAAATGGATACCGGTACTGCTACGAGTACAGCTAGGAGACCGCCGCCTATGCTGCCTACCCAGCTCTTCTTGGGAGATATGCTTGGAAACAGTCGGTATGGTATCTTTTTGCCCAGGAGTGAACCTACGCAATATGCTCCTGTGTCACTTGCCCAGAGAAACAGGAATACTGCCAACGGGTACATCCATACGTATGCTACGCCTAAGGCTCCAAGCGGATATGGGATGAAGGCTATGCATGTGAGCAGTGAGAATGGGAGTGCTATGTATATCTGTGACATCATGGTGTATGCCCAGATGTCTAGTGCATGTGTACGGTCCAGATACAGTCCGCTGATGAAAAGATAGGTGATTGTCACTATATATGGCAGAAATACCATGCCTGGCAGCAATAATTGCTGTGCGTATCCGCTGTTCCAGGCGAAGAATCCGAAGAACATCAGTATGGAGGCAAGGGTCGTGATGAGGGAATTGAGCTGAAATTCGGCACTGGCACTGATAATGGTACAGAACTCGAGTGTAACAAGTGCCGTCGCTGCTGCGAAAAGGACACCGAATGAGTATGGACTGAAGGAGATACTGCCTGCAACAAGCAATACATACAGGATGCCTGTGAGGGTTCGTAATATCAAGTTTTTCATATTTCGGGTTTTGGGAAATGTGTATTAGGATTTGGTCTCTGTTTCTGTCTCTGTTACCGAGGATGATGAGGCTGATGAGGATGTATTTTCCTCGAGCAGTTCCTCGGTACGGCTGACCCATGGGCGTTTGCCGAAGATGTGCTCTACGTCATCTGCAAAGATTACCTCGCGTTCCTGCAGGATGCTTGCCAACTGGCCATGACCTGCTGCCTTTTCGCTGAGCAGTGCCTTGGCACGGGCATACTGCTCGGCTATTATTCTCTTGACCTCGGCATCTATCTCGCGTGCTGTATCCTCGCTGTATGGTTTCTGGAACTGGTATTCGTTGTTGTTGTAGTAGCACAGGTTGGGGAGTTTGTCGCTCATACCCATATAGGCTACCATTCCGTATGCCTGCTTGGTTACGCGCTCGAGGTCGTTCATGGCACCTGAACTGATGTGACCGGTAAAGATTTCCTCAGCTGCACGTCCACCAAGGGTTGCACACATCTCGTCCAGCATCTGTTCGCGTGTGGTTATCTGTCGTTCCTCGGGCAGATACCATGCTGCGCCCAGTGCCCTGCCACGTGGGACAATGGTAACCTTGACCAGGGGATTGGCATACTGGAGATGCCAGCTGACAGTGGCGTGTCCTGCTTCGTGGATGGCGATGGTACGCTTCTCGTCGGTGGTCATGACCTTGGTCTTTTTCTCCAAACCGCCTATGATGCGGTCAACGGCACTGAGGAAATCTTCCTTGGTGACAGTTGCGTGGGAGTGACGGGCTGCAATCAGTGCGGCTTCGTTGCAGACGTTGGCTATGTCGGCTCCGCTGAAGCCTGGTGTCTGGCGCGACAGGAAATCCAGGTCAAGGTCATCGGCTTTCTTTATGGGACGGAGGTGTACCTCGAAGATTGCGCGGCGCTCGTTGACATCGGGAAGATCTACGTGTATCTGGCGATCGAAGCGACCTGCACGTAGCAGGGCCTGGTCAAGGATGTCGGCACGGTTGGTGGCTGCAAGGATGATGACTCCGCTGTTGGTCTCGAAACCGTCCATCTCGGTGAGAAGCTGGTTGAGGGTATTCTCGCGTTCGTCATTTCCCCCGATAGACATTCTGTTGCCACGGGCACGGCCTACCGCATCTATCTCGTCGATGAATATAATGCAGGGGGCTTTTTCCTTGGCCTTGTAGAAAAGGTCTCGTACCCGGCTGGCACCTACGCCGACAAACATCTCGACAAAATCACTGCCGCTCATTGAGAAGAAGGGTACATCGGCCTCTCCTGCCACGGCTTTGGCAAGAAGGGTCTTGCCTGTTCCCGGGGGTCCCACGAGTAGCGCACCCTTGGGTATCTTGCCGCCCAAATCGGTATATTTTGTGGGGTTCTTGAGGAAATCGACAATTTCCTGTACTTCCTGCTTGGCGCCTTCCTGCCCGGCAACGTCCTTGAAAGTTACCTTGTTCTCTTCGTCCTTGTCCACGAGCCTGGCACGACTTTTGCCAACGCTGAAAATGCTCATAGGACCGGAAAGGCCCGAATTGCCGGAGTTGCCCGAGCCTCCGCCCATCCGACGCAGTATGAATATCCATACGAATATTATTACTGCCATGGGGGCAAGGTTGAAGAATATGTTCCACCATGTAGAATCGTCGCTGTGACGATATTCGACCTCGCCTAAAAAGCGTTTGGCTTTACGCTCGGATTCAAGGAAATCGTCCAGGCGGTCGTCACTGGGATACTGGGCTGTGACTGTCGGTGTCTTGCCCTTGAAGTCTTGAGTCGTAGGAAACACATCACGGATATGGTCTCGCTGAACGTACATGGTAACAGTACCACCGTCCTTGTCTGCAACGATACGCTGGGCATAGCCTTCGCGTACGTATTTCTGGAACTTGGTGTAATTGACCTCACGGTTGCCTGCATTTTCCAGTTGCCCACCGCCACTGATAAACAGATATCCCAATACGGTGGCGATTATTATATATACCCAAGTGAAATTGAACGTGGACTGTCTGCTCTTGTTTTTCTTGTTCTTCTGTTCGTTTGCCATTAGTCTAAATCTGGTAATTCGGTAAGTTCGGCATCTGCCCACAGATGCTCTAAATCGTAGAAGGCGCGCTCCTCTGGAAGGAAGATGTGCACGATGACATCGGCATAGTCCATTGCTACCCATACGGCCTGACGCAATCCCTCGACTGCAAGTGGACGTGCCTGACATAACTGGCGGACTTTGTCACCGACGCTGAGGGCCAAAGCGTGTATCTGGGTGGTACTGCCTGCCTGGGCAATAATGAATTTGCGACACACTGTGTCCTCGATGCCTGCAAGGTCTGCCACTACTATATGACTTGCCTTCTTGTCCTGTAATCCTTCGATTACGGCATCTGTCAATGTGTCCTTCCCTTTAATGTACATTTGTTGAATTATGGTTACTTATATTATAAAATCACGGGCGCAAAGATACGATTTTAATGACAATTTACAAATTGTCAACTGCTGTTTCGAGGATTTTTTACACTTTTTTCGCCAAAATATTTGGAGGTTAATAAAAATTACCATACATTTGCACTGCAATTTTGGGCTATGGTGTAATGGTAACACTGCAGATTCTGGTCCTGCCTTTCCTGGTTCGAGTCCGGGTAGCCCAACAAAAAAAAGAGCCTCACACAGCAGTGTGGGGCTTTCTTGCTTAAAAACACAACAGAACAACCTTAAACACGAGAAAAACACGTTATGGATTTCAAACTTCTTGTACTGGATGTGGACGGCACATTGCTGAATAGCAATAGGGAGATGACAGAGCGCACGATTAAGACTTTGCGCAAGGTTCAGCAGAATGGAGTGAAAATAGCTTTGGCCAGCGGTCGTCCGACGCATGGAATACTGCCATTTGCGAGTGCTATTGACCTGGACTTCAACGATGGATACATTATAAGCTATAACGGTGCCAAGGTTACTGAGGCAAGTACGGGCAAGGTCCTGTTTGAACGTAGGATTGATCCGCAGATGATTCCGTACCTGGAAAAGGAAACCGCAAAGAGCGGCTGTCATCTGGCTTACTATTACAAGGATGAGGTTGTTGCAACGGATATCACTAATGAGCATATTATTGACGAGGCTCACATGAATGGGCTGAAACTGAGGCAAGTAGATGATATCGCCTCGGAATTTGATGTCAAGAACGGTGAGCAGAAGCATTGGCCGTTTGAGGTAATGATTGTCAATGACGATGAGCAGGCACTGGGAGCATTGGAGCAGTATTTCCAGCGTCATCTGAACGGTGTACTGGACACAATCCATTCGAATCCTTATCTTCTGGAGATTGTTGGCTATCAGGTGGGTAAGAGCTATGGCATGAGTGCTCTGGTACAAATACTGGGCATCAGTATGAACGAGGTGCTTGCCATAGGTGATGGCCGCGCAGATATCAATATGCTGCAAATGGCTGGCGTGGGTGTCGCTATGGGGAATGCCAGCGAGGAGGTTCGCCGTTGTGCCGACTTTACTACTCTGTCTAATGACGAGGATGGTGCTGCATTGGCTATTGAGCGTGCCTTTGAGGAAGAGAAGGAGAAACCGGAGGAGGATATGGAGGTTCCTGTGGATGTGCTGAATGCACAGAACAAGAACACCTTGATGGGAACCTTGGGTATGCAATATACGTTTGCCAGTCCTAAGCGTGTAGAGGGGACTATGCCGGTGGACGGACGTACCAGACAGCCTTTCGGTATCCTGGCAGGTGGGGCTTCACTGGCATTGGCTGAAACGCTTGCAGGTCTTGGAAGCCTGATTGTGTGCAAGCCTGGAGAACTGGCCGTTGGTATGCAGGTTTCCGGAAATCATGTAAGCAGTGCACATGAGGGTGATACTGTACGTGCCGTAGCTACTCCGGTACATTTGGGACGAAGCAGCCATGTGTGGAACGTAGATATATTTACCAGCACTGGCAAGCTGGTAAGCAGTGTACGCGTGACGAACAGTATTATCAAAAAAGACCTTTAATGCTCCATGGCCCATCTGTTTTTTACAGATGTGTGAAGGATGGGGCGTAACAGATAGTGTCCTACGCGGGGAATGCGGGCGGAAATTGCGTGCAATTCGGCCAGTTTCGCTGTGTGTGCTGTTTTTTCTTCCTGGCTCATTTCTACTTGCAGTCCTGCATCGCGTAGCATGAGACGGCTTTTGCCGGCTATGAGCATTTCGATATATAGTTGTACATACACACACATATCAAAAAAGACGAGTGGTTCGAATCGCTCCCGTATGTTTTCGAGATATTTTCCTGAATTGGTATCACAAAGTCTTCCTTCCTGAATGGCTTGCAGCAGTACGATATCGGTCTGTATGGAAAGGTCCAGCCAACGTAATGTGAGCCTTTCGTTGATAATGCCGACAATGCTGTAAATAAGAAGGAATATTATTATGACGCATAGCAGTTGGGTCGGAGGTGAAAACAGCCACATATTATATACATAATGTATGGCAATGGACGGAATGAACAATAATGTGCCGAATATATAGTTCCAACGTATATTGTATTGCTGGCTTTCTTTGTTCCAGGGCATTAGCAGCCATAGGGAAACAACGGTGGATGTGCATCCCATATGTAGCATACTGGTCCCCATGCCACGCACGATGGCTGTCCCGATACCAATATCGGGAAAGTGGGTCAGATACAGGATATTCTCGACGAAAGCGAATCCGGCACCTACGGCCTGCCCGTATATCTGTGCCTCGGCAAGAAAGGCTATCTGTCTGCGACTGACAAGGATGACAAGGACGATGGCTTTGAGAAACTCCTCGATTAAAATTGACGGCAGAAGCCCTGTCCATGGCTGTCCATCATGAAAATAGCGCCACAGAATAACAAGTGTGTATGTTATAATGGTGACTGCAGCTCCCCATAAAGCATGACTCGCCAGCTTGCGCCAACGAGTCATGGAAAATGCGTCATATATCTGCAGTATTCCCAGATATGCTAATATAGGCAGCAGGGCTGCTATTGCCGGAAGTATGCCGAAACTCACTTGCTTGCCATATTAACCTCGGGAGCCAATAGTGTCATGTTGCTCCAGTAGTCTATCTCTGCATCATTCTGTGCCAGAGATGCGTTTACTGAGCAGTGGCTTGCAACCATGTCACGTGTTGTTGCTACCATGATGTTCTCCAGAAGGTTGCGAGGTGTAATGAAGCTGTCAACTGAAGCGACAAATGCCTTGCCTCCGGCTATCTGTGACTCGATTGCATCGTATGCAATCTGGGCGTTACGCAATGCTTTCTTCAAATCAACCTTGGCTCCGTTCTGCAAGTCTATTGCTGCCTGAAGGGACTGAGCTGCTGCGTCAAATGACTCGGAATTGTGCAATGCTACATCGGTCAGCGATGCCAGACCGTTCTGTACATTGTCATTATCCGCTGTAGACATGCATACCATACGGTAGAGAGAGTTGAATTCTGCTATGCGTGAATACATGATGCGGAGGGAAGATATTGTACGTTCCTGAGCTTCCTTGTCATGAACATAGCGCTTCTGGAAACACATATAATCCGGAGATGTTATAATCTCGTTGTAGGTGTTATAAGCCGACAGACCATTTACATCTCCGCTAACTGCTGACGAGTTTACTCCACACGGAAGTCCTAAAAATGCACCGAGTGCGTAACCTATTGCTAACGTCACCAAACAATAAAGCAAAGTGTTCTTTTTCATAATAGTAAATAATTTAGGCGGTTCAACTTATATTGATAAAAGCTCTAAAACCTTGTCTATTGCAGGCCTCAGACCATCTGTGTTCTTGCCGCCTGCTGTTGCGAAGTGTGCCTGGCCGCCACCGCCGCCCTGAATCAGTTTGCCGGCTTCCCTTACCAGTTTGCCTGCATTATTTCCTGCCTCGACCATATCGTCGCTGAAACTTACTGTAAGAGACGGCTTGCCGTAAGCTGCACCGCCAAGCACAACTACAAGTTTCTCGGGGAACTGTGCTCGCAACTGGAAAGCTATGTCCTTGGCTGCCTGAGCGTCAATGGGAGCAACACCGCTGATAATCTTCACACCATTGCGTTCCTGTGCTTTTTCGAGCAGAAGTTTCTTCAATTCCTGCGTCCTGGCTGCCTTGAAATCCTCGACCTGTTTCTTAAGTTCAGCATTGTCATTGATGGCTTTCTGTATTGTGGACATCAAATCGGGTGCGTTATTGAAAAGTGCTTTCAAATCAGATACCAGATCCTGGGTTTTGTCCATCATTTCCTCGACAGCCTTGCCTGTGATAGCCTCGATGCGACGCACGCCTGCGGCAACACTGCTCTCACTCAGGATACGAACCATTCCTATACGGCCTGTACTGCTTGCATGACAACCTCCACAAAACTCGACGCTGTTACCGAACTGAATTACACGCACTTTGTCTCCGTACTTCTCTCCAAAAAGGGCTATAGCTCCCAGTTTCCTTGCTTCCTCGATAGGTGTATTGCGGTACTCCTGCAGAGGCAAGTCCTGACGAATACGCTCGTTGACAAGATGTTCGACCTCGCGTATCTGCTCAGCAGTGACTTTTTCGAAATGTGAGAAATCAAAACGTAGGGAATTGGCCGTAACCAAAGAACCTTTCTGCTCGACATGTTCACCAAGGACTTCCTTCAGAGCCTGGTCCAAAAGGTGTGTACATGTATGATTGGCTTCGACGGCACGGCGTGCCTCGACGTCAACACAGGCCATGAACTCTGCATGTGGATTGGCTGGCACACGCTCCAGAATGTGCACGCTTACGCCATTCTCTTTCTTGGTATCCAAAACCTTGATGGTTTCCTGGTCGTTAACGAGAACGCCTGTGTCACCGACCTCACCACCCATTTCGCCATAAAACGGGGTCTGGTCGAGGATTGCCTCATATACAACGCCTTTCTTATGCTTGACCTCACGGTATTTGACGATATGGCAACTGTACTCGGTATAGTCATAGCCGACAAAAGTACTTATTTCTGCCTTGCCTTCGGTATCTGTAATAACATTCCAGTCTCCTGTCTCGACCTGTGCGGCATTACGTGCACGGGTTTTCTGCTTCTCCATCTCGGTATTAAAACCGGTTTCGTCAACTGTCATGTTGTTCTCGCGACAAATAAGTTGGGTAAGATCTAACGGGAAACCGTATGTGTCAAACAATGTGAATGCCTTGGCTCCGTCAATCTGGGTCTTGCCTGAATTGCGTGTCTCATCGATAACAGCGTTCAGAAGACGTATTCCTGTTTCCAAGGTGCGCAGGAAAGAGTCCTCTTCCTCCTTCATGACCTTCATGATGAGCTCCTGCTGGGCTGCCAATTCGGGGAATGCATCGCCCATTTCCTGGACTAATGTTGGTACCAGAGTATAAATGAATGGTTTTTTCTGATTAAGGAACGTGTAACCATAGCGTACTGCACGGCGTAGGATACGGCGTATTACATAACCGGCCTTGGCATTACCTGGCAACTGACCGTCGGCAATGGAAAATGCTATGGCACGCAGATGATCGACTATCACACGCATTGCAACGTCTTTCTTTTCGTCATCACCGTAGTTGCACCCTGCCTTTGTGGCCATTACTTGAATCAATGGCTGGAAAATATCCGTATCATAGTTGGATGTCTTGCCCTGGATAGAGCGCACCAGTCGTTCGAAACCCATGCCTGTATCAATAACATTCATGCCCAATGGCTCCAAGTGGCCATCAGCCTTGCGCTCGTACTGCATGAAAACGATATTCCAAATCTCGATAACTTGCGGGTCATCCTTATTGACCAACTCTCGTCCGGGGATTGCTGCCTTTTGCTCAGCGCTGCGGCTGTCAAGATGAATCTCGCTGCAAGGACCGCATGGACCTGTGTCGCCCATCTCCCAAAAATTGTCGTGTTTGTTGCCGTTGATGATATGGTCTGCAGGAACGTGTTTGAGCCAGAAGGTGGCAGCCTCGTCATCACGCTGCAGGTTTTCCCGTGCATCGCCTTCGAATACCGTCACATACAGGTCCTTGGGGTCAAGCTTAAGGACATCAACCAGATATTCCCATGCCATATCAATGGCGCCTTCCTTGAAATAATCGCCAAAAGACCAGTTACCAAGCATCTCGAACATGGTATGGTGATATGTGTCATGACCGACTTCCTCCAAATCGTTATGCTTACCACTTACTCGCAAACACTTTTGGGTATCTGCACGACGACGTGGCTCTGGAGAACGTGTTCCCAGAATTATGTCTTTCCACTGGTTCATTCCGGCGTTGGTAAACATCAGTGTCGGATCATCTTTGATAACCATCGGTGCACTGGGCACTATTGCATGACCCTTCGCTTCGAAAAAATGCTTGAATGATTCTCTTATCTCCTTTGCCGTCATTTTCTTTTCCGTTTTACGAGATTTTCTTTAGAAATAATTGCAAAGATAGTTTGTTTTAATTAACTTTGCAAAGAATTCATGAACTAAAAAAAGTTAACACTGTCAAAAACAGCAAACATATGTCTCTGAACACCAATAAGGATTTGAAAATGTACTACAGCATAGCTGAAGTATCACGGAAATTTGGCGTTGCCGGATCGTTGTTACGATTCTGGGAAAAGGAGTTTCCTAACATCAATCCGAAAAAAACAGAACGTGGCATTCGTCAATATACTGCTCAGGATATTGAGGAAATACGTATCGTATATAACCTGTTGAAGGTCAAGGGCATGAAGATTGCTGCGGCAAAGGCGGTACTGGCGAAGAACCGCAAGGGAGCAGAAGACACATCGGTAATTCTTGAGGAATTACAGAATCTGCGTGCCGAATTGGTTGCCTTGAGAAAGGAATTGAATGATTTGGCCTGATTACGATAAACGTACCAGTTTGTCTATCGAGGGTATTTGCCTCAATTCGTCCAATACGTTCTGAAGATTTTCCAAATCCTCGACCTCTACGGTCATATCTGCAATAAACCTGTCGCCTTTTGACTCTACATTAAGGCGAGATATATTTATACCATGCTCACTGGAAAGCAATCCTGTAATTTCATGCAGGACGCCCACCCCATCGCTGCCTTCCATTTGCAAACCTACCTGATATCGGTCATGATCCTTTGCCAGCCAGGGAGCTTCGCTCTGCCTACGTTTTACTGAAGTCTGCCTGGGCTGCTCGGTAGTATTACGCTTGAGAAATGGTATGTATTTACGCCATTTGCGCTTACCGGACTTGTTGCGTAGTGCGCGCAAATCTTCTTCGCCCAATGCTATGGTACCTGCTGCTATCTGACTGAAAAACTCCTCGCGCGTATGCACATTATGGAAAATGTACAGGCGATCGATGTTGGCAGCGCTGAATTCCATCTCGTTTGAACGGAGAAATTCGCTGAGCATCTGCTCGCCCTGTTTCTCGGCTTCGCGCTGCCTGCGCCTAAGTATTGCTTGTATCTTGGTCCGAGCCTTGGCTGTAGTCGCCCATTGCAGCCATTCGGGTTCGGTCTGCTGGTTACGTCCAGTCATCACCTCGACCTGATCACCGCTCTCCAGTTTATATGACAGTGGGACAAGATGGTGATTTACCTTGGCCCCTATGCAGTGTGTACCGAGAAAGGTGTGAACGCTGAATGCAAAATCTAATACGGTGGAGCCTGCTGGCATTGTCTTGAAGTCACCCTTGGGTGTTACTACAAAAATTTCACTGGCATAAAGGTTCAGCTTAATGGCATCCAGGAAATCCATTGCATTAGGCTGAGGATCATCCAGAATTTCCTTGATAGTTGACAGCCATTTTTCCAACTCGCTCTCACTGTCCTCGCTGGTCTTGCCTCCCTCCTTGTATTTCCAGTGTGCTGCAAATCCGTGCTCGGCAATATCGTCCATCCTGCGTGAACGAATCTGCAGCTCTACCCATTGGCCGGATTTGCTCATCAACGTACATTGCAGGGCTTGATATCCGTTGGCTTTGGGATGGGACAACCAGTCTCGCAAACGTTCGGGATGTGGTTTGTATATATTGCTTGCCGTGGCATATATGCGCCAACACTCTGCCGTCTCATTCTGTTCTATTCCGTCGCCTTCAAAAATAATACGTGCTGCAAGTATATCATATATCTCCTCGAAAGTGACGTGCTTGGTCTGCATCTTGTTCCAAATGCTGTACGGGGTCTTGATGCGTGCCTTTACTTCGTACTTTAATCCTGTCTTGTCGAGGCGTTCGCAAATCGGGGAGGTAAATTCGGTAAACATTTCTTTCAAATGTTCGCGGCGGTCTGCTATGCGGCTGACTATCAAGGAATATTCTTCGGGGTGTTCGTATTTGAAAGACAGGTCCTCCAGCTCTTCCTTAATTCGATTCAGCCCCAGGCGGTTAGCCAAGGGGGCATAGATATACAGTGTCTCGCCTGCTATCTTTTTTTGCTTGGCTGGCAATTGACTGCCAAGCGTACGCATGTTATGAAGGCGGTCGCTAATCTTTACCAGAATGACACGGATATCCTCGCTCATCGTAAGCAAAAGTTTCTTGAACGTTTCTGCCTGGGCAGAAGCTTGGCTTCCGAAGATTCCTCCGCTGATTTTGGTAACGCCATCAACTATCTGTGCTATCTTGGGACCAAAAATATTGCGTATATCCTCGACTGTATAGTCGGTATCCTCGACTACATCGTGCAAGAGTGCAGCACAGATGCTGGTACTTCCAAGTCCTATCTCCCCGCAAACTATCTGCGCAACGGCCAGCGGGTGCATGATATACGGTTCACCAGAAAGACGACATACGCCTTCGTGCGCTTCGCGGGCAAAGTTAAATGCCTTCTCGATAAGATCTACTTTCTTGCGATGCGGGCTGTCAAGGTATGTCTCGACCAGACGGCGATATGCCGCTTCTATCATCTGGGAATCCTGATTCATTTCAAATTTACCGTCTTCTTACAACCCTTCTACTGTTACGACTCCTTGAACTTCTTTGATAGCTGCGGCTCCTGCGGGCTGTATAGTTAGCACGGCGCCGAGAATATGAATTTTTGCGTCTGGATATATCTGGATCAACGTCTGTTGCAGTTCCTATCTCACCGGACAGGCCTGTTCCGCTTGCTGATATACGATTGGACTGAGGAATGCAGTAAATACTGTCACCTGCCTCGATAAATGCGTTGATTGCATCCATCGGCATACGCAGAACACATGGTTTTGCTCCCCCTGGTACTCGATTTGTACGATATTGCGGATTTAATGCTTTCAATTCCTCCAAGTCTATATTGCAACGCTGGCTGACTGTCTCCAGATTGAGATCACTTGTGACCATTATGGTATCAGTTCCCAGTGGCAAACGGGCCTCGGCAGGACAGATATTGTGCTCGCAATAGTAATTCATGATATAGTTGGCAGCAATGAAGGCTGGAACGTAGCCTCGCGTCTCTCTGGGCAAATATGGGTATATTGTCCAATAATCCTTGACCCCTCCTGCTCTCTTGATGGCCTTGCTGACATTACCCGGACCACAGTTGTAGGATGCAATCACCAATGTCCAGTCACCGAAAATCTTGTATAGTTCCTTGAGCATTCGTGCTGCGGCGTAACTTGCTTTGATTGGATCCCTACGCTCGTCAATCAGGCTGGTTACCTCCAAACCGTATTTTTTTCCTGTTGTTGGCATGAATTGCCAAAGTCCTGCTGCTCCAACACGACTGGTTGCACCTGGATTAAGGGCGCTTTCGATAATCGGAAGGTATTTGAGTTCCAACGGAACTCCGTATGATTCCAACGCATCCTCGAAAATAGGAGTGTAGAAGTTACTCGCTCCCAGCATTATCGAGACCGAACGGCGCATACGTTCACAATATTGGTCTATAAACTTCTGGACTACTGAATTATATGGCATCGCAACAACATTGGGGAGATTGTTCAGACGACGCTCGTATTCCTCGGGACTGTAGGTTTTGTTCTCGCCTGTTGAGAAACAGTTTGTACCGTCATAATTGAGATATACACGTGCATTCCATTCCCTCATCATGCTGTCAATCTGCGCATCAAGCATACCTTCTGGCAGATCCATTGTCTCGTCTTTTCCTATGTTGGAATCATATACTGTGACCGTCTTCTGTGCCAAAAGTGTTGACGCGAGTGTCAACATTGAAAATATTATGTAATATCTTGTTTTCATTTCCGGTATTGTTTTGTACGTGGTTTCACAAGTCAATATGTCAACGTCAACGATATGGCTGGCGAGCCAAACATACTGTTGTCGGTCGCAGCTATATTTTTTATGAATGTCGGTTTCCACTGCATAGAGAGGTCCTTGCTGATATCAAATGTGCTTAATTCTGCATCTACATAAGCATCCACAACGCTCAGGATATATACTCCTACCATAAAGAATATGCTCAGGTCACGATAGCGCCGATAAAAGTCCTTTTTGCGTTTGAACATATCTGCCAATTGGCTTTCCCGACCTAATATCGGATAGTTAAGCGGAAGCATTTCTTCATAACTTTTGGTATTCGGGTCGTCGTCCGTAATATCCTGCCATGCCTGCGAATAGTCTCTCATCATCTGGCCGTTCCATGTAATTGCATAGACGCATCCGGCAATCCCTCCGTAAATAAGTGGTAATTTCCAGAACTTGCGATTGTATATCTGGCCACCGCCTGGAAATACCATTGAAAGCCACATTGCACGTATTGGATCCGGCTTCCATGACCTGTACCTGCCTGGAACCGTATCTAGTATAGACATGGCAGAATCTTTTCGCACGGAATCCACCACAACAGAGATAACCGAATCCAACATCAATGTATCAACGGTATGCGAACCACTGGGCTTCGGCTCCAAGACCTCCTGTGCCCCGACAGACAGCAGCGACATAAATGACACTGCAAATACGACCATGATATGGACACACAAACAGCGCATTTTTATTTCAGTCTGTCCAAGAGCTCAATAATGCGAATCATCTCGGACTCATTGGCAAATGGAATAGTTATCTTTCCCTTACCGTTATCTGAGCACGACAATTGTACCTTGGTACGGAAGAAACGGCTGAGACTGTCTCGTAAAATATTGTATTCCTGTGCCAGTTTGTTATTCTTCTTCTGACTGGTACTGACTGTATCAGAGTGGCTGTCGTTGCGCAAATCGCGCACTGCCTGCTCCACGGCACGTACACTCAGGCCGCGATTCTTTATTTCTTCGAACATATCCAATTGCTGCTTGGCACTGCTCAGCGAAAGCAAAGCACGCGCATGTCCCATCTCCAACTCACGGCGTTTGAGAGCTAACTGGATAGTGGCAGGCAACTTAAGCAAACGCAAGTAATTGGTAACCGTAGAGCGATTTTTTCCCACACGCTCGCTGAGACGTTCCTGCGTGAGGTTATACTGTTCCATAAGATTCTGGTAGGCCAAGGCTATCTCCATCGAGTTAAGATCCTCGCGCTGGATATTCTCTATCAAGGCCATTTCCATCATATTCTCGTCGTCAACTGTACGGACATACGCTGGGATGGTTTGCAAACCTGCCATCTGTGATGCACGCCAACGACGCTCTCCTGCAATAATCAGGTATGTCCCGTCGCCCTGGTCACGCAGGGTTATCGGTTGTACGATACCTAACTCACGGATACTTGCCGAAAGCTCGGCCAACGTATCTTCATCAAAGTCGCGACGCGGCTGATTGGGGTTAGCCATTATCTTATCTACAGGAATTTCGTTTATACTGCCACTACCTGCAGGTGAAACGTTTTCTGCGCCAATCAACGCATCCAAACCACGCCCTAACGTGGTATATTTCTTCTTTATCGGCATTATTTCTCGTTCTTTTCAACAATTTCTTGAGCCAAAGCCAAATAATTGCGGGCACCTATGGAGTCTGCATCATAATGCAATGCCGGCAGTCCGTGGCTGGGTGCCTCGGAAAGACGTACATTACGCTGAATCACGGTTTTGAAAACCAACTCGCGGAAATGGCGTTTGACTTCGTCATATATCTGGTTTGCAAGACGCAAACGGCTGTCATACATAGTCAGCAGAAAACCTTCTATCTCCAATGCAGGATTAAGCTTTGCCTTAATGATTTTGATAGTATTCAGCAACTTACTTATACCCTCCAATGCAAAATATTCACACTGCACAGGAATAATAACGCTATCAGCAGCAGTCAATGCATTGACAGTAATAAGACCCAGCGATGGGCTGCAGTCTATCAGAATATAGTCGTAATCCGGCAATATGGGTTGGAGAAGGTTCCTAAGTATTCGCTCACGATTCTTACGATTGAGCATCTCGATTTCTGCACCTACCAAATCTATATGACTGGGAAGTATATCCAGATTTTCCACATCCGTACAGTAAATAGCCTCCCGTACTTCCACATCATCAGTCAGGCAGTTGTATATAGTGCAATCAACCTGAGTACTGTCAACGCCCAAACCGCTTGAGGCATTTGCCTGAGGGTCGGCATCAATAAGCAACACTCTCTTTTCCAGAGTTGCCAAAGAAGCAGCGAGGTTCATACTGGTCGTTGTCTTTCCCACTCCACCTTTTTGGTTTGCCAAGGCAATAATCTTACTCATCAGTTGTCTTTTATTTATTATTTATGAAAATACACAAATATTAATTTCGCGTACAAATGTACAAAAAATCTACGAGACTGACTTTGATTTAAACCTTTTTTATTACTTTTACACTCCGAATATGGAGAAATTAATATTGATAGTTAACGATGACGGATGGAATGCGCAGGGGCTGAAAGTTCTCGCAAGCATAGCTTCTGCGATGGGACAGGTTGTTGTCGTCGCACCATGTAATGGGAGATCCGGAGCCGCATGCAGCATAACCCCCGCTATGCCAGTAATTGTCGAAAAGATCTCGCCCGAACAAGCCTGCAAAGCCGGATATGCAGCAAACATCACGGTGTATAGCTGCACCGGAACACCTGTTGACTGTGTAAAGATTGCTCGCGAAAAAATTTTGCCACGCACTCCTGACTTGGTATTAAGTGGAATCAACCATGGAGACAATGCTTCCATATCACTCTTCTACAGTGGAACAGTAGGAGCTATTGTTGAAGCTTGCTTGAAAGGATACCCAGCAATAGCTTTCAGCTTACGTACCCGTAACAAGCAATGTGATTTTTCCCCATATAAGCAAGTCGCACAACACTGGATTGGCAAAATCCTGAACGAAGGCCTGCCTACGGGCAGTTGCCTTAATATAAACTTTCCTGAGGTCCAGACTTTGAAGGGAACTAGTTTCTGCCGCATGGCTAAAGGCATATGGCACACCGAATGGATAGAAACGAATAGCGATGAAACCGCACAAAAAGATACACTCAACGAAATCCACACATACACTCTGTCTGGTGTCTTTGAAAATCTGGAACCAGAAGCCGAAGATACTGACTATTGGGCGCTGGACCATGACATGGCATCCGTCACACCATTGAAATTGGACATGACCGACTATGCGTTACTTTCTGATTGCAGGTGAAGCAAGTGGCAACCTGCATGCAACCCGGCTGATAGAGCAACTCAAAATTCAGGATCCGGGCGCGCAGTTCTACTATTACTACCATCCGGAATTGGCATACATGGGATATGTCTCTGTTATCGTGCACCTCGGTAAAATACTACATGGCCTCAATGCATGCAAGCAGGAAATCACAACTTGGAAACCTGACTGCCTCATTCTTGTAGATTACCCTGGATTCAACCTGAAAATTGCCGATTTTGCCCACAAAAACGTACACGTCCCTGTCTTTTATTACATCTCTCCAAAAATCTGGGCTTGGAAGGAAAGTCGCATAAAAGCAATCCGCCGCAACGTTACGTCCATACTGTCCATACTGCCATTTGAAAAGGAGTGGTATGCACAGCGCAATTATCAAAATGTCAGGTATGTAGGAAACCCATCTGTTGAAGAGATTGACGAATTTCTGAAAAACAAACAGACTGATTCAATGGCATTTCGCAAAAAACATTGTCTGGACGAAAGACCTATAATAGCAATTTTAGCAGGAAGCAGAAAACAGGAAATAGAATTGAACCTAAGTTACATGGTAAGGGCTGCCTCGTACTATTCCAAGGACTACCAGTTGGTAGCAGCGGTTGCTCCTACCGTTGAGACTTCTCTTATACAAAGAGTTATTGCCAATTATCCCATTAAGGTAATCACGGATGATACCTATCACGTGTTACAACACTCGACAGCAGCACTGGTAACGAGTGGAACTGCAACTTTGGAAACTGCACTGCTGGAAGTACCGCAAGTGGTTTGCTACAGAACCCATTTTCCGCACATTGCCAATATCTTGAGACACATAGTATTGAAAGTCAAATATGTCTCCCTCGTAAATCTGATTGTACAGCGAAGCCTGGTGAAAGAATTGCTTACATCTGACGTTACCATACAGAATATCCAACAGGAACTAGGCCGCATACTGCCTGGTGGCGACAAACGCCAGGAGATATTGACCGGATACAGACTGATGAGAAAGATTTTGGGCAGGCACAACACAACAGAAAATGCTGCGTACCATATCATTTCGCTTATGCAGAGTAACAGATGTCAAAATTCCGCAATAAAATAATTCCTTGTGACTGTTCTTTCCCGTTTAATTTATTATATTTGCACCCGACAAGCATAAAAAGACTTGGTATGAAAAACATATTTACCCTAATCCTGGTTGCTGTTTTTGTATTGGCAACAGTCAGCTGTTCCAAGGAAAAATATGACTTGCTACCTGGTGAAGTACAGCTAAAGAGTACTGATTTCAAGAATGACGACAATATGTCCTACGAGGCTATCACTGTATGGCATGCTGTAATCATTAGCGCACAGAAAGACTTTGAATTTCAGAATTTCGACTATGAGGACATAGACGGGACTACACGCAAGGTGTACAATAGCCCTACTGAGGCGGAGGAAGCTTTTGACAGGTGCGTCGAAAAAAGTTTCGTAAACGTCCAGTCCAAATATGGTCCCGATTTGATTTCCGAGATTATTGCCGCGAGACCGGAGGTAATTTCCGAATATGTATGGTGCAGTGCCTTGGACGAATATACAACGCTGAAATTTGTCGTAGAGCCTACTCTGCCTGAATAACCTGATTTTCTGGCCAATTAACCAAATACACGCACCCAGTTGCCCTGGTAATGGCGGTATATAGCCAGCGAAGATAGTCTTCACCAAGCATCTCGTCGGTCATATATCCTTGGTCAACATAGACATCTTCCCACTGACCACCTTGTGCCTTGTGGCAGGTTACAGCATACGCATATTTTACCTGCAAGGCGGTGTAATACGGATTATTCTTCACGACTTTTATCAATTCACGTTTGTTGCGTATTTCTTGATAATCCTCGCAAACACGTTCGAACAAAGTCCTTTGTTGGGACTGGGTCAGTGCCGGAGCATCGGAATGCAGGGCATCAAGAATAACGACCGTATCCAATTCGTCATCGTATTCTCCATCTGCATGATCCAGTAGCCGTAATGTTACGTCAGCAAATCTGAAACCATATAATTCACGAAAATTATGAACCCTTTTCACAATGGCCATCTCGCCATTGGCAATGAGGTATTCTTTTTTGTTTTCATTCATTCCATCGGACAATTCGTCAAACATGACATACTTGTTCTTGGCAATCATTAACATGTCACCTCCCGTCAGTTCTTCCTCATAACATAGAATTCTGCTACGCACTCCTTGGTTGTATATATTGGCACGCTTGTTACTTCGTGTTATGATTATGGTTCCATCCTGTCCGCAGCGACCATAACTATCCTCAAGCGACTCTATCAACTCATTGCCAGGAACTTTTTTAATATCGGGATAACCCAACTGCATTTTAGGCAAGATAACCGCTCCCTGACACAAATTCATCCGAAGGCAAGTAGCATTCCAGAGTATACCCGAATCACCTGCCTGACGTACCACCTCGGTCAGCTCGGCATGCATCACGCTCAGTCCATATCCTGACAAGTTTGAAATACTCAAGGCAGGACTTTCGGACTCTCCGACAGGAGGAAGCTGGGCATTATCACCAATTAACATCAGACGGCAACCTTCCGTGCCGTAAACATATTGGATTAAATCATCCAACAGCCGGCCATCTCCAAAAATACTGCCCGAAAGTCCGTCATTGGAAATCATTGACGCCTCATCGACTATATACAAGGTATCCGGATGCAGGTTAGGAACAGGATCGAATATATCCTGGCCAAATACCTTTTGTCTATATATCCTGCGATGTATGGTAGAAGCACGAAAGCCCGAGTAGGAAGCCATCACCTTGGCAGCACGACCGGTTGGAGCCAAAAGGCAAAAACGTTGTCCCAGTTGCTCCAAGGTACGAACCAAGGCTCCAACCAGACTGGTTTTTCCTGTACCGGCATAGCCACGTAGCAAAAAAATACTTTCCATGTCCCTGTCAAGAAGGAAACGACACCACATATCCATAACCGTCACCTGTTCATGGGTAGGCGTATGCGCAAAATTCGCACGAACAAGGGACATTAAATCATTCGTAATCATAAATATTTTAGAAAAAAATCTCCGAATGAAATGATTATTGAATTCTTTTTACTACTTTTGTGTTGCGAATGTACAAAAATAAAACGAAATAAACACATGAAAAAGAAAATTAATGTCTTGCTTGGCATCTGTGCTTTGCTTTTATTGTTTATCTGTTGGCGTAGCATTCAGGACGATCAGGATTTCAATGCAACAGTAGAGGCACGTGAAGCAGTGGTAAAGGAGCGTCTATTGCAGATTCGTGATGCCGAGGAAGCATACAAGCAGCAGAGCGAAGAAGGCGAATACTGCGCAGACTGGGATGTACTGATTAATTTCATCAAGACTGGAAAGTTGCCGCTCGTGCTCAAGGAGGGAGTTTTGAGTGATGCACAGATGGAAAAAGGTTTGACCGAGACTAAAGCTGCAGCCATCGTACGCAGTGGTAATCAGGCAGAAATTGCAGCCAATGGCCTTGAGGGCTTCAAGCGTGACACCATTTGGACATCGTTGTATGACAGTCTGTATGCGAAGAAGGGTATCTCCCTTCAGACTATAGATTCATTACGATACATACCTTTCGCAGAGGGCGATACTTTTGAGATAGTTGCAATCCCCAACACCACGAAGAGTGGTGCTATCATTCAGGTAATGGAATGTAACGCTCCATTTAAGAGTTATCTGAAAGGTCTTGGCAAGCGTGGTGAACGTATGATTTACAATCGCACCGAAGAAGCTGAAGAAAAGGGTGCATATGCAGGTCTGCGTATCGGTGAAGCAGGTAATGGTTGGAACAACAATGCCGGTAACTGGGAATAAATCGCTTTTAAACTATAGTCTATCCATCCGCCATCATGCGGATGGATTTTCTTTTTATGTCCAAAGCACGGGAAGTGGGAATATTATTCTGCAGGAAGAAATCAAATTGCAGGATGGCGAAGAAGCACACATGGCCTTGGAACGGGGACTGAGCAGCAAGCGTATTTACGGACACAGTTATGAACGTGTAAACATGCTGGTTGCAACGCATTCCACTCGCCTTCCGCTGGACGAATTCCGACGTGATGATATGCTGGCCGTATATCGCACTGCGTACCACGGTACTACAGCCAAACGCGAAGACATTAGGTTCCAGGTACTTTCCGCATTGGAAGTCGTCGAACTGTTCACCCTCTCTCCACGATTAGAAAGCACACTGCATCAGCACTACCCTGGTGCTGTTATCCAGGGGTTATACGGGACTGTACTACAACATATTTCTGAAACCCAACAGGGAAATACTTTGCCGCTTAGTTTCCATGCAGTATCCTTGTATGACCAAATTTTCATAATTCAATTGAAGCAGGGACGACTGACATATGCCAATACATTCCAAGCCACCTTGCCGGAGGACCAGTTATATTTTCTCCTGTATATCTGGAAGTTGTTCAACATGGACGCACGCCATGACACATGTATCATGTACAATACTACAAAAGAGTTACTTGCTCTTGTCAGGGAGTTTATTGTTAATGTTCAAGCAAAGACAATTCCTCTGTAGCGTTGTATAGAACAGGAGTGTCAGGTAGTATATAAAACAAATGAGAGTAATTACCGGGAAATATAAAGGACGGCATTTTGACGTACCGCGTACTTTCAAGGCACGCCCTACCACGGATTTTGCCAAGGAAAACCTGTTTAATGTACTGAACGGATACGTCAATTGGGAGAAAGAGCCAAAGGGATTGGACTTGTTCGCGGGCACAGGAAGTATCACGTTAGAACTGCTATCGCGAGGATGTTCACGCGTAATCTGTATTGAAAAGGAAAACCTTCACTGCCGTTTCATACAGGGGTTTATAGACAAACTGCAGGACACTAATGCAATAGTTGTCCGTGGCGACGTATTCAAATACATCAACACATGTCGGGACAAGTTCGATATTATATTTGCTGACCCTCCATATACTCTGAAGGAAATTCCCGAATTGCCAGACATGATTTTCATGCATGACCTGCTTGCTCAGGATGGCATTCTTATAGTTGAGCATGGCAAAGACCATGATTTCAAAGACCATCCGCATTTTGCAGAACATCGCACCTATGGCAGCGTAAATTTCAGCATTTTCCAATAGATATCGAGCTCTTTTTTCTGTATTTCGCATACTCCTGTCACTCCAAAATGACTGTCCGAGCATGCGAAGGTACTACATTCTGCCACCAAAACCTCCAAAACCTCCTGTGGAGCGACGGTCGCCAGAACCATTGCGGCTACCTCCGGCAGGCAAATCACCAGGCCTAAATTCGGGTCTGTCCCCTGGTCTTCTCATAGCATCACGAGCCTCACGGTTTCCTACAAGATTCAGCTTATATATAATATGGAACATTGCGTATGAATTGATGGCATTGGTTTCCGTATCACTACGCATAGTGGCACTTATGCTGCGCGAAATATTGCTGCGCTGACCTAAGATGTCAAACCATTGTGCACTGATTGTCAGGGCATTATTCTTCAGGAAGGACTGGGATAGTTGTGCGTTCCATATAACCTCGGTCGTATTCATCGTCTCATCATCGTAACCACGACGATACTGTGGTCCGCAATCCATTGAGAGTTGCATGTTCCATGGTGACGTTATAATCAGATTCCCACCATAATTGAAATTCCATGTATCCATATTTGACCTTGTATTCTGGTCATTGCGCGAATGCTGATAGTTAAAGCCACCATGAACGCCGACTTCGACCGAACCGGTCTCGTCCCACTCGGTACGATAGTTGAGTCTTAGACTTTCACCCAGATTTAGGCTCTTGGTTACTGATTTAAGGAGCAACATGTTGTCCTCGGCATATTGGAATAGTCTGGCCATATCCTCGGTGGTTGACGGCAAATCATGCGGACGACCGTCATGATACGCCTTGTTCATCAAATCAATTATATCCAATTTGTTACTGGTAAAACCAACATTACGGTAATAAGAAAGGGCTGTCGTAGTACTGATGTTCCATTTTTTTGCCTTGTCCAATGCCGTATTGAACATGAAATTACCTCCGGCATTCCAGTTACCATCGATATTCATAGGACGACTATAGCGGTTACCCGTTTCTTCGTCATAGAGGCTGGCTGTTGAAGTACTGCGGCTGCTCTGACTGAAATTGAGATTGACACTCCATCCCATCTGCTTCTCGGTCAGGTAAGAATTGTAGAACAACGAAAAACGATTGTTCCAGCTGCTTTCCAAACTGGGATTGCCGATACTGACATTCCTTGGATTGGTATTGTCCATAATATCCAGCATATTGGTCATGGACGGCTGGCTCATACTGCCGTTGTAGCGCACATTAAACTGGCTGGTTTTATTTATCTTATATCTAATATACACACGAGGGGCCCAATTAAAAACATTACGGGTTACCTTTCGTTTAACCTGTGACTTCTCGTAGTCCAAATCTGTTGTCTGTGGTTGGAAGGATATGCCTGCATTCAAGCGCAAATCACTGGCATCGCTGAATTTGCGTGTATAACGGAACATCACCCGTGCATCGTGATTGTACTCGTTATACGTTGCATATTGCGAATTCTGTACATCCCTGATTACCTCCAATATATCTACTCCAGGCATAATACCCAGATAACGCTGTTCGTCCGTTAGATTAGCCAACGTACCTTCGTCTAAATAATCCTGTAGGAGATCATGTAGGTTATACATCCTTTTGTCCGTATTGGAAAACCTGTACTGGAACTGGTAACTGGTCTGTAAACTTAGCTCGCTGGTCAGAGGCTCGGTGTAACTTAACCTGGCATTCACATTCCAACTGGAACTGGGTTGAAGTGTCATGCGATTGGTATAGGTCTGGGCTCCTGTCTTAAAGTAATTGACCAAGGACTCATCCCACCTGCGACTTTTAGTGTTGGAGTAGCGTCCCGCCACATTCAGCGTTATATTACGACCGGACTTACCCAAGCGACGGTTTACTTGTAAGTTTCCGTCAACAGTATTGGTATGTGAGAAAGAGAGTGATTTTCTGATACTACTATTAACCAGAATATCCTTGTACTTAAGTTCTCCATCCTCAGTCATTTCGATATACTCAATAAGAGGGTCTGACATTCCTGCCTTATAAGGATCTGCATCGAAATCTACGGAAATGGACTGGCTGTTACCGTTGCTCTCGGTGTGTGAGAAATTGGGACGAAACAATATATTTGTCATTGAGTCCGGCTGCCATTCTATTCGGATATTGGCATCCAAATTCCAATTATTGGAAAGACCCTCAGATGATGAATTGCTCCATGTGCTGGTACTGCCACCCATAAACGACTCACTATTGGTACGGTTCAGGTTATCGGTGCTCGTACGGCTGAAACGGGCATTACCTCCAATCTTAAGCATACCTGCATTATAGTCTTTTTTTCCATTCTCCCAAGCAAAGTTTACACCCAGCATCTGGCTGCTGGTTATACCGCCGCGACCTCCACGTCCTCCACGTCCTCCTGGCATGCTTGTGTCATTTACATTATTGACACCGCCAATGATGCTAAACTGGTAATTATCCATAAAACGGTTGACATTAGCCTTTGCTATATAACGATCCTTGGTTCCATACGCTCCGTCTAGATTAATCAACCATCCCTGCTTCATTCCTTTCTTTACGGTAAGGTCTAAAACGGTTTCTTCCTCGCCATCATCAATGCCGGTAATACGGCTGTAGTCACTTTTTTTGTCGTATGCCTTAATCTTGTTTATCATCTTTGTCGGCAGGTTTTTCATGGACATCTTGGTATCATTTCCAAAAAACTCCTTGCCATCTACCATAATCTTCTTAACCTCTTTGCCGTTAATGGTTATCTTGCCGTCTTCGTCAACTTCTGCTCCTGGCAGTTTCTTTACAAGATCCTCTAACGCTGCACCCTCGGGCAAACGGTAGGCATCCGCATTATATACGAATGTGTCTGCCTTCATTTCGACCTGTGCAAGACGGGCTACTACGTTAGCCTCCTTCATTATCCTTGCATCATCTGATAAGGATAATACACCTACTGAATGGGGATTGTGCTTTGAAGAAAGAGTAATATTACGGAAAACGCTACTGTATCCAATGTAAGATACCTTGAGAATATAATTACCTGCCGGCACACCAGGAATGGAAAACGAACCGTCTGCCTTGGATGCTGCGCCGCTTACCCTTGTACTGTCGTTTACATTAAGCAATACTGCTGTAGCACCTGGCAGAACATCGCCTGTTGCCTTCTCAGTAACTTTTCCTGTAACACTTACCTTCTGTGCTGTTGCTGTTAAAGTACAGAATAAGGCTATGGCCAATATTATATTACGCATATAAAATAAAAAGGATTGTGATACCCGTTTTTGACAGTATAGTCAGCAAAAGGTTTAATCTGCCGGTCAACACTCCCTGTAATAATCCAGCATCTGCTCAATTTCCGCAATATTGCAAACCTGATTAATCCGGATATCACCTATGCCACCTAATAGTGTAAAGTTTATAGACTCGCCCATATTTTTCTTATCGTGCCTAATAAACTGAATAAGACGGTCATAGTGCTTGCATTCGTAATGGAACTTGCCATAATATTCTCGGACATAAGCCTCTATTTGGTGGAATACCTGACTAGGGAACCCACATTTTACTACACTGAGATAGAGCTCCATTACCAATCCCCATGCAACAGCATAGCCATGCAGAACAGTATGATTGTCCTCTATGGACATACTCTCTATGGCATGACCTGCCGTATGACCCAAATTCAAAGCCTTACGAATACCTTGTTCCGTAGGATCCTGACCGACAATGCGCTCCTTGACAGCAACGCTACGCGCAACCATCTGTACAAGTTGCCGTTCAAGAGTTACATCACCACCACAGGCTACTGTCGGATTGAATGACAGCAAGCCGTACAAATGATCCTTTCTATCCAAAAGCCCATGCTTTAGCATTTCAGCATATCCTGACAACAAGTTTCCATCGTCTAATGTTCGCAGGAAGTCAGGAGCCAGTAATACAGATTCGCTAAGGTTGAAAACACCTATCTCGTTCTTCAGCCCACCGAAATTGATACCTGTCTTGCCTCCTACTGATGCATCAACCTGCGAAAGTAAAGTCGTCGGGATATTGATATATTTTATTCCGCGCTTAAAAGTACTGGCTGCAAAACCACCTAGGTCGGTGACCATACCTCCGCCCAGATTAATCAACAACGAATGGCGAGTTGCACCGCCCTTCTGCAAAGAATCCCATACATGTATCAGCGACTCTATCGTCTTGTTGTTATCCGTAGCTCCAATTGTAATCATCACAGCGTCTTGCATTACGGGCACATAACTGATCAATGGCCAGCATAACTGCAATGTGGTCGTATCTGTCAAACAGAAAAGCCGGTCAAAACTGACGGCTGATACAGCCTCGGTCAAACGCTCTGGAAGCGAGTCCACCATTATTATTTGTTGTGCTTTCATGATTTTACAGTTATCTCGGCGCCACGATAATAGTGGTGCAAAATATCCAAATATGAACATCCCTGACGGCCCATTACAGCAGCGCCAATCTGACACATGCCTACACCATGTCCCCAACCACGGCCATGCAGTAAAAAACCATCCTGTACCATCTGCACGTCAAAAGCGCTGGATAATAGATGTGTCTTGCTCAATGCCCGGCGAATTTCTAATTCCTTGCCCAAAATCATAGTGTGCAGCGTACCACAAATCCTGATTTTACTGATATGGTAACCCGGACCGCGTTCAACGACTTCCAATGACTTTATCGTACCAAAGTCTATCTTCAATCTTTCAAGTAGCAAATCGTGCAGTTCCTGCTGCGAAATATGTACATCCCAACGGTAAAAATCTGTCGTTTCTCTGTCGTAATCATTCAGTATCTCGCCCAATATCTCACGGTCATCTGTATTGCAGTACGGATCTTCCACACTTTGCAAATATGGTTTAGTTACGTTTTCCCATGCGTATTGAAATTCCTCTGTACGCCCACCACAACATTTGCTGAAACGTGCATCGCATATCTCACCATTGTAAGTCAAAATCTGACCGCGTGTAGCCTGAACGGCCTCACGGACCTGAGGCAATGCCGCACGCGTAACTCCCTGATAACGCTGGCAATGGTCATCTGCGCATACATCAAATATCGTATGATCCTCGCGGTCATACCATCGCACAATCTCATTCTCTGATTTAGAAAAAGCAAAAGATGGAGACGGTTCCGCACTAAGGTGTTTACGTTTCTCTATCTGAGCATAGAGCCAACTTCTGGATATTACTGCCGAAGCCTTTAGAAACTCCGGATTACAGGTTGCGCTCATCTCGCTGGAAATCACGCTGACCAGATAATCCTCGACCGGAAGGATATTTATTGCCACTATCTGATCCTCGTCCACCATTAATCTGAGTGTCCCCTGGAAAATCTGGGTTTCCTGACGTTCCCAATGAAATTTTGCACCTATAGTAACACCGTGCAAACTGAACGTTCCTTTCTCATCAATAGGTATGAACACAAGTTCGCGATATAGCTGTCCTTTCCACCGCAGAGACCCGTCCTCGAGCATGACCTGCTGACTTCCTGCGACATTCTGCCCCTTTGCTGTATATTCACCATTAAGCACAAAATCTATTGATTCGCCATGCATTATACCAACGGAGACCAGATTGTCATTATTCGACCCATTCTCAATGGGCTGTGCATAAAGACTATCCTGTCTGGATTTATGTTCGGTATTATTTTCATTATCTGAAACAGTCCTAATAACAGGCTCCAGTTCATCGAACGTCATTGTGACTTCCTGCAAAATAGAGGCGGCACGTTCCGGTGTAAGAGTCCTAAAATCCTCTTCACGCGGAGTTATCAACAGCCCACACATGTCCAATGCACCGGGAGAGACCATGTACTCGTCCTCTCCGGTGCCATAACAGTCGGGACGGTGTTTCTTGCGAGGGAAAATCAGGGTTATTATCTCGTCCTCACGCTCAGCACCACAATTCTGTCTCCAGGAAACAAGATTCATCCTTGGCTCATCCTCGCCTTCTATGATGGGTAAGGCCTTGTATATGCGCTGACACAGAATGTTATCAGGCTCTGCAGGCAGTGAACGTATCACAAATACAGGACAAACATATCCCTCCAATATATATAACCCACATCTCTCACCGGTATCACCAGCTTCAAGCATAACAGCCGCCTGTACACCCGTCACGGGGTATATTTTCTTTAGATGGCTCTCGTACATCTTCCAGTCACGCTCTAAAGGAACCACTCCACGACTTCCAGACTGCAAATGCATGTGATCCGGACACGATGCCCCACAGACCGGACCATTATAGAAGACTATCTGACCTGGCATATTCCATGCCATGTTTCGCATAGTACCGAAATGGCTCCATATGCTCTGCTTGATATGACGTCGTGCTGATATAGTAAAGTGTTGCGGCAATATCGGAAATGGATTCACGAGAATCTGATAATGTTTCGCGGTCATCAGCGAATGCTGCTCTAACGGACGATTACGGTCACAGAGAAAACACGGACGCGATTCTATCGTCTTCCTGTCAATATTGGCACCGGTTGATACCATTCGCGCAGGATTCCACTGGCAAGCCAGACGGATTTCCCGCACTTTGTCTCTATCTGACGTAATGCTCTCAACTATCAATTCCCGCATCTGTACATTCTCCAGATCACGATAGCGCTGTGACGTTTCCTCCCAGCCAGCTAACTCTCTTTCAAAAAAAAACTCGACTTCCTCTGCAGAAACCTTGTGCTGCCACTTCTCGTTCAATTGTCTGCGAGCTTTTATCTCAGACGTACGCAACTGGTCCTTGTACAGGTTATTGGCATTTATCCTGTCCTGACTGAGGGCCGCATCGCTGTTGCCATCCCAACGACGACATAGATACAGTTCGTCGTATATACGACCAATACGGTAGCGACGGCTTATCATCAACCCCAGGGCATAATCTTCACCGTACGAAGTATTAGGAATCTGAATCTCTCTCAACACCGGAGTATAGAATGCGCGTGGCGCACCCAGACCATTTATACGTAAGGCGTTGTTTCGACCGTTCTGAGGTGTCCACTCCCTGTGGTCAATCAGTCCGGGAGGCAAAGTTTCCAATTGAAAATTGCACATACGGTACGACCCTATTACCATTGCAGCATTATCCTGGTAAAACTTATCTACAATTCGTTGCAACGTATCTGGGCCACTGTACAAATCATCACTGTCCAACTGAACGACAAACCTGCCTACTCGCTCATCATGCACTGCACGATTCCAGCACCCGCCTATACCCAAGTCACTGCATTCAGGTATAATATGTATTACACGGCTGTCGTCCGCGTAGCGACCTATAATCTCTGTCGTACCATCCGTACTGCCGTTATCAACTACCATCAGATTGAATTCAAAGGTTGTCTCCTGCCTCAGCACGCTTTCTATGGCATCCGCTATAGTCCTTGCCCTATCTCTCACAGGTATGATAACGGTAGCCTCGACTACAAAGTCCGAAGTTGCGTCAAAATCAATAGTATCAAACTCACTGGGGTGCAGATATGCATTAATTGCACGTAGATGCCTTGTCGCAGCTCGCTCCATTTCCACTTGACGTGCGCGATTACGAGGATCAACATAATCAAATTGTTTCTGTCCTGACAGGCGCATATCATTCTCTACCTCGGTATATAGGAACTCCTTGATATGCAATGGCACGCTCTTGCGACTTACATATAGACGCAAGTCATAAAATGCAGCAAAGTTGTAATGATGTGCTGTTTCATCCTCGGCATATCGTTTCAAGATTTCTGTCTTGAACAGCAGGACACTGCCCATTTGAAAATCATCACGAATACTGCCTTCCTGGTAATCTATCAACGGCATGGAGTCACGCTTACCACCTGGAGTAATTATATAATGATCTGCAAAGGACATGTCTGCGCCATTGTCCTGGGTCACCGTTAACATGCGCTCCAAAGCATGATAGCCCAGACGCAAAGTATCATATTTGGTGTAGATTAGGGTATATGGTGCATGAGCAAGCGAGGCAATATGCCTAATGGTACGTGTATCACCTATACTATCCGAAATATGGTACACATTATCTACAAGAGACTCCTTTTGCAACTCTTCCTCCGTAGCTGCGCCTTGCGACACGTCAACCCATGGAATAAAACAATCTACCATTCTAATATACATATTTAATTTGTGGACAAAAATACAAAAAACGACGATAAATCAGAAACTTTCACAACAAAAATCCTAAATTTGCACCGTGAAGATATATATTTTCAATCCTGAAAACGACATGGCTCTTGCCAATGGAACACCAGGCTATACCCCGCCTGCCAATATTCGAGCATACAGGCAGGCTAATTGGTGTCTGCCGGAAAAGTGGGCTTTGCCCGAAGATATTGTCTGGGACGGAGAGACAATGTTTGACAACTTAGGAATACCTTCCGACAAAGATTTTGAGATAGTTCCATGGGGGTGGTCTCCTGCTATAGTACACCAGTTACAGCTTGCCGGGTTTCCTGCTGACAAAATGCCTTCTGCCCAATGGATTCAGAAGCTCCGCATTCTCTCTGGTCGTCAAACTACAGTTTCCATACAACGCCAGTTGGGAATAGAAGCGTACGTCTGTCACACTATTGACGAGATAACGGCCATCATCCAAAGCCATCCGGAACGCGAATACATTATGAAGTCGCCATGGAGTTCCAGCGGTAAAGGATTGATGAGTCCTCGGAATGCAAACTGGCGAGGCTGGACACACCGCATCTTGAGACAGCAGGGAGACGTAATTCTCGAACGCAAACTGGACCGTGCACAAGATTTTGCGATGGAATTTTTTATAGACAGAAAACACAATATCAAATACATAGGTCTGTCGCTGTTTGCTACCGATGAATACGGTCATTATCTGCGCAATATTACGGGTAATGTCACCCATACCCTTGACAGTGTACTGGAATGGTATCTGACAAATCTACCCCGCATTGCCCCCTGGTATCATGGTCCTGTTGGTGTTGACATGCTTATCACCACCAGCGGAGAAATATGCCCATGCATCGAAATCAACTGGCGCATGACAATGGGAATGGCATCCCTTTTATAGCGTTTTTCCACATTTTTCCCTATTTTCCTTTGCCGTTTCAGCAAAATACATTACCTTTGCACCCGCTAAGCCACAAAGGCAAGCAAACAGGCTGACTCGCTAGCTCAGTAGGTAGAGCACTTCACTTTTAATGAAGGGGTCTCGGGTTCGAACCCCGAGCGGGTTACCATAGAAAAAGAGAATGTAGGCTTATGATATCTCATACAGTTTATATTCTTTTTTTCTTTCTACAAAAAACTGACAACGATGAAACAATTTTATCAGCTCGCCACCTTAATTGCAAGCAACATGGCGCTTATCATAGTGGCAGTTTCTTTAGTTTCGCTATTTATTCCGTCATCATTTATCTGGATATCAACATCTGCAATCACCCCCATGATAGGAGTGGTCATGTTCGGGATGGGACTTACCTTGAGGGCATCTGATTTCAAACCGGTACTGATGCACCCACGGGAAATTGTGATTGGCGAACTTGCACAATTCATTATAATGCCGGCAACAGCTTGGCTGTTGTGCAAATGCCTGCATCTGCCATTGGAACTGGCCCTTGGTGTAATTCTCGTCGGATGCTGTCCTGGGGGAACAGCCAGCAATGTTATATGCTACCTCGCTAATGGTGACGTTGCACTCAGCGTCGCAATGACAGGTGTATCCACATTGGTTGCGCCAATAGCCACACCTGCGTTGGTATTTATTCTTGCCGGGAAAGAGGTTGATATTAATATTATCGGAATGTTTGCAAGCATAGTTCAGGTTGTCATAATCCCAATAGTCGCAGGAATTGCGCTGAACCATTACTTCAACAATCTCTGCAAGCAGATTACACCTTTTCTGCCTATGGTATCAACAATTACCATTGCGTCTATTATTGGGATTATCGTGTCTCACAACGCACAAAACATTATTTCGTGTAGCCTGCTGGTTGCATTAGCTGTAATTCTGCATAATCTACTGGGTCTGACACTAGGATATACAGTATCGAGCATTATGCGCCTACCCCATGACAAGCGCACTGCCATCAGTATCGAAGTCGGCATGCAGAACTCGGGACTTGCAACATCGCTCGCAACAACTCATTTTGCCTTTTTCCCAATGGCAGCAATCCCGGGCGCCATCTTCTCGGTATGGCATAATCTCTCCGGCAGTATAGCTGCGCACATATTGAGAAGATAGCACATTTCGGATGCTTTTATAGGTAATTTGGACGATTTTTATTATCTTTGCATGGAATTTTATAGTAAAACTGACGTATGATATTGTCAATGACCGGTTACGGCAAAGCTTCTGCCGCATATCAGGACAAAAAAATTACTGCTGAAATAAAGTCTCTGAACAGCAAGGCTCTAGACTTGTCCACTCGAATAGCATCGTGCTACCGTGAAAAAGAGATGGAAATCCGTTCTATGATTTCTGCAGCATTACAGCGGGGAAAGGTTGATTTCGCCTTATGGGTTGAGCGTGACGAGACTGCGGTAACGGCAACGATAGACGGAGCCATGGCAGCAGGATACTACAAGCAGATTTGTCAAGTATCGGAGGAGAGGGATATTCCTCTACCCAAGGACCCGTGGGCTTTAATCATGCGCATGCCTGACGTAATAAGCAGTCAGGAACGCAAAGAAGAGCTGAGTCCCGAAGAGTGGGAAATTGCTGCAAATGTTATAGAGGAAGCTGTAAACCAGTTGATTGATTTCCGAACTCAGGAAGGCGAAGCGTTGTCAAGGAAATTCGATGAAAATCTGGATTCAATAGCTTCTCTGTTAATGAGTATCGAACCATGGGAAAAGTTACGCACCGAAAAGATTCGCCAACGTCTGACGGATGCCCTCTCGTCAATCCCCGAAGTAGAATATGACCGCGGTCGCCTGGAGCAGGAAATGATTTTTTACATCGAGAAACTGGATATAAACGAAGAGAAGCAGCGACTGGCCAACCACTTGGAATACTTTAGGGAAACAATGGCAGGAGAACCAGGACAGGGCAAAAAACTTGGGTTTATCGCCCAAGAAATGGGTAGAGAGATAAATACCACAGGATCCAAGTCCAACCAAGCTGAGATGCAAAAAATTGTTGTCCGCATGAAGGACGAACTGGAACAAATTAAGGAACAGGTATTGAACGTTCTGTAATATGAGGGGAAAGTGTCTTATTTTTTCCGCACCCTCGGGTAGTGGGAAAAGCACAATTGTAAAGTGGCTCATGGACGAGCATCCCGAGTTGAGGATGGCGTTCAGCATAAGTGCCACGTCACGCTGTCCCAGATGCAATAACGGTATCATGGAGCAAGATGGTGTGGAGTATTTCTTCCTTACCCCTGAGCAATTCCGCAGCAAGATTGATGCTGGTGAATTTCTGGAATATGAGGAAGTGTACAAGGACCGTTTCTACGGCACGCTACGTTCCCAGGTAGATTGTCAGTTAGAGAAGGGCATCAACGTTGTTTTTGACATTGATGTAAAAGGAGGCATAAACATCAAACATCAGTTTGGTGAGAATGCTATGAGCCTGTTTATCCAACCGCCTTCAATCGATGAATTACGCAGTAGGCTTGAAGGGCGTGGGTCAGACTCAGCCGACCAAATACAGACGCGCCTGGACAAGGCTGAATATGAGATGACCTTTGCGCCGCAGTTTGACCATGTCGTAGTGAATGACAATCTGGAAGAGGCCAAGGCAGAAACACTGAAACTAATCCGTAATTTTCTGAACTTATGGCAACAATCCTGAGCATAGAAACAAGTACCCAGGTTTGCAGTGTCGCTGTGGCCGAAGATAATCATGTAATTTACCACGAGGAAGATTTTGACGGACCTTCGCATGCTGTGAAATGTGGTGTTTTTACACAAAATGCATTAAGTTTTGCAGAAAGTCACGCTATTCCGTTGGATGCGGTGGCTGTAAGCGAGGGACCTGGAAGTTATACAGGACTGCGTATCGGAGCAAGCATGGCAAAAGGCGTTGCCTACGGACGGAATATCCCACTGATAAATATCCCGACACTTGAACTGATGTGTGTACCGGTATTGCTCTACCATGAGGAGATTCCCGAGGATTCGTTGCTGGTACCGATGATTGATGCACGTCGTATGGAAGTATATGCAGCAATCTACGACATATCCCTGCATTGTATCCGTAATATTCAGGCTGATATAGTGGATGCAGAAACATACATTGACTATTTGGAGCGTAGGCCTGTGATTTTCTTTGGCAACGGCTCGACAAAATGCAGGGATATCATAGCACACCCTAATGCGATGTTCATTCCTGATATCAACCCGTTAGCTTCCAACATGGCGCCGTTGGCAGAACAAAGGATACGCAGTGGACGTATTGCTGATACAGCATATTTTGAACCTTTTTACCTGAAGGATTTTCAGGCAACAAAACCTAAAAAACTGATATGAGTGAGATAGACTATAATACCGGGCGTCAGGCAATGGTAATGACTGAATACGGACGTGTTGTACAGGACATGGTAAAATACTGCATAGGTATCAAAAATCGCGAAGAACGGCAGCAATGTGCACAGGCAATAGTTGCCGTAATGGCTAATGTATCACAGGAAAAACTGGCAAATGTTGATGTACAGCAGAAACTGTGGAATCATCTGGCCGTAATCAGCGACTTTCAGTTAGATATTGACTATCCTGTGGAAATAATCAAGAAGGAGGATATTGAAGCACATCCTACTCCAATGACCCTCCCACAGAGCAAGATACATGCACGCTTTTACGGGCGGATTTTGGAACAAGCCTTGGACACACTGTCCCAGATGCCTGAAGGCGAGGAGCGAGACGCTTTGACATGCAAGGTAGCAAACCAAATGAAACAAAGTCTCTTCACATGGAATCCGGATGCCATGAGTGAAGACAAAGTCGTGCGTGACATTCAGGAATATAGTAATGACTCGGTTGCAGGTGCCTTGGATGGTCATCAGTTTGCTCCATTACAGACGGTAAGCACCAATATAAACAGAAAAAAGAAATAAACTGATAACCTGAAAAAATCGCTATATGGCATCATTTATCATTGAAGGCGGACATCCTCTGAAAGGCGAGATTACGCCACAGGGGGCTAAAAATGAAGCGCTCCAGGTGCTGTGTGCAACCCTACTGACCGGAGAACCTGTTCGCATCAAGAATATTCCTGATATCGCAGATGTGAATAACCAGATACGCTTACTGGAAGATGTAGGAGTTAAGATTACCCGTAACGGAAAGGGAGACATAACGTTTCAGGCTGACGACGTAAATCTGGAGTATCTGGAGAGTGACGAGTTCCTGCAACGCTGTTCACAATTGCGAGGTAGCATTCTGTTCATCGGTCCTCTGATAGCTCGATTCGGACATGCGATGATAAGCAAGCCCGGAGGGGACAAGATTGGGCGCAGAAGACTTGACACTCATTTTCTGGGTATAAGAAAACTGGGGGCTGAGTTCATATACGACAGCAAAAGAGGTGTCTTTGATATACGTGCACAGAAACTGAAAGGCTCGTATATGCTTCTGGACGAAGCCTCGGTAACTGGTACTGCCAACATCATAATGGCTGCTGTACTGGCAGAAGGAACAACAACAATCTACAACGCCGCCTGTGAACCATATTTGCAACAATTATGTCACATGCTTAATTCCATGGGGGCACAAATAAGTGGCATTGCATCAAATCTTCTGACTATTGTAGGCGTAGAACGCCTGCATGGTACGACTCACACCATTCTACCCGACATGATTGAGGTCGGTTCGTTCATAGGAATGGCTGCAATGTGTGGGGAAGGTGTGCTGATACGTAATGTCAACTACCGACAACTGGGCATAATACCCGATACATTTCGCAGACTGGGCATAACAATCAATATACAGGGAGACGACATTTTTATTCCCAAGCAGGAGCATTATGAGATAGAGTCTTTCCTGGACGGCTCGTTCATGACTATTGCGGATGCTCCGTGGCCGGGACTTACACCCGACCTGCTTAGCGTACTGCTGGTTGTTGCAACACAGGCAAAGGGAAGCGTGCTGATACATCAGAAAATGTTTGAAAGCCGACTGTTCTTCGTTGACAAACTGATTGATATGGGAGCCCAGATTATCCTGTGTGACCCCCATCGCGCTGTGGTTGTCGGCCATAACAAGGATTTCCAACTGCATGGCGGACGCATGACAAGTCCCGATATCCGTGCAGGTATCGCCCTGCTTATTGCCGCCATGAGTTCAACGGGTATCAGCCGCATCGACAATATTGGGCAGATTGACCGTGGATACGAGAACATAGAGTCCCGCCTTAATGCTATTGGTGCAAAGATTACCAGAGAAGAATGACTGGAGAAATATACAAGATAGGCACACTGACCCGTACGCACGGCGTACGTGGAGAAATCTCCATGTCATTTACCGATGATGTGTGGGACAGGGTCGAGGCCAACTATCTGTTCCTAATGGTTGACGGGTTGCCCGTTCCGTTTTTCCTGGAGGAATGGCGATTCCGCAATGATACCACAGCCCTTCTCAAGTTTCAGCACATCGATGATGCAACACGTGCTCAGGAATTTATTGGATGTGATGTATATTTCCCTCAGTCACTGACTCCAGCTACTGACGGGAACACCTCATACACATGGAGACAATTTACCGGCTGGCTGGTCAACGACTGCAATGCTAGCAACATCGGGGTAATCGACAGAGTTGATGACAGCACGGCAAATACTCTGTTTGAAATAGACGGCACACTTATCCCAGCGGCTGAACCTTTGATAGAACGTATCGACCCAAATACGAGAACTATATATATGAAGATTCCCGAAGGATTATTCGAACAATGAAACGCAAACTATGCATATTAGGATCCACAGGATCCATAGGAACCCAGACACTGGATGTAATACGTGGGCACAGCGACCTGTTTGAAGCATACGTGCTTACCGCAGGACACAATGCCGACCTTCTTATCCGACAAGCCCGTGAATTTCTACCTGCCACAGTCGTAATTGCTGACGAAAGTCAATACCAGAAAGTCAGTGAAGCACTGGAAGACCTACCAATTCAGGTCTATACCGGAAGCGAGGCTCTGTGCCAGGTTGTTGCCATGGAACCCGTGGATATAGTATTGACCGCACTGGTAGGATTCAGCGGTCTGAAACCCACAATTGCCGCAATCAAGGCAGGCAAGCCCATTGCCTTGGCAAACAAGGAAACACTGGTAGTCGCTGGCGAACTGGTTACTGCTTTGTGTAAGGAATATCATGTCCCGTTGCTACCTGTTGACAGCGAGCACTCTGCCATATTCCAGAGTTTGATGGGTGAAAACAGCGAAATTGAAAAGATCATTCTTACCGCAAGCGGAGGTCCATTCTGGCAAATGAGTCTGGACGAAATGAAGGATGTCACGGCTGCTCAGGCACTGAAGCATCCCAACTGGGACATGGGAGCCAAGATAACAATCGACTCTGCCAGTATGATGAACAAGGGATTTGAAGTAATCGAAGCCAAATGGCTATTTGACGTCGAACCTGCCCACATTCAGGTCGTAGTTCATCCTCAGAGTATACTTCACAGTGCCGTCCAGTTCCAGGACGGGGCTGTCAAAGGACAAATGGGCACCCCTGACATGCGAGTTCCTATACAATTTGCAATATCCTTCCCAAAACGGCTGAAGAGCCCGTTTCCACGTATTGACTGGTGGGATTTAAGAGAGCTGACTTTCGAGAAACCTGATTTGAATCGTTTCCCCTGTCTTGCTTTAGCTTACGATGCCATTAGCATGGGAGGAAATGCCGCCTGCGTACTAAATGCTGCCAACGAAATTGTCAACCTTGCTTTCCGACAAGGTCGTTGCAGTTTCCTGCAAATGGCAGAAATCATCCAAAAAACACTGGAACATGTATCCCATATCAAGGCACCGACACTGGAAGACTATCTGGAATGTGATGCTGAAGCCCGGAATGTGGCCAAGGAACTTATATTTTAATAAACGATGGATTATAAAAAACAATAATGGATCTGAATCTTATTCTTATCAAGGCATTGCAGCTTGTTTGCTGCTTGAGTTTTTTAGTAGTGCTTCACGAGGGAGGTCATTTCTTCTTTGCCAAAATAAGTGGAGTTAAAGTTGAAAAGTTCTACCTGTTCTTCAATCCCTATTTTCACCTGTTTTCAACTCGCGACAAATGGTTTACGCGTATATTCCCTTATTTCAAGGACAACGAAACCGAGTACGGCATAGGCTGGATTCCATTGGGTGGATACGTGAGTATTGCAGGTATGGTGGACGAAACCAAAAATGCCAAAGACATAGGGACAGAAGTTCACGACTACGATTTCAGTTCCAAACCTGTCTGGAAGCGTTTTCTTATTATGTTCGGAGGTGTCCTTGTCAATTTCATAACCGCATTGGTCCTGTATTCCGTAGTAATGTACACATGGGGCCAGGATATTATTCCTATGCGCAATATCCAGAGCGGTCTGGTATATAGCCCCCAGGCAAAAGAAATAGGCTTCCGCAATGGTGATATACCCATCAGGACTGACGGCAAGGAGATTGAGGGATTCTCGGGAGCATTAATGGCTGAGATATCCGAGGCACAGACTGTTACAGTTCTACGTAAAGATGTTTCTAACGAAGGACATAGTACAGAAGTTGACATTGTAATGCCAGAAGGCGGCATCAGTCTGTTGGAGATGATGCATAATCCCAAGTTCCTGGCTCTGCCAATCCCAACAGTCGTAGGCGAAGTTGCACCTGATATGCCAGCCGAGGTAGCAGGCATTAAGCCCGGTGCATTAATTCAGAGCATCAATGGCGACACACTTACCGATCAGAGTGACGTACAAATACTGATGGCATCACTCAAGGATATCCTTGCCAGCAAGGAATGCACCGCCCAAGACAGCGCTTATGCCATGACGCTTACGGCTGTAGTCCTGCAAAAAGGCGAAGTCTCACCTGATACCGTAACCATGCATCTTACAGACAAGATGCAGATGGGTGTAATATGGGATACCAGACATTTACTGAATATCCAGACACAACATCTGGATTACAGCTTGCTTAGCAGTATTCCGGCAGGATGTGCGTACGGATGGGAAACACTGACCAACTATGTAAGTTCGCTAAAATACCTGTTTACACGTGAGGGAGCTGAGAGTGTTGGCTCATTCATCACAATCGGAAGTATCTTCCCCGACGCATGGGACTGGCAACGTTTTTGGAATCTGACAGCTTTTATCAGCATTATTCTGGCCGTAATGAACATACTGCCTATTCCGGGACTGGACGGTGGACATATAGTGCTCCTTCTGTACGAAGGTATCACAGGGCACAAACCTTCACCCAAGTCGATGGAAATCATCGAAAAGGTCGGCATAACAATACTATGCGCCCTTATGATTCTCGCAATGGGTAATGATATAGTTAAGTTTATACTTTAAGGATTATACTCTCAACGTGGGATCGTTCTCCAAGAGCCATTCTGCAATCTGAACAGCATTCAAGGCTGCGCCCTTCTTAATCTGGTCGCTTACAAGCCAGAATGCGATACCGTTAGGATTGGACAAGTCCTTTCGAATGCGTCCAACATAAACGTCATCACAATTCTCGTGAAACAAAGGCATCGGGTAAATTCTATTCTCTGTATCATCCTCCAACTGCAATCCCTGCCCGTTCCTTACTGCTTCCTTGAACTCTTCCACACTGACTGGACGTTCGGTCTCTGCCCAAACGCTCTCGCTATGACAGCGCAACGACGGGACACGTACACACATCGCCGAACAGTCTGCATCAGTATGCATTATTTTCTTAGTCTCGTGGTACATCTTCATCTCCTCCTTGGTGTAACCGTTATCCGTAAACACGTCTATTTGAGGAATCACGTTGAAGGCTAACTGATAGGCAAACTTCTCGACGGTTGGCTTTTCGCCCGCCAACACCTGACGATACTGCTCGTACAACTCCGCCATCGCAGCAGCACCGGCACCACTGGCTGCCTGATAACTTGACACATGAATACGCCTGATATGACTTATATCCTCCAATGCCTGTAGCGCAACGACCATCATAATTGTCGTACAGTTGGGATTGGCAATAATGCCACGGGGGCGATTCAAGGCATCTGCAGCATTGCATTCGGGAACCACCAACGGAACATCCTTGTCCATACGGAAAGCACTGGAGTTGTCTATCATGATAGCACCATGCTTGGTTATAGTTTCAGCAAATTCCTTGCTGGTCCCTCCACCTGCGCTGGTAAATGCAATATCTACCCCCTTGAAATCATCATTGTGCTGCAGGAGTTTGACCTCAACCTCCTTACCACGGAACATGTATTTTTTACCTGCACTGCGCTGACTGCCAAACAGCAACAACTCATCTACCGGAAAATTTCTCTCATCCAACACACGCAGGAACTCCTGTCCTACTGCACCACTTGCACCGACAATGGCTACCTTCATATTCTGATTTACGTTATGTGTAATAATTTTGGCGCAAAATTACGGAAAATTCATTAAATATGGCGATGCACAATAATGTTTTTTGCGCAAAAAAAGGTATCTTTGCAAGCAAATATCCCGTATGCACAACCTTTTAACCATAATACCGCAAAATCCGGCACTTGTCACTGACAACACATGGATATTCTTTCTGGTTCTGGTTATCATATTGTGCACACCCATTCTGTTGCGCCGCCTGCACATTCCGCACATCATAGGACTGATACTGGCAGGTGTAGTCATCGGACATTACGGATTTAACATTATAGAACGCGACCGCAGCTTCGAAATATTTGGGCAAGTAGGAATCTATTTCATAATGTTTCTCGCTGCCCTGGAACTTGACATGGGCAGCGTAAAACAGTATGGCCGACTGGGATTGCAATTCGGAGCCATCACCTTTCTGATACCTTTCTGCATGGCCGTTGCCGCATCCCACTACCTGTTAGGATTCGGACTGATAACCTCGCTTCTGATAGGCTGCATACTTGCCTCCCACACCTTGGTTTCATATCCCATCGTAGGCCGCTTCGGTATATCACGGCATCCAGCTGTCATAGTCTCGGTAGTAGCAACCGCTGTTGCGCTGTTTGCCGCATTGCTGGTACTGGCCGTTGCCGTCGGAATGATCAACAACACCGGTTGGCAATTCTGGGCATGGTTTACCATAAAATGCGCAGCATACGGCAGCTTCATAATCATTGTCTATCCCCGTCTTGGACGCTGGTTCCTGCGACGTTTCCAAGACAGCACCATGCAGTTCCTGTTCATACTGACACTTGTCTTTCTGAGTGCAGCACTTGCCGAGCTTGCAGGACTTGCAGGACTCTTGGGAGCATTTCTTGCGGGCTTGGTAATCAGCCGTCTGATTCCACGTACATCACCACTGAAATCATACATCAGTTTCGTCGGCAACGCCCTGTTCATTCCATATTTCCTGATTGGAGTCGGAATGCTGATTGACGTACGGGTAGCCTTTGCAGACATCCATACCGTCTGGATTATACTGGTCATGGTCATTGTAGGCACACTCGGCAAATGGATAGCATCACTGGTCATGGCCTTTATTTCACCCAATCTGCGTGGCGGAGGAAGCCTGATGTTCGGACTGACCAGTGCCCATGCAGCAGGTGCATTGGCTATCGTAATGATAGGCACAGACCCAAAAATCAATCTGATGGATGCCTCGATACTGAACGGGACCGTGATGCTCATCCTTTTCTCATGTATCATAAGTAGCTTTGCCACGAACTCAGGCGCACGCAGTCTGACACTTCGTACTATGGATACAGAAATCAACCAAGGTTCGTATCATGGCAAATGCCTGGTAACATATAGCCAGAATGACAGCGTTGACTCCATGACCCAGTTGGCCATGCTCATCCGCAACCCGAATGTAGCAGACAGCCTGATGGGACTTACCGTAACCTATGACGATGAAAGCGGCGAGGAATCTTATCGCAACAGTCAGCAAATGCTCGAGAAAGCACAGAGCATTGCAACAGCCGCTGAAGTGCGTATGGATATTCTCTCGCGCATGAGCAACAATATAGCCGGAGGCATCCTGCATACAATTCGCGAGTATGATTGCGGTGAGACCATAGTCTGCCTTACCGACCGCACAACCGGAATGCCCAAGTCCAGCCTTGGCACTATTATAGACAACGTAATCGAAGGAACCAAGCGCGAAATCATGGCAGTCCGATGTATTGTGCCACCAGGAACCCTTAACCGCGTGATTATAGCCATTCCACAAAAAGCCGAATACGAAGCTGGCTTCTATAAATGGCTCGAACACATCTGCCGTATGGGTGAGCAACTTGACTGCCTTCTTCAGTTCCATGCAAACACAGACACACTTCCCTACATACGGACATATATGCACGACAACCACAATCTATTGCGTGCCACATATAACGAAATGAACCTCTGGACTCAGATACTGCCTCTGTCCCAACAAGCAGGCAGTGATGACATGGTGGTATTTGTAGTCGCCCGTCCGGGATTCATTTCATATAAGAGCGTTTTCTCCGGTCTGCCGTTGCAGATTCACAGATACTTCAGCCACACCAGTGTCATGATTCTATACCCCGACCAGTGGGAATAAGATGTATTTTGACCAGATATGAAAAAATGATTAAGATAAGCGGAATAACCAAGAGTTTCGGCAACCTTCAGGTACTGAAGGGAATTGACCTGAAAATTGCCAAAGGTGAGATTGTCAGCATAGTCGGACCCAGTGGAGCTGGCAAGACCACTCTGCTTCAGATAATGGGCACACTGGACAGCGCCGACAACGGACAGATCGAACTTGCCGGACAAGACATAACCCGGTTAAGCCAGAAGAAGCTGGCACAATTCCGCAACAAACACATAGGATTTGTATTCCAGTTTCACCAGCTATTGCCCGAATTCACTGCATTAGAAAATGTAATGATGCCTGCATTCATTGCAGGAAATGGGAAGCAGGTATCGCGCAAACGTGCCATGGAACTGCTGGAATTCATGGGACTTAGCGACAGAGCATCCCATAAACCGAACGAACTGTCAGGAGGAGAGAAACAACGTGTGGCTGTTGCACGCGCATTGATGAACAACCCAGATATAATTTTTGCTGACGAGCCCTCCGGTTCACTTGACACACAAAACAAACAAGAACTGCACAGACTGTTTTTTGACCTGCGCAAACGCTTCGGTCAAACCTTCGTCATTGTCACACACGACGAGGATCTGGCAATGACAACTGACCGTACCATACACATGATAGACGGTGTAATTCATGACGACAACAAGGAAAATGAAAACGAGAATGAATGGGATTAAACAAGATGCAACCCATCAGACTGAATTGTAATCAGCCTTTGTCTGTATAAATCTCCGACAGCCTTCTTGAACACCTTCTTGCTTACACCGAAAATTGACGATATTTCCTCGGCAGGCGACTTGTCACACACTGGCGTATAGCCTCCGTTCTTACGTATATGCTCTAGCAGAGCGGAACTGAAATCCTCAACTCCCTTATGTCCTGGTTTCTGTAGGATAAGGTCTATTTTACCGTCCTCACGCACCTTGCTGATATATGCACGCGTAGTATCACCCGCATGTAATTCACGAAAAATCTGTGAATCGTACAACAAGCCAGAAAAAGTATTGTTTACGATAACCTTGAAACCCAAATCGGTTTTTTGCCAGACAAGACACTCCACCTCGTCCCCCACACGTGGACGCTGACTGTAATCATAAGCATCGCTGTCCAACGGATTTATCAGCCACCTCTCGACCTTGGCGCTGGCAATGATACGATAAGTCTCAGGATCGAGATGTACATGCACTACATACCTGCGACCTTTCTGCATCTTCTGCTTCTGCTCCCGGAAAGGAACAAACAAATCCTTCTGCAACCCCCAATTGAGAAAGGCCCCGAAATTGTTGACCCAGGCAACCTCGAGACAAGCAAATCCGCCTACCTCAGCCAAAGACTGACGCATTGTGGCTATCAGTCGTTCTTCCTGATCCAGATATACGAATACAGGTATGACGTCCCCTACTCTTCCATCAGGAATTTCCAATGCCTTTTGACTAAGGTCATCCAGCACCTCTCCCTTTGGTAATAGGATTTCCTCGCGATGACCTCGTACAGCTCCTGCCAGATAATAACCAAATTCCACCTGTTTTACCAGCGGTAACAGGTTGACACGCCCCAATTCTATCTCAGGAAGGTTGTTGTTTATTTCCATTTTATCTTAAAAGAAGCGTGCTACCCTTTGGGGCAGCACGCTGTTGTTCCTTGTTTTAAAAAAGAAGGATATGATTAATCCTCCTTCACAGCAACGCGCTTCTCAGCAATACGTGCCTTCTTACCAGTCAGGTTACGCAGGTAGTACAATTTAGCACGACGTACCTTACCAACCTTGTTCACAGTAATACTCTCGATAGCAGGAGACTCCAGTGGGAAAATACGCTCCACACCAACCGTGCCAGACATCTTACGGACAGTGAAACGCTTCTTCTCACCATGACCGGCAATCTTGATTACCACGCCACGATAGAGCTGTACACGCTCCTTGTTACCTTCGACAATCTTGTAAGCCACAGACACTGTGTCACCGGCCTTGAAAGAAGGATGACTCTTACCCGTAGCAAATGCTTCTTCAGCAATCTTAATTAAATCTGCCATTTTCTTTGGACATTAATAAGTTGTTTGTCGATCACCGATAGGCATAACGGGTCTCTCTTTATCCCGCCAGCGACCTATGGGAAAGCGAGTGCAAAGATATAACAAAAAAACAGAAGAGAAAAACTATAAGCGAAAAATTATTCAAAATAAAGTGACAAAACAATCATTTTCGCGCTTCCACGGTCCACACTGTTAGTGAATTTCATCATACCCCTGTCCAACAAGTCATCTCTCGTGTGCCTGATGATATCCGCCAGGCCAAAGCAGAATTTCAGTTCCGGAATCAACTTGAAATAGGGCAAATATATATCACAGCCCATACCCAATTCAATATAGCAGTCAAACATCTTTGCAGCAAAAGGCTCCTGATCATGCTTATTCAGACAGAACGTAGGAGCAAGGCCAAATGTAAAGTATGGACGGAAATTATTGTATCGCGGAGCAGCAAATTTCAGCGAAATCGGTACCGAGACATAATTCGTACGCATCGTCTGCGATGTATCCCTAATGCTGACATTCTCCCGCATCTTCAGGAATTTCTGGCCAAAGTGCATAGTTGGTGTCATACGCAGTTCCAAATACTTATTCAGTCTCAAAGCACCCAATATTCCAACGGTAAAGCCTGGCGAATAACGTGTAACATCCGTAAACCACTGCTCACCGGTATCGGGATCCACAATTCCATTGTTCGTCAGCTCCATATCCATGAAATTCATACCCAGGCAGAATCCCCAGTGCAACTTTCGGTTGTCTATATACGGCTTGTTCATGACGCGCTGCTTCTGCGCCATCGCTCCGACTGCAAGACACAACAATATGGCTATACAGATAAATTTTTTCATCATTATTATAACTTTACTATATATGCGTTTATTGCCTTACTCACTATTTTTGGTTATTATACACAACTTTTTTATCAATTCTATATTGCCAATCACTAAAAATGATTATATTTGCCACACAGTTCGGACCGAACTCGGTAAAACAAATTTACTAACAACTAAACATTAATATTATTATGGCTTACGTAATTGGTGATGATTGTGTTGCATGCGGCACATGTATTGACGAGTGTCCAGTAGGTGCAATATCCGAGGGTGACAAGTATGTTATCAACGCAGACGAGTGCACAGAGTGCGGCACTTGCGCAGACGCTTGCCCAAGCGGTGCAATCAGTCTGTAATTAACAGCAACTGCTGTCTTATTAAGAAGAACAGAATAGTGGGACCCGTTTCGAGTCCCACTATTTTTTGTCATCTCAGCCTGCTCAAGGCCTCCTTGATGCGGCGCATTGCCTCGATTATATTTTCATCGCTGGTCGCATAAGACATACGGAAACACTCGGGACTTCCGAAAGCATCACCGCCCACGGTTGCCACGTGACCGACCTCAAGCAGATACATAGCCAAATCCGTCGAGTTATTAACCGTCACGCTACCGTCAGTCTTTCCAAAGAAACTACTGCATTTTGGGAACAGATAAAACGCACCCTGAGGAACATTTACCTCAAGGCCCGGAATCTGCCTTGCCAGTTCAACAATCAGATTCTTGCGGCGCTCAAAGGCAAGACGCATCTCCTCGACACAACTCTGGTCACCCGAAAAAGCAACCTCAGCCGCTTTCTGACTGACCGAACAAGGACCGCTGGTATATTGTCCCTGAAGTTTGTTGCAAGCTTTCACAACCCATTCCGGTGCAGCTATAAAGCCAATACGCCAGCCCGTCATGGCATAAGCCTTCGAAACACCGTTAATCACAACGACACGGTCCTTGATATCAGGGAACTGAGCCATCGAAGCATGTTCACCGACATAGTTGATGTGTTCGTAAATCTCGTCAGCAATAACAATAACACGCTCATGACGCAACAGGACATTCTTCAACCCTTCCAACTCCTTCCTACTATACACACTGCCTGTCGGATTAGAAGGAGAGCACAGTATTACAGCGCGCGTCTTGTCCGTTATTGCACCCTCAAGTTGTTCAGGAGTAATCTTGAAATCCTGCTCTATGCCGGCCTCAACTATAACCGGAGTCCCGTCAGCCAACAGCACCATCTGAGGGTAGCTTACCCAATACGGTGCAGGGATAATAACCTCGTCACCCCCACCCACCAGAGCCATAATGGCATTGCATACACTCTGCTTTGCACCGTTGCTGCACAGAATCTGTGCCGGTGTGTACTCCAACTGATTCTCGTTCTTCAGTTTGCTCACGATAGCCTGCCTCAGCTCGGGATAGCCAGGCACCGGACTATAGCGGCTGTAGTTATCCTCAACTGCCTTGATGGCAGCAGCCTTGATATGGTCGGGCGTGTTGAAATCAGGTTCCCCGACACTCATATTGATAATGTCGATACCCTGGGCTTTCATTTCCGAACTCTTCTGACTCATTGCCAATGTAGCACTTGGCTGCAGACGATTCATTCTGCTTGATAGTGTCTGTGACATAATTTTATGAATTTAGGATATTAAAATTACAGTTTGTGTCCCATCCTCAGTTTCTTGGTGTCCAGATAACGACGGTTGTATTCGTTAGGCTCAACTATCACCGGAACATTCTCGACAATCTCCAGACCATAGCTCTCCAGACCTACACGCTTAACCGGATTGTTGGTAATCAGGCGTATCTTACCCACATGCAACTCCCTCAGTATCTGTGCACCCACACCATACTCACGCTCATCGGGAAGGAAACCGAGATGAATATTGGCATCCACCGTATCCTCACCCTGCTCCTGCAACTTATACGCAGCTATCTTGTTCATCAGACCGATGCCACGCCCCTCCTGCTGGAGATACACGATTACACCCCTTCCAGCCTCGTCTATCATCTTCATTGCACGATGCAACTGCTCGCCGCAATCACAGCGGCGCGAACCGAAAATATCACCTGTCATGCAACTCGAATGCATACGCACCAGTATCGGATCATCAGTATTCCACCCGCCCTTGACCAGAGCAATATGTTCCATCCCATTGCTCTTCTGGCGGAATGGTATGATATGGAAGTGTCCGTACTCTGTCGGCAAGTCAGCCTCGACACCACGTTCAACCAACGATTCCTGCCTTAGGCGATAAGCAATCAGATCCTTGATAGTGATTATCTTCAGCCCATGCTCACGGGCAACCTCCTTCAACTCAGGCATACGCGCCATAGTACCATCCTCGTTCAATATCTCAATAAGCGCGGCAGCAGGCTGCAATCCGCTCAAGCGTGCCAAATCCACGGCAGCCTCGGTATGACCTGCACGACGTAGCACACCACGGTCCTGAGCATACAAAGGATTGATATGACCGGGACGACCGAAATCCGACGGCTTACGTCCAGCATCTGCCAAAGCACGGATAGTAGCGGCACGGTCATGAGCACTTACGCCAGTAGTGCATCCCTCGAGCAAATCCACAGTAACTGTGAACGGTGTTCCCAGCATACTTGTGTTTGTCACTACCTGATGCTCAAGTTCCAGCTCACTTGCACGGTTCATAGTTATAGGAGCACATAGTACCCCACGACCGTATTTCAGCATGAAATTTACCTTTTCCTCAGTAATAAGCTCGGCTGCGGTGATAAAATCACCCTCATTCTCCCTGTCCTCATCATCCACGACAATTACGAATTTACCCTCGCGAAAATCCTTCAGAGCCTCTTCGATAGTACTTAACTTGATTTCCTTGTTCATCGATATATTTTGTTTTCTTTTTTACTCACTCATTACTATACCGTAGCCGCCACCTCCTCAGCCAGGCTATGCAATTCCAGGCGCTCGCGTATCATCGGGCACAGACGGCAAATCCTGTTCATATCACGCAACAGGCGCAACCTGAAACGCCATATACGCATCCACAACAATATGCCAACGGGGAAGAATATTCCACACACCATATTCAGGCGTGAATTCTTAAACGGCCTCGTGTGGGCATCCGGAATCAGTATCGGCAACTCGTTCAGCGCACTTATGACAACACTGTCCTGGCTGTTGTGCAGCTCCTCGACCAAAGCCTCCAAACGACCATTCAGACCTATTACGACCGTATCAGAACGATAGCGGAAGAAGGTATGCCAGTACGATGGCATGTGCCAAAGCCGCGCCTCACCCATATAATTCCTGCAATCCCGTTCCATCATGGTCAGTTCGGACTCCACGCGCAGGTAATCCGGTTCATGGATAACGACCTCCTTGCGAGACAGACGCCTGTGTGCCCGTAATCCCAGGAATAACATAAAGAAATTACGATACCCTTCCACATTGAACACAACGCTGTCCTTGTTTGCCTTGCTAGTCAGGAAAAAACCTATCGGTGCCAATACCATAGTACTCAGCCATACACCAAACCATATTGACCACTCACCCGTCTTGGCCATCTTTTCACCAGCCACGTTTACTATGTAGTAAAATATGAAAATTATCACACTCGTCACCACTGGGACTCCCAATCCTCCCTTGCGTATGATTGCACCAAGCGGCGCACCTATAAAGAAGAAAACCATACACGCCAGGGACAGCGTGAACTTCTTCCTTGCCTCCATACGGTGGCGTCGCAACGACAGGTTGGTACTTTCAGTCGTCATGGCACGGAACTCACATTCGGCCTGAGCCGACTGTGCCGTCCCCACCGCCGAACGCAATACAGACTTGCGCATGTCAGGAGTCAGCTTCATGTACAACGTATCAAACGGTTCCTGACGGCTCGCCTTCACCGCCAACACGACAGAATCCCGTCTTCCTGTCAAGCTACCTCTCAGATACTGAGACAGCATCATACGGTAATACGTCTGTCCCAGCGAATCACTCACATGACGTATGCTGTCGATGCCAGTCAGTATTCTGTCCAATTCCTTAGTTTGGGCATCCCCGTTAAACAGGCTGGCATCCATCATATTAAAGTTCGCGTCAAACAAAATCAGGTCCGTCTCCTTGTGAAAAGTCTCACGCATATAGGGAATGCAAGCCCTCAGCATATTACCAGCCTGAGCATCCATATTGCGAAAACGCTCACCCTCGTACAGCGTAAGCTTCAGATGCTGCTTGTCCATGGTACCCTGCAACCGTGCCGAATCTGCCAGCACTATCTCCATGTGGTCATACCCCCCCTGGGTACTGTATATCATCACTCCATACAGCATACCTGTCTCCATATCCTTATGCTCGACAAATATGTTGTAACCCGGAATACCGTTATAGAAAATACCCTCTGGTATCTCCAGCTCTGGTGTCTTCTGCTTCATACTCCACAACAAAGTAGCCAATTGACGGGTAGCCCGAGGCTGAATTCTGTTCTGAAAATAAAAACTAACACCGCATATCACAGCCGACACCGCTACCACAGGGCACAATATACGCACCAGAGGAATTCCTGCTGCCTTCATACTCAGCAATTCCAGCTTCTCTCCCATGTTACCAAAACTGATAAGCGACGCCAGCAATACAGCCAACGGCAAGGACATCGGAACCAGCGTAAGACCGGCATAGAAGAAAAACTGTGTCAGCACATCCCACGACAACCCTTTGCCAACGAGAGCATTTATTGATTTCCATAGGAACTGCATCATGAAAATGAACAGACACACGAAGAAAGTCCCCGCAAACAACAGCAGGAAATTCTTCAGGATATACAAGTCCAGCCTCTTAAATATCTTCATGTGCACGCTTGATTCCGAACAAAGATACAAATTAAGTAGCCGTTTACCGCCTTTTTTTACAAAGTTTTACGTTTTATTGTAAAAATATGGACAAAACATTTGCCGGAATCAAAACATTTCATACCTTTGCACTTGGTTTTCGGCGGGATAGCTCAGCTGGTTAGAGCGTCGGATTCATAATCCGGAGGTCGTGGGATCGTGCCCCACTCCCGCTACGAAAGAGGATCTGAAACAACAGTTTCGGGTCCTTTTGTTTTATGGATTTATTTTTTTTTCATAACTTTGCACGCGAATATATAAATACTACATTATGAAGTACGGATTTGACAACGACAAGTATATTCGCATCCAAAGTGAGCACATCAAGCAACGTATAGCCGAATTTCAGGGCAAACTGTATCTGGAGCTTGGCGGCAAGCTTTTTGACGACCATCATGCCAGTCGCGTACTGCCAGGCTTTCAGCCCGACTCCAAGCTGAAGATGCTGTCACAGCTCAGTTCCCAGGCAGAAATCGTCATCGTCATCAGTGCCGTTGATATCGAGAAGAACAAGATCAGGCAAGACCTGGGCATCACCTATAACGAAGATGTACTGCGCCTGCGACAAGAGTTCCAGAATCGCGGTTTCATGGTAGGTAGCGTTGTCATAACCCACTACAACGGACAATGCTCGGCAGATGACTACCGCCGCCGTTTGGAATCCCTGGGTATCAAGGCGTATTACCACTACACCATCGAGGGATACCCCAACAATGTCGCCCTGATAGACAGCGACGACGGCTTTGGCAAGGACGACTACGTCGAGACGACACGCCCTTTGGTCATCGTGACAGCCCCCGGACCTGGCAGCGGCAAAATGGCAGTGTGCCTGTCACAACTATATAACGAGCACAAGCGGGGGATAAATGCAGGATACGCCAAGTTCGAGACCTTTCCCGTATGGAACCTGCCGCTTAAACACCCCGTAAACATCGCCTACGAGGCAGCCACGGCCGACCTCAATGACGTAAACGAGATAGACCCCTTCCACATGGAAGCCTACAACAAGGTTGCCATCAACTACAACCGCGATGTGGAAATATTCCCCGTACTGACAGCAATCTTTGACGGAATCTACGGCAAGTGCCCCTACAAGAGCCCCACCGACATGGGCGTCAACATGGTCGGTTTCTGCATTTCGGACGACGAGGTATGCAAAGAAGCCAGCCGACAGGAAATCATACGCCGCTACTACACCGCCCTGAACAAGATGGCACAGGGCGCCATGAACGAGGCAGAAGTAAACAAGATTGCATTACTGTTCAAGCAGGCACGCATCACCACCGATTGCCGCACCACAACAATAGCAGCCAAGAAGCGACAGGAAGAAAACGGCACCGAATGCTCAGCCATTGAACTTGCCGACGGCACAATGATTACCGCAGGCAGCAGTCCGCTGCTGGGAACTTGCGCCAGCCTTCTGCTAAACGCGCTCAAACACCTGGCAGGTATTGACCACAGCATCAAGCTGATTCCCGAGGACTTTATCGAACCGATACAGAAAACCAAGGTACAATATTTGGGAGGCCACAATCCCCGTTTGCACACAGACGAAGTACTTGTTGCCCTCTCCGTCCTGTCACTTAACGATGTCAACTGCCGCCGTGCACTCGCCATGCTTCCGCAACTGAACGGTCTGCAGGCACACTCTACAGTAATGCTCAGCGAAGTAGATCAAAAGATTATCAAGAAACTGGGCATCGATCTGACCTGCGACCCCGCAAACAAGCACTAAGACAACACATACATGGACGAACTGCCCAAAGACCCATTCATGCTCATGAGTTTCATCAACATGAAACTGCGCGACTATTACAAGTCCTTGGACGAACTGTGCGAGGACCTTAACATCGAACAGGAAATCCTGACCACGACACTTGGCAGTATCGGAATGGAATACAACCCCGAGACAAATAAATTCTGGTAATTAGCATATCAATATATGAAAGTTCTACTCATCACAGGCTATTTAGGAAGCGGAAAGACAACACTACTCAACCGCATACTCAACAACAACAAGGGAATAAAATTCGCCGTTATCGTAAACGACATAGGCGAGGTCAACATTGATGCAGACCTTATACAGCAAGGCGGCATTGTCAACCAGCAGGACGATTCGCTGGTAGCACTGCAAAACGGTTGTATCTGCTGCAACCTGAAGATGGATCTCGTCCAGCAACTCACAGACATAAACAGCACAGGCCGCTTTGACTACATTGTAATCGAGGCCAGCGGCATCTGCGAACCGGCGCCCATCGCCCAGACAATATGCAGCTATCGTCAGTTGGCGGACGTCACCCCCGACAGCGAGGACATCAAACTCGACTGCATCTGCTCAGTCGTTGATGCAATCAGGCTCAAGGACGAGTTCAACAGCGGTCTTGACCTTACCGGACAGACACTTGCCGAGGACGACATCGCCAATCTCGTTATCCAGCAGATAGAATTCTGCAACATCATCCTCCTTAACAAGGCCAGCGAAGTCAGCAACGAGGAGCTGGGTCGCATCCGTCAGATCTTGCACACGCTGCAACCCCAAGCCGAGATTATCCCCTGCGACTATTGTGACGTAGAATTCAAAAAGATACTGGATACAGATATCTTCGACTTTGAAAAAGTTTCAACCAGTGCCAAGTGGATTGAAGAACTGGAAAAAGAACACCACGAGGACGATAGACACCATCACCACCACGAAGATGATGAGGACGATGAACATCATCACCACGAAGATGAAGAAGACGACGAAGAGAATCACCACCACACACACGGCAAGTGTCACCATCATCACCATGACGGCGAGCACTGCTGCTGCGGCCATCACCATGACCACAACCACACACATGGCGAGGAATACGGTATATCCACATGGGTATTCTACAGCCGCCGCCCCATGAACCTGGGGCTGTTTGACCATTTCGTCGCACGCCAGTGGCCCAAGAGCATAATCCGAGCCAAAGGCATGTGCTACTTCAAGGGCGAGGAACACATGTGCTACCTGTTCGAACAAGCCGGACGCCAAGTTTCCCTGCGACAGGCAGGCCAATGGTACGCCACAATGCCACAGGACGAGTTGAAACCCATTCTGGCACGCGACACACGCCTGCAAGCCGATTGGGATGACGAATACGGCGACAGGATGCAAAAACTGGTATTTATCGGTCAGAACATGGACACCGACGACCTGAAAGAAAAACTGCAGGCATGTTTAACAGACTAAACCAAAGGAACAAAAAAAATGATTTATCTATATATCTGGACCGGCATCATAGCACTCATATATCTGGCAGCCTGGTTTGACCACATGTACTACAAGTATAATCTGCCCAAACACTACCACCAGGTATTGGACTCCCTGACCGAGGAAGATTAAGCACAAAATCTCGTATTTTACATCTATTTAACGATTGACACACATCAGCATTTTGCAAAAATGCTTAACTTTGTGCATATATCTGTGATAAAACACAGAAACTTCAACAAAATAAAACAAGCAATATGACAAAGCAAGAATTAGTTCGTGCTATCTCGACAGAGACAGGCATCGATCAAACAACAGCCCTGACTGCAGTTGAGGCATTCATGGAAATAACAAAGAGAACAATGGCAGACGGAGAAAACCTCTACTTGCGCGGTTTCGGAACCTTCAACCTCAAGAAGCGCGCCACCAAGACAGCACGCAACATCTGCAAGAAAGAAACCATCATTGTTCCAGAGCACTACATACCCGCATTCAAGCCATGCCCCGAATTTCTTGACCAAGTAGCCAAACTGAAAAAGTAATCCACCCAATATACACCATATACAGAAAATCCCAGCCAATCGGTCGGGATTTTCTGTTATTACTTCAATGTATAGAAACTGCTTCCGTCAAAGCAGTGCGTACAAATCATTTCCTTTGGCAAGCCAATAGCCTTGACTATAGTCTCCAACTTGGCAAACTTCAGCGAATCCAGATGCAATCTCCTGGCAATCTCATCCACCATGCGCTTGTACTCGGGCGAATCCGTCCTGGCATACGACTCGACATTACTGTTCACATCACCCTCAAAGTCCCTGATAACCTGTCGTGTTATAAGCTCAAGTTCGTTCTTGCTAGCCGAAAAATTAACAAACTGACATGCATATAATAACGGAGGACATGCAATACGCATGTGAACCTTCTTGGCACCCAGGTCATGCAAAACCTGAGTATTGTCCCTCAGCTGCGTACCACGCACGATAGAATCATCGCAAAAAACGATCCTCTTACCCTCCAGCAACTGCCTGTTGGCAATCAACTTCATCTTAGCCACCAGGTTACGCATCTCCTGACGCGCCGGCATAAAACTCCGGGGCCATGTAGGCGTGTACTTGGCTATCGCACGACGATACGGAATCCCATGCCCCTCGGCGTACCCCACAGCCATACCTATACCACTGTCCGGCACACCACTGGCAAAATCAACCTCGGTATCAACATCCTCGGCACCTAACGAACGTCCGCAGGCATTACGCACCTCCTCGGTATTGACCCCCTCAAAATTACTCGTCGGGAATCCATAGTACACCCACAGGAAGGAACATATCTGCATCTTCTTCTCCCTGTTTCTCAGGATTTGCATACCATCATGCTGTATCTTGACAATCTCGCCCGGACCCACATAATGCAATATCTCGTAATCCAGGTTAGGGAAAGCCGTACTTTCGCTGGCAAAAGCCATCGCCCCCTCCTTCTTGCCAATCACAATCGGGGTACGCCCCCAGAAATCCCTCGCACCGATGATTCCATCCTCGGTCAATATCAGCATCGAGCACGAACCCTTCACCGACTTATATACATTCTCGATACCCTCCACATAGTTCCTGCCCGTCGTAATCAACA
>OCVV011356679.1_pt1 | contig 61943 bp, 52 predicted proteins | sample 1539721 | NCBI WGS metagenome assembly OCVV01 (sample SAMN02144230, study PRJEB22623) | gut metagenome | biome: sheep rumen | host: Ovis aries | place: New Zealand
GCAAAAATACATTCCTTGCGGATTTGCCGCCCGGGGTTCGCAGCGCCCGGAAAACAGGCCAGTGGCCTGTTTTCAGCGAGAACGGGCCGGCAGGCCCTGGAAGGCGAAGGTCCGAGAGGCAAATCCGTCGGGGGGTTCCGCAGGGGGGTCGCAAGACCCCCCTGCGTTTCCTGCTCAGTCAAAGACTGAGCAGGAAATATAATACCCGTCTCCGGACACCGGAGACGGGTGCGGCCGGTAACACCGGCATCAGGCTCAGTACTTACGCTTCCGCGCAGCCTCAGCCTTCTTCTTGCGCTTTACACTGGGCTTCTCATAATGTTCGCGCTTGCGGACCTCTGCCAGAACGCCGGAGCTGGAGCGCTTAAAACGCTTCAGTGCGCTTTCCAGAGACTCGTTTTCCTTCACACGGATTTCAGACAACTTTTTTCCCTCCCTTCGCCACTCTCGCCTGGACATCGCTGTTTGCCACAGCGGATGGCGACCGTGCAATTATTATAACGCTTTCCTCTAACCTCGTCAACTGGATTTTTTGGGCCGAACTGTAACAATTCATTCCATCTGCACATTCTTGGGCAGAATCCAGCCGCGTTTGCCCTCCGCCTCGGCCAGGAGGAAGCCGTCCTCTTCCTCCAGCACCCAGACCTTCGTGCCTGTGGGCCAGTAGCCGATCTGCGTGCTGTTGCTCAGCGGGGAGCGGCGGAAGCCGACGTTCGATTTGCCGCTGACGGTGCCGTTGATGTGTACCGTTCCCTCCTTGGCCTCCTGCGGGGGGATGGAAACAGCCTCCCCGTCCTCCAGACTTAAAAAGCCGAGCCTGCCCTCAAAGCGGACGCAGAAGCGTTCCTCCTCCTGGGCGATCAGCGGCAGCAGGGCGCCCCGGGGCACCCGGTCGATCTGGGTTCCGCCGGAGTCCAGCAGCAGGGCGGTCTTTTTGCTGACCACATAGACCGCTGCGGGCGCTTCGGTTTCAGCCTTCCAGATCAGGCTGCCCGTGGGCAGGACCTTTGTTTCCCCGTTCACCTGGACGGCGGATTCCACCGTCCCAAAGGCGACCAGCTCCGCATCCTCTTCCCCGCTGTCGGTTTTCACCTTCAGCCAGCCGGGCTGGATGATCCGGACGCCGCGCTTGGCCACATAGCTCAGGTCCAGCCAGTAGGTCAGGCCCCCGTACTGCCCGGTTTCAAAGTAATATTTTCCCTCCGGGAACTCGCTCAGGTCCTCCACTTCGGTGAAATTCCCCGCTTCGTCCAGCCGGTAGAGGGAGGATTTTTTGATCCGCTCCATCGTGGCGCTGGGGGCGGAATCGATGACGCGGACCTTCGTACCGTCCCCGCTCAGTTCGCAGACAAAGGCGATGTGCCCCCGCACGATGGAGAAGGTGAAGACCGCCCCATCCCGGATCAGGTCCCGGATCCCGGCCTCCGATTTGACCAGAGCGCTCTGGGTCACAAAGTCAAAATCCCGGGACGCCTGGGTGATCAGCCGCACGTTGCTGGTGCCCCCCTGAATCAGGCAGTAGCCGTAGCGGGAGGCCAGGGCGGCCGGCTCCGTCTCCTCCCCGGTATGGCCCAGGGCATGCAGGGCGTTGCTCAGGGTGAAGATCGCGCAGCCGGACTTTTCCAGCTGTTCCGAACCGTATTTGACCCCGTGCCAGGACCCGTCCTTCTGGCTGTAGAGGCCGTCGGCGGCCTCCAGAGCCTCCAGCTCGGTGACCAGAAACTCGCAGGAAGCGGTTTCCTTCTTTTTGTCCGCGAAGGTCACGGCCGCGTCGATCCGGTACGTCCCCGGCTGGCGGGGCAGATAATACACGTCCGTGTGTTTGTCGTTGCTTTTCTGCTGAAACAGGACCTTATCATCCAAAGTAACAGTGTAGCGGCAGTGTTTGATCGCCCGGTCGCCGGTGACGGTCAGGCGGACCGCCTCCCCCAGGGCGTAAGCCGCCCTTTCGGGCGACACCGCCGCCTCCCCCAGGGCGGCCGCAGAAATCAGCAACAGCAGCAGACAGGCGGTGAAAAAGCACTTTTTCATCGGTCAGAAATCCTTTCGGAAAATACCTGATGATTATATCCCAGATTCCGGTGTTTGTGAAGAGACGGACCGCGCGAGGTTGTAAAAATCCATCCGCAGTTGTAAAAATCCGGGTATGATTTCCCGCACTGGGCCGTGCCAATGTAACCTTTGGGCTGGTAACCCAGGAAAAACAGTATAAAACCGCCGAAAACTTTGCCAGAACGTCTCTTTTCATCCGGAGGTATTTGTGCTATAATTTCAGTGTTAAAAATCAAATCCAATTGGGTGTTGTGCCGTCCTTTTTATCAATATGAATGGTCATGACAGACGATTGCTTGTTGAGTTTTTAAGCAATAAAATATAAATCACCTTATCGTCTGACCAACCGACGACTGCTTTTCAGCCTCTCGGACCTACCTCAGAGATAGAAAGGATTTTATTTATGGCGGAAGCATCCAAAATTCGTATCATTCCGCTGGGCGGCGTCGAGGAAATCGGCAAGAATATCTATGTCATCGAGTATGGCAAGGATATCATCGTGGTGGACTGCGGCTCCATCTTCCCCAAGGAGGACATGCTGGGCATCGACCTGGTCATTCCGGACGTTTCGTATCTGGTAGAGAACAAAGACCGCATCCGCGGCTACGTCATCACCCACGGCCATGAGGACCACATCGGGGCCCTGCCCTATGTGCTGCCCCAGGCCCCCGCTCCCGTGTACGGCACCAAGCTGACGCTGGCCCTGATTGACATTAAACTGCGCGAACACCGGGTGAACGGCATCGTTCTGAACACCGTGAAGCCCCGGGACGTGGTGAAGCTGGGCGCGTTCACCGTGGAGTTCATCCACGTCAACCACTCTATCAGCGGCTCCTGCGCCCTGGCCATCTCCTGCCCCGGCGGCCTGATCGTCCATTCGGGCGACTTTAAGATCGACTTTACCCCGGTAGACGGCGAAGTGACCGACCTGGGCACCCTGGCCCGCCTGGGCGAAAAGGGCGTCACCTGCCTGCTGTGTGAGAGCACCAACGTGGAGCGCAGGGGGGTCACCATGTCCGAAAAGAACATTGGGGCCACCTTCAACAACCAGTTCCGGGACGCCACCGGCCGCGTCATCGTGGCCATGTTCGCCTCCAACATCAACCGCGTCCAGCAGGTGGTGGACTGCGCCATGAGCTACGGCCGCAAGGTCTGCTTCGTGGGCCGGTCGATGGTCAACGTCAGCCAGGTGGCCCTGGAAATCGGGGAGCTCAAAATCCCCCCGGAAAACCTGCTGGAAATCGACGAACTGGATAACTACCGGGACGACCAGATCCTGATCCTGACCACCGGCAGCCAGGGAGAGCCGATGAGCGGCCTGACCCGCATGGCCTATTCCGAACACCGCAAGCTCCAGATCAAGCCCTCCGACCGGGTCATCATCTCCGCGACCCCTATTCCCGGCAACGAAAAATATGTTTCCCGCGTCATCAACCAGCTGTACCGCTGCGGGGCGACCGTCATCTACAGCGCCATGGCCGAGGTCCATGTGTCCGGCCACGCATGCCAGGAAGAGCTGAAGCTCATGCACGCCCTGGTCAAGCCCAAGTATTTTGTCCCCATCCACGGCGAATACCGCCACCTGTGGCAGCACGCCGAGCTGGCGGAGGACCTGGGCACCCCGCAGGAAAACATCATCATCCCCACGCCCGGCCAGGTGATCGAGATCAGCAAGCACGGCATCTCCCTGGGCGAAACCGTTCCCTTCGGCGAACTGCTGGTGGACGGCCTGGGCATCGGCGACGTGGGCAACGTCGTCCTGCGCGACCGCAAGCATCTCTCGCAGGAAGGCCTGGTCATCGTCGCCATGGCCTACGACCGCACGCAGAACGCCCTGGTTTCCGGGCCGGACATTATCTCCCGCGGCTTCATCTACGTGCGTGAGAATGAGGACATCATCGAGCAGGCCCGCGACATCGTCCGCGCCATCATCTACTCCTACGGCCGCATCGAAAGCTCCGACTGGCCGCAGATCAAGAACCGCGTCAAGGAAGAAATCCACCGCTTTATCTATGAGAAGATGAAGCGGAACCCGATGATTCTGCCGGTGATCGTGGATCTGGGATAAGGAATTTGTAGTTTTTAATGCGTAATTCGTAATGCGTAATGCGTAATTGAATGTGTTATTCAGATTGCTGAACGACGGCAAGTTGATTTGGCGGGACGGTTCTCTCCGGACGGAAGAATCGTCCCGCCGATTTGCCTTTTTAGCGGCATGTATGGTATACTGGATTTCGAATCCACCTGAAATTAAGGAGGGGCAAGCGCATGACCATCCAGGAAGCGCAGAAGAACATGGAAGAAGCCATCCGGCAGACGCCGGAGTTTCAGGAATATCAGAAGGCCAAGGACGCGGCCTTTGCCGACAGCCTGTCCGCCCAGCTCCTGACGGAGTACGGAAGGCTGCAGAACAAGCTGCAGATGTTCGCCGTCACCGGCCGTCAGGCGGAGGACAGCGAGGTGGAGCGCTTTAAGCAGCTGGGCGGGCTGCTGTTCGCCACGCCCGTCACGGGCTCTTATCTGATGGCCCAGCTGCGGGTGCAAAAGCTGCTGGCCGACATCTTCGCCGACCTGTCGAAGGCGGCGGGAATCGCCATCGAGCTGCCCAGCCTGAGCTAAAGCGAGGCGTTTTCCGATGCGCGACGAAGAGAGGATCACCCGGGAACAGACCCGGAAAGAAAGGGAGTTCGGCCCCTACTGGTACAGCGCCCTGTGGAAGCTGGTAAGGCCGTTTCTCGTCTGGTGCTGCGCCGGCCTGCTGGCCCTGGGCATCCTGACCAGCGCGTGGCGGTCCGTCCGCCACCGCTATTTTGACGCGGCGGACGCCGGAAACAGCGAAGCGGTGCCCTTCACCGTCTCCAGCGGTTCCAGCCTGTCCCGCGTGGCGGGCGACCTGGAGGCCGCCGGCCTGATCGCCAACCACTCCGTGTTCCGCTATTACGCGGACCTGCTCGGCTACAGCCAGAAAATCCAGGCCGGGGACTATCTGCTGAACCGGTCGATGGACATGCAGACGATCCTGGACACCCTGACCACGGGCGACGGAAAGCCCCTGGTCCGCTGGATCACGGTGATCCCGGGCTGGACGGTGGAAAACATCGCCGCCTATCTGCAGAAGGAGGGCGTCATCGCCTCCGAGGAGGACTTTCTCTCCCTTTGCCGGGACGGCACCCGCTACGCCAGCTACTACTATATACAGGACATCCTGTCCGCCGGGAAGGCCCAGGCCCGCCGCTACGCCCTGGAGGGCTACCTGGCCCCGGACTCCTATGAAATCTATACCTCCGCCAGCGCGGACGACGTGATCCGCAAGCTCCTCTCCCAGACCGGCTCGGTCTTTTCGGACGGGGACTTTGACCGCCTGGAAGCCCTGAACGGAAAGCTCCGCCTCCAGCTGACGATGGACGACATCGTGATCCTGGCTTCAATGGTGGAAAAGGAGGCCGGCGCGGAGGACTTTGCTAAGGTCGCCGCTGTTTTCTACAACCGCCTCAAAGCGGGCATGACCCTGAGCAGCGACGCCACCGTCAAGTACGTCACCGGCGTCACCCGCCTGGCCCTGACCGAGAGCGACACGGCCGTCGCCTCCCCCTACAACACCTATCAGAACCGCGGCCTGCCCGCGGGCCCCATCTGCTGCCCCTCCCCAGCCGCGATCCACGCGGCCCTGGAACCGGAGGAGAGCTTCATGAAGGCCGGGCAGGAATACCTCTACTTCTGCACCAAAGAGCCCGAGTCCGGCCAGCTCCAGTTCAGCCGCACCTACGAGGAGCATCAGCAGGCCGTCCGCCTGTACCGGCCGCTGTGGGAAGCTTACGACCAGAAGCAACGCAGTGGGGTCTGACGACCCCCCTGCGGAACCCCCCGGCATCTTTGCCTGTCGGAACTTCGTTCCTCCCGGGCGGCAAAGATGTAAGGTAGCTTCTGCTGACGCAGAAGCATCCTCGCACCGCGCATGTCGCTGCTGCGGAATATGCCAGAGGGGGTTCCCCCTCTGGACTCCCCTCTTCGTTTTTTCTGTCCTCCATCCCACGCCCTTCGGGTGGACTTCGTCCATCCGGCGATGCCTCGCCGGACTTTGGAATTTCGGTCAGAAAAAACAGTCACACATCTCATTTGATTTACAAGGTCATCATGAAAACGAATAATATGGAACTTCTGGCCCCGGCAGGGGGGATGAAGCATCTGAAGGCCGCCCTGCGCTTTGGGGCGGACGCCGTATACGGGGGGCTCAAAAGCTACAGCCTCCGGGCTTCGGCGGACAACTTTACCTGGGAAGAGCTGGAAGAGGCCCTGGCCCTGACCCATGAGCGGGGAGCTAGGTTTTACCTGACGCTGAACCTGCTGCCCTTTGACGAGGATCTTCAGGGGATGGCCGAAACGGCGCGGAGAGCCTGCGCCCTGGGCGTCGACGGGGCCCTGGTGGCGGACATCGGGGCCTTTTCCGTGATCCGGAAGGCAGCCCCGGCCCTCCCCATGCACGTCAGCACCCAGGCCAACGTGATGAACCTGGCCGGGGCCCTGCACTGGGCGGAGCTGGGCGCCAGGCGCATCGTGCTGGCCCGGGAGCTGTCCCTGGAGCGCATCCAAAGGATCCGGGCGGGCCTGCCCAAAGACGTCGAGCTGGAAGCCTTCGTCCACGGGGCCATGTGCATGTCCTATTCCGGGCGGTGCATGCTCTCCGACCATATGACGGGGCGGAGCGCCAACCGGGGCGCCTGCGCCCAGCCCTGCCGGTGGCTGTACCACCTGGTGGAGGAAAAGCGTCCCGGTGAAATCATCGACGTTATCGAGGACGAGCGCGGCACCAGCTTCTTTTCCTCCTACGATCTCAACATGATCGCCCATCTACCGGAGCTTTCCCGGGCGGGCGTCTGCTCGCTCAAAATCGAGGGCCGGATGAAGACCCCGATCTACGTGGCCTCCGTGGTCTCCGTGTACCGCCGGGCGCTGGACCTGCTGAATGCGCAGGGCGAAGAAGCCTACCGCGCTGCCCTCCCGTCCCTGAACGACGAACTTGAAAAGGTCAGCCACCGGGCTTACAACACCGGCTTTTACTTTGGCCGTCCCGCCCCGGAGGGCGGAGCCGGCCCCGTCACCCAGACGATGGAATACACCGCCGATATCGAATCCTGCTCCGGCGGCTGGATGACGCTGACCGTCAAAAACCGTTTCTTCCCGGGCGACCGGGTCGAGGTGCTGACGCCGGGCGGCGTTCACCCGCTGACCATTCAGGAAATCCGCGACGCGGAAACCGGGGAAAACATGGAAAGCGCTTCCGTCGCCGGAAAGCAGGTGCGCGTGCCCTGCTCTTTCCAGGCGGAATCTGGGGACTTCGTCCGGGGAATCAACCGGAACCATCTGTAAAACAGCATCCAAAGGGACTTCCCTACAGCGCCGAAACGGCGCTGTTTTCATTTCCTGATTGCATTTTTGCGTGATCTTCTGTATAATGAAGAAAAGAACAAAAAATGACCCATCCAAATTGAAAAGGAGGAATCCGCATGAAAAGGCTGGCCGCGATTTTTCTGGTTTTCTGTCTGCTGCTGAGCGGCGTTTCGGTAGCGGAGGAAGTGGCGAAGGAGCAAAGGTTCTTAAGCGGTCTGCTTGCGCTGCTTCAAAGCGTGGACCTGTCCAGGGACATGCTGACGCTGAGCGCAGACTACGAAGGCCGGAACGTGTTTTCCGGCAAACTGAAAGGCCAGGATGGGGTGACAGACCTGTCCATCTCCGCAGAGGGCCTTGCATTGCAGGCCCAGCTTTCCGAGGAAGAGATCGCCGCTTCGCTGAACGGAAATACCGCCGTCCTCCGCTTTGAGGAGGTACGCGCCCTGGCCGGGACAGTGCAGGCCGCCCTTTCCGGACTGTCGCCCGAAATGGAGAACATCCAAGCTCTGCTTCAGCTCTTTCTGGAAAAAGTCATCCTGCCGGACACATCGATCGTTCAGGAGCCTTCCTTCCGCATCGCCTACCAGGCGCCGCTCAGCACCGTTGTCAAACGACTGGCGGACTTTGGGGACGCTGTTTTTGAACAGGACCAGTTTGAAGGAACGTACGAAAAACTGGTGGGGCTGATCGGTCCGTACCTTAAGCAGGAGCTGCCCGAATATGCACAGCTGAAAGCCGCGTGGCCGCAGATCAGGGAAGAGCTTCTGGCGGAGGATACCGAGGATCTGGAAGCAGCCCTGGTCCTTGCGCAGGAGGACAGGGCCCTTACCCTGGAGGGACACTTTGGCAACGCGGGCAGGATGTATGAGGCCTCCTTTGCCCTGACCCAGGGAAACGAGAGATTCGACCTGACCGGGTCGCTGTCTGAAAGTACCCAATCGGGCGAGCTAACCAGGACCTCCGGCATAGAAGTCAGCGGCTGGTTCACGGGAGACGCCCAGGACAACGCCTTCCACCTGAAAGCAAAGGAAACCGCCGACATGGCCTTTGCATATGATCTGACGGTGGACGGGAGCATGGCGCACCGCCACGGCACGCTGAAAGTGGCCCTCGACCGGAACCTGATCCGGGCAGGCCGGCCGGTTCCCGCAGGCATACAACAGTCCATGTCCGTATTTTTCCTGAACGCCCATTATGCCCTGCTGGACGACGGCCTGAGCGCCATGGCGTATGTGGGGCTGGCCAACGGCCGGAGCGTTCCCTTCCTGGTGGATCTGCTGGTGAGCAAGGGGCAGTTTTCCCTGAATGTGACCAACTACAGCGCCGTGCCGCTGTTTGGCCTCAAGCTCATCGGAAACGAAACAGACGGCCTGAAACAGCTGGAATTTTTGTACCGGCAGAACGTCCGGAATACGATCACCGCTTCCTATGATGGGGAGAAGGCCGTGATCCAAACGAACGGCCTGACCATTACCTGCACCGGAGCCTTTGAAGCTGACAACGTATGGGTGCTGACCCTGCACGCCGAGGGCGAAACCGTGCAGCCCGGTCAGGAGGAAGCGCATATCCGCCTGGAATACGAAGGAGAAGAAGGGCAGTTTTCCCTGCGCGGCCGGGGCATCGCGCCGGACGGCTCGGAGTACGTTTCAGCATCCCTTCTCTGTCAGCCCACAGAAGGCGTAAGCACCCTGCTCCGGGAACAGGAAGACGCCGTCCTCCTGACCCCGGAAACCATTCTTTCAATGATCGCCCCGTAACATCAGGGCAGAGGAAGTGCCTGATGTCCAAATGCGTAATGCCTAATGCGTAATGCGTAATTCTTTCCGACCAATTTCAACTCCTAACTCCTCACTCCTAACTCCTCACTCTGCCTAATCCCTTGTCCAGGGCCTACCGGCCCGCTGTTCGGTGAAAATAGGCCACCGGCCTATTTTCCGGGCCCTCACAGCCCTAATCCCTATTCCCTAATTCCTATTGCCTAATGCCTATTGCCTAAAGCCCCTCTCCCGTCCCCGGGAAAGGGGCTTTTTTTCGGAAAACCCGCCTGTGCCCGTCTGTCCGGGTATTTACAAAATCCCGCTTTTGACGTATACTTTCATTCGTATTCTTTCACATTCCAAGGAGGCCGGTATCATGAGCGTTATGCCCTATAATCCAGCGGAAATCGAGCCCAAATGGCAGCGGATCTGGGAAGATCAGCACGCCTTTGAAGCGGAGTTTCCTTCCGATAAAAAGAAGTACTACTGCCTGATCGAGTTCCCCTATCCCTCCGGACAGGGCCTGCACGTGGGGCATCCCCGCTCCAACACGGCGCTGGACATCATCGCCAGGAAGCGCAGGATGGAGGGCTACAACGTCCTGTATCCCATCGGGTGGGACGCTTTCGGCCTGCCGACGGAAAACTACGCCATCAAAAACCACATCCACCCGTCCATCGTCACCAAGGAAAACGTGGACCATTTCCGCAGCCAGCTCAAGAAGCTCGGCTTCTCCTTCGATTACACCCGGGAAGTGAACACCACCGACCCGGAATATTACCGCTGGACCCAGTGGATCTTCCTGAAGCTGTTTGAAAAGGGCCTGGCCTACAAGAGCGAGATGCCCATCAACTGGTGCCCGTCCTGCAAGTGCGGCCTGGCCAACGAAGAAGTGGTAGACGGCAAGTGCGAACGCTGCGGCACCGAGGTGACCCGCCGGGTCAAGAGCCAATGGATGCTCAAAATCACCGCCTACGCCGAAAAGCTGCTGGACGGCCTGGATCATGTGGACTTTATCGAGCGGGTCAAAGTGCAGCAGCGCAACTGGATCGGCCGCAGCGAAGGCGCGGAGGTCCTCTTTGCCCTGACCTTGCCCAATGAAACCCTGAAGGTTTACACCACCCGGCCGGATACCCTGTTCGGGGCGACCTACATGGTCATCTCCCCCGAGCATCCGCTGATCGAAAAGTACAAGGACCAGATCACCAATTACGCGGACGTCGCGGCCTACCGGGACGCCGCCGCCAAGAAGAGCGAGTTTGAACGCACGGAGCTGGCCAAGGACAAGACCGGCGTACAGATCGAGGGCTTCAGGGCCATTAACCCCGTGAACGGGAAAGAAATCCCCGTGTGGGTGTCCGACTACGTGCTGATGACCTACGGCACCGGCGCGATCATGGCCGTGCCCGCCCACGACCAGCGCGACTGGGACTTTGCGAAAAAGTTCCATCTGCCCATCATCGAGGTCGTCGCCGGCGGGAAAAACGTACAGGAAGAGTGCTTCCCGGACGTCGCCACCGGCAAACTGGTCAATTCCGACTTTCTCAACGGCCTCTCCGTGGCCGAGGCCAAGAAGGCCATCATCGACTGGCTGACGGAAAAGGGCATCGGCGAGCGCAAGGTCAACTTCAAGCTGCGCGACTGGGTCTTCTCCCGCCAGCGCTACTGGGGCGAACCCATCCCGATCATCCACTGCCCGTGCTGCGGGGCCGTGCCGCTCAAGGAAGAGGACCTGCCCCTGCTCCTGCCGGACGTAGAGGCCTACGAGCCGACCGATTCCGGGGAAAGCCCCCTGTCCCGCATGACCGACTGGGTCAACGTCAAGTGCCCCCGCTGCGGCGCGGACGCCAAGCGCGAGACGGACACCATGCCCCAGTGGGCCGGCTCCAGCTGGTACTTCATGCGCTACTGCGACCCGCACAACCGCAACGCCCTGGCCTCCAAGGAGGCGCTGGACTACTTTATGCCCGTGGACTGGTACAACGGCGGCATGGAGCACACCACCCTGCACCTTCTGTACAGCCGGTTCTGGCACCTGTTCCTGCATGACCTCGGCGTGGTCAGCGCTCCCGAACCCTATCAGAAGCGCACCAGCCACGGCATGATCCTGGGCGAGAACGGCGAAAAGATGTCCAAGTCCCGCGGCAACGTGATCAACCCGGACGACACCGTAGCCGAGATCGGCGCGGACGCCTTCCGCATGTACGAGATGTTCATGGGCGCGTTCGACCAGGCCATCCCGTGGTCCACCAGCGGCGCCCGCGGCTGCCGCAAGTTCCTGGACCGCGTGTGGCGTCTGCAGGACATCCTGACGGACGAAGAGGCCATCAGCCAGGACATGATGGTGCCCTTCCACCAGACCATCAAGAAGGTGTCCGAAGACTACGAGGCGATGAAGTTCAACACCGCCATCGCCCAGATGATGACCCTGGTCAACCAGATCAACACCAAGGGCTCCATCACCAAGGGCGAACTCAGAATGCTGCTGCTCCTGCTCTCCCCCGTAAGCCCGCACATCTGCGAGGAAATGTGGGCACAGAACGGCTTCGGCGCTCCCCTCCACCACCAGCCCTGGCCCACATGGGACGATAACTATCTGACCGAGGATTTGACCGAGATCGCCGTGCAGATCAACGGCAAGGTCAAGGCCAAGCTGATGGTCCCCACCGGCATGACCCGCGAAGAGGGCCTGGCCGAGCTGCCCAACCGCGAGGAAGTCGTCAAGCTCGTCGCCGGCCGGGAGATTGTCAAGGCCGTGTACGTGCCGGGAAGGCTGTTCAACCTGGTGGTCAAATAAGGAATCCAGGATCTATCTCTTACATTCCCATGTACTGATTTTAAAACCACACCCGGGCAGGAACAACATCCTGCCCGTTTGCCGTCCGGAGGGGTAAAATGGATACCATCTATGTCTGCGGGCACCGGAATCCGGATACCGATTCCATCGTTTCCGCAATGGCTTACGCTTCCCTGCGCAACGCCCTGGGGCAGAACGAATACGTAGCCGCGCGGCTTGGCCACCTGAACGACGAGACCAGCTTCCTGCTCAAACGTTTCGGCTTCCAGCCGCCGTTGTTCCTGTCCAACGTGCGCACCCAGGTCAAGGACATCGACTTTGACCGCCCGCCCCTGCTGGGCACGAGCGTGCCGGTCAGCCACGCCTGGGAGCTGATGCAGGAAAACCCGAATTACAACGCCATTCCGGTCACCCAGGAAGACGGAACCCTGTTTGGCATGATCACCGCCGGCGGCATCGCCGAGAGTGACATGCGGGCCATTCAGGCTCCGGTGGTGCAGGACGCGCCGATCTTCAACGTCCTTTCCGCCCTGGAAGGCCACATCATCAACAGCGACGAGGACGTGTTTGACACCATCTCCGGGGAGGTGACCATCGCCCTGCCCTCTGTCGGGGAATGCCTGCAGGGCGTCCGGGCCGGCAGCATCGTGCTGTGCGGCCAGCAGGAAGAGGTGGTCCGAAAAGCGCTGGAGCTCAAGGCCAGCTGCATCATCCTCTGTCAAAGCAGCCTGGCCGAAATCTTCGGCGGGATCTCCTCGGAAACCTGCATCATCTCGACCCCGTTCGATGTCTGGCGCGCGGCCCGGATGCTGTATCAGGCCACCCCAGTCAGCCGCATTGCGAAAAAGGATGAGCTTGTCAGCTTCCACCTGACCGACTTTCTGGACGACGTGCGCGACGCCGTCCTGCAGAGCCGCTATCGCAGCTACCCCATCCTCGACCAGGACGGCAAGGTGGAAGGCACGCTCAGCCGTTTCCACCTGCTGCGGCCCAAGCACAAGCGCGTAGTGCTGGTGGACCACAACGAACTCAGCCAGGCGGTGCCGGGCCTGGATCAGGCGGAAGTGGTGGCCATCATCGACCATCACCGCCTGGGCGACGTCCAGACCGGCTACCCTGTTTTCATGCGCAACGAGCCTGTCGGTTCCACCACGACAATCATCGCCACGATGTATCAGGAGCACGGCCTCATGCCGGGCGAAAAGCTGGCCGGCCTCATGGCCGCCGCCATCATCAGCGATACGGTGATGTTCAAGTCCCCGACCACCACGCCTCGGGACAGGCGGATCGCCGAGCGCCTGGCACGCATCGCCGGACTGGATCTGGAGGCCCTGGGCAAGGAAGTCTTCTCGGCCAGCTCCGCCGATAAACCGGCCAAGGCCCTCCTGATGACGGACTTTAAAGAGTTCCACCTGGCCGACCACCGTCTGGGCATCAGCCAGATTACCACGATGGACGCAAAGCAGCTCCTCGCCCGGAAAGACGAGTTCCTGGAAGAGATGAAAAAGCTGCAGGAAGAACGGCAGGACAACCTGATGCTGCTGATGATCACCGACGTCCTGCGCGAAGGAACCGAGTTGATCTTCAGCGGTGACCAGGAGATCATCCGCCAGGCCTTCGACGTCCACGACGTCTCCGGCCAGCATGTATTCCTCAAGGGAATCGTTTCCAGAAAAAAGCAAATGGTCCCCGCCCTGGCCCTGCTTTGGGGCTAAAACTGCACAAATAACTCAGGAGACCGCGGAGGAAAGCTCCGCGGTCTCCTGGGTTATTTTGGCAATAGGCATTAGGCAATAGGCATTAGTCAGAGTGAGGAGTGAGGAGTGAGGAGTTGAAATTGGTCAGATGAAAGGATACGGGATGTAGCGGGGAATTACGCATTACGCATTAAGCATTACGCATTCGCCACTATTAACTCCTCACTCCTAACTCCTCACTCCTCACTATTCTCTCTCCACTCTTCACTCTCCACTCTTGACTTTTTACCTCCTACCTTCTCCCTCCTACCTCCTACCTATCAGCTTCCTCCACGCTCTTCGCTCTTTGCCGTGCCAATCGTACATCTTCCCCCTTGAGCGGTACGACCCGGCAGAGGGTGCTGTCCAGGAGGCGGGAGGCGATTCGTTCGGAGTAGCGGGATTTAAGCTCCTTCATGGTCAGGTTGGTGCTGATGACCATGGGCAGGCGGCGGCTGCGGCGGACGCTGATCAGGTGGAAGAGCTGCTCTAAGGTGATGTTTTCCATCATGGGCTCCATGCCCAGGTCGTCGATGAGGAGCAGGTCCGCCTGGTAGAGCTCGGCGGTGTCGTCCTCCCGGCCGAAAAAGGCGTCCCGCATCCGGCGGATCACGTCATAGGCGGAGACCAGCTGGACGCTGTTTCCCTTTTCGCTCAGGCGGCGGGCGATGCAGCAGAGCAGGTAGCTTTTCCCCAGGCCGCTGCTGCCGTAGAGCAGCAGGTCCTGCGGGCGCTGGGCGGGGAAGCGGTCGGCGTAAGCTTCGCACAGGTCCCGGATGATGCGCATTTCGGCCCGCTGGGTGATCTCCATTCCCTCCGGAACGGTTTCCGGGAAGAGGTTCAGGTTGAAGTTTTCAAAGCTCTCCTCCTGGGTGCCGACGGTATCGGCCAGGGACAAAAGGATCTGCCGGGCGCAGTCGCACTGGACGCGCTCTTCCTCGCCCATCAGCCCGGTATCCCGGCACTTTGGACAGCGATACACCGGCTCCAGATAATCCTCCGGAAAGCCGTCGAGGCGGAGCCTCTCGCGGATCTCCCGGTTGTAGCGGCGCATCTGCTCCTGCGGGGGCTCCGCCTTGGGGTTCAGCACGGCGCTTTTGCAAAAGCCGAGGATCATCTCCCGGCGCTCGTCGATCAGTTGGGCCAGCTGTCCGTCCTTTTCGCAGACCTCACGCAGACGCCGCTCTTCCTCGCGGGCGTTCTGCGCCCGCTGCAGGCGGTAATGCTCCGAAAGCCTTTCCATGATTTCCCGGTTCATACAGAATCTCCCTTGAACAGGTCGTTGACGCCCAGGCGTTCTTCCAGTTCCTTTTCGTCATAGTCCCGCTGGGTGTAGCGCTGGGCGGACACCTGGCGGCCGGCCTGCTGCGGCTGGGCCGGGGCGGGCCGGGCGGACGCCTGTTTCCGCGCGTCCTCCGCGGTGCGCACCCCCGCTTCCTGCCAGGAGCGCAGGACGCTTTTGATGTACGCCATCTTCCGGCCGGAGGCCCCGGCGGCTTCCTTCGCCGCCAGGAGGATCACCTCGTCCGGAAGGCCCGCCGCCCGCCATTCCTCCGCCAGGGCCCGGTCCGCCGCGGTGGGACGGCCCGTATGGCCGCAGGCCTCGTACACGCTGTAGAGGAAGGTGTCCAGCTCCCGGACCTTTCGGATGTACTGCTCCACCGCTTCCGGCGTGGTCAGGCCCTTGTCCTTCCAGCTGTCCAGGAGCTTCTGCAGGGTGTCCAGGGTGTGGGAACCGGCCAGGGCGCACTCCCGGGCGGCGATCAGGACCACCTCCCAGGGATGCTCGCTTTCCAGATCCCGGCAGATGCCCACAACCGAAGCGGGCCTGGCCCGGCTGCCCAGGGTCGTCAAAAGCTCCTGGGCGCGGCTCAGCGTCTCGTCCCCCTCGGTCAGCAGGCGGTCCACCTGGGTCTCGTCCAGCTTCTTGCCGTCCTGCCGCAGGCGGGCCAGGATCCCGTCCAGGTATTTGAAGGTCGGGTCCCCCGCGGCGGTGGTCTCCCGGCAGGCAGTCAGCACGGCCTCCGGGGTAAAGCCCCATTCGCGGATCCATTTGCGGTAGAGGGTGAGCTCTTCCTCACTGGGCAGGCGGCGCTTCCCCAGGCGGCGCAGGACGGCCTGCGCCCCGCTGTGCACGGAATCCTGGAAGCTCAGATAGCTTTCGGCGTCCTCGGCGCTCAGCACGCCCTCGGCCCGCATCCGGGCCGCCGCTTCCCCGGCCCTCCTGAAGGAAAACTGCTTGCCCGCGGTGTTCTTAAAGTGGGTCAGCAGCGTCAGCACCGCTCCTTCGGACAGCCCCTCGTCCACCACCCATTCATAGGCCTCGGCGATCTCCGACGGGCGGACCTTGCGGTCGTCCCCGAAGAGCGCGTACACGCTTTCGGAAAAGTCGACGAAGGCCTCGTCCGCCTGGGGGCCGGCGTCCTGCCCGGTCAGCGAGCGCTGGGCCAGGGAGTACAGGCGGTACACCGGCGGGTCCGAGGCGATGTAGGAAAGGGCTCCCCGCCGCTCCCAGTAGCGCAGAGCCGCTTCGACCTCCGCCGGCGTCTGCCCCAGCTCCCGGGCAAAGTCCTCCAGGGTGAGGGCCTCGTCCTTCTGCCCGCTGTGGAACAGGGCGGACAGGTACACCTTCACAAAGTCCCCCTTGGCCGCGGGCATCAGCTCCGTCAGGAAGATATTTTCAACGGCCGTCACTCCGAAAAAGACAGCCTGCCCATCCCGTTCAAACATCCGTGTCCAATCCTTCCTTCATACCACTGAGCTGGGAAATTAAAACTGCCGCCAGCATGACCGCGCAGCCGACGTACCCGGCCGGGCGCATCCTTTCCCCCAGGAAGACCGCTCCGCCCAGGACGCTGAAGACGGACTCCATCGACAGCACGATGGCGGCGTGGGCGGGTTTCGCGTCCCGCTGGCCGATGGTCTGCAGGGTATAGCCCCCGGCGGTGGACAGGACGCTCAGGTACAGAAGCTCCGGCCAGACGGCCAGCACGTCCCGCACCGGCACGTTTTCCAGGGCCAGGGCAAAGAACAGGTCCATGAGCCCGCACCAGAAAAACTGCACCGTGCACAGGTCGATGGCCTCGTACTTCCCTGTATACCGGTCCGTAAACAGGATGTGCAGGGCCCAGAAGACGGACCCGCCCAGGGCCAGCAGGTCTCCCCGCGTCGGGGTCAGGCTTTCCCCCGTGCCGCAGAGCAGGTACAGAGCCAGCACCGCCAGCGGCAGGGCCAGCCAGGTGCCCGCAGAGGTTTTCTTCCCGAACAGCAGCTTCCACAGCACCGGCACCAGCACCACATACAGTGTCGTCAGGAAGCCGCACTTCCCCGGCCCGATCAGGGCGACGCCCAGCTGCTGCAGATTGGCCGCGCAAAAGAGCACCGTGCCCAGCAGCATCCCGGGCAGGACGGCCTTTTTGTCCAGGGCGGGAAGGCCCTTTTTCCGCCGCAGCGGCAGGGTAATCAGATACAGCGCCGCCGCCCCGGCGATATACCGCCACGCCCCGAAGGTGAATACCGGCACGCGGTCCGCCCCGGTTTTCTGGGCGGTAAAGGCAAAGCCCCAGATGGCCGCCGTCAGCAGCAGGATCCCAAGCGCCCTGTTTTCCTTCTTCATCTCAAGTCCAACGTGTTCCTTCCCCAAAATCGCCGACACGGTCCGATTATACCATGAATCCGCCGCCGCTTCAATGAAATTTAGACGGCCTGCCCATAAGAAACCTGTCAGCCGCCTATCAGAAAAACGAATATGAACTTTTGTGAAAACTCCGTCGAGGTTATTTCCAAATGATGAAATATATGGTAAAATACAGGCGTGAGAGCTCATCATCCCGTATTGATATTCAAAGGAGGAAACAATTATGGCAAAGTGGATCTGCAAAGTCTGCGGTTACGTGTACGAGGGCGACCAGCCGCCGGAAAAATGCCCGGTGTGCAAGGCCCCCGCTTCCCGGTTTGAAGAACTGATCGAAGGCCTGACCTGGGCCGCCGAGCACGTGGTCGGCGTCGCCAAGGACGCGCCGGAAGACATCAAGGCCGACCTGCGCTCCAACTTTAACGGCGAATGCTCCGAAGTCGGCATGTACCTGGCCATGAGCCGCGTGGCCTACCGCGAGGGCTATCCGGAAATTGGCGAATACTGGAAGACCGCCGCCTTTGAGGAAGCCGAGCACGCCGCCAAGTTCGCCGAGCTCCTGGGCGAAGTCCTGACCGACAGCACCGAAAAGAACCTCAAGATGCGCGTCGACGCCGAAAACGGCGCTACCGCCGGCAAGACCGACCTGGCCAAGCGCGCCAAGGCCCTGAACCTGGACGCCATCCACGACACCGTGCATGAAATGGCGAGGGACGAAGCCCGTCATGGCAAGGCCTTTGAAGGACTGCTGAAGCGGTATTTCGGGAAGTAAGAACCATTCCAGGACGGAAGGCAGGTGAGACCCATGAGCAAAGTGTATTCTATCGAAGAGATTGCCAATATTGTCACGCCGATCGCGCAGCGGTACGGCGTCACAGCCGTGTGGCTGTTTGGCAGCTATGCGAGAGGAGAAGCGACCGAAGCCAGCGATATCGACCTGCTGATCGATGGCGGTGATATCACTTCGCTATGGGGATTGTCCGCCTTCCGTCTCGATCTGGAGGATGCCTTACAGAAACCCGTTGACATGATCACGCTCGGCATCGAGGACCGCGATTTTCTGGATCATATCCGGCGCGATGAGGTGAGGCTGTATGAAGCTGCGTGATGATGAATTGCTGCAGCGGGTAGCGCGATACTGCAAGCGGGTCTCTGATTATCTTCTGCGGATAGAAACAAATAAGGAGACTTTTCTGGCCGATCCCATGATTCAGGACGCATGCTGCATGTGCATCGTTCAAATCGGCGAATTGAGCAGCATGCTCTCTGATGAAATGAAGCAAAAGCACCCGGAGATCCCCTGGCGGGCCATCAAGGATACCCGTAACTTTTATGTACATAATTACGGCAATGTTGACCTGAATTATGTATGGAATACCATGACAAATGACATCCCCGTCCTACAGCGGTGGTGTGAATCACAGAGAAAAGCTGACAGTACTGAAACACGCTAAAGCCGCTGTGCATGAGATCATCAGTGACGAAGCCCGGCATGGCATGGGCTTTGTGGGGCTAATGAAGCGGTATCTGGGGAAGTAAAAAAACATCTATGAAAGGCAGGTGAACCGAATGAGCACACAGCCGGAAGTCCGGCAGATGATCGCGGAAATGACCGAGCGCATGAAGCAGATCTTCCCGGAAGGTCTGAACGGTGTCGTGCTCTTCGGTTCATTTGCCCGGAACGATGCGGAGGAAGACTCGGACATCGACGTGATGTACCTGGTCGACGTGCCCCGCAGCGTTATCTCCTCGCGCAGCTGGCAGGTCGGCGCGGCTGCCGCCGACCTGCTGCTCAAGCACGGGGTCGTGATCTCGCCAGTGGTAGAGAATCGCGATTATTTCGAGAATAACGCGGAACTCCTGCCCTTTTTCCGTAACGTTCGCCGGGAAGGAGTCGGAATCAATGCCTGATCGGGATGTGAAGGACCTTGCCCAGTACCGGCTGACCAAGGCAAAAGAGATGCTGAACGCGAGCCTGCGGGATGATCAACAGGGTGACTATGCCTCCGCAAACAACCGTGCCTATTATTGCATCTTTCATTCCATGCGCGCCTTGCTTGCGCTGCACGGGGAAGATTATAAAAAGCATTCCGCTGTCATTGCCCGTTTTTCCCTGCTGTATCTGAAAACAGATATCCTGCCCCGGGAATACGGCGCACTGATCACCAACGCCTCCCTGATCCGAAACAGAAGCGATTACGAAGATTTCTTTATCTGTTCTGTCGAGGATACGAAGCGGCTGATCGAAGGAGCAAAACACTTTCTGCACGACGTGGAGCAATATCTGCAGGAAACGGAATGAGAAAAACACCGTGCATGAGATCGGATAAGACGAAGCCCGGCACGGCAAGGGCTTTGAAGGGCTGCTGAAGCGGTATTTCGGGAAGTAAGAAGCCAAGAGAAATCAACGTTTTTTGTGTAGATCGTTCCACGTAAACGATCTTCTTTTTTCGCGTTTTCCCTCCCCTCTATGACAAATCTCTGTCTTTTCGTGCGTTTCGCGTCATTTTGAAAATCGCCTATGACACTCTTTGTCATAGCTTGTCATTAGCATTATACCAAGAGCCAAAAACAGTATCAAGAACTGAAAACGATTATGTAAATGGAACCCCTGTAAAAGTTGAAAATCAATTCAATTCGACTATTTCGTTTTAGAATAATCCGTTATCCAAATCTAAACAAGCAACGGGATAGTTGTAATTGTGAGCCCATTGATCGGCGTATGATCCTTTTATACAAATGATAATTGTTGATGAATCAAAAGCCCTATCTCCTATGCTTTCAACAGATTCGGGAATAAAAACATGTGAAAAAGCGCTATTCAAAAAGGCTTCATCGCTTATAGTTTTAGTACTACGGGGTACAGAATTATTAAACAGCTCATTGATATTAAGAAAGGTTAACAAATTATTATTTGCAAAACTCTCTGCGGCTGAATTTACTGCCCCAATGATGATTGTATTATTGGAAAAACTGGTTCTGTCAATACTTTGCACACTAATTGGGATAATAATGCTATCCAATCTCTCACATCCGCTAAAAGCGCAAAAACCAATACTATTCAGTGTATCAGGGAGAATAACGGTATTCAAATTAGAGCAACCCATAAATGCATGCATATCAATCGACAATAAACCTGTAGGGAATACTATTTTTTCTAATGCTTTAGCATCCTCAAAAGCATACATGTTTATTCCCTTTGTATTAGGTTCGACTTGATATACACTGCTCTTAATCCCGCACGGATAGCATACAAGGTTTTGATAATCTTTTGAATAAAGAACTCCGCTAAAAGAAACGAAATTCTTATTTTCCTTTGATACAATAATACTTTCCAGTGAGTAACAACCATCAAAACACGAAATACCAATAGAGGTTACAGAAGATGGAATCTCAATAGTAGATAATGATTGACATCCGCTAAAGCTCATTATAGAAAGTGTAGTTAATTCATCTGGTAAAGAAACACTTTTGAGAGAAATACAGTTTTGAAAGCATACTTCCCCTATTATTGTTACCGTACTGGGTAATGATACTTCCTCAAGCTTTGACAGTCCGGAGAAAACACCATCGCCCAACTTCGTAATCCCGTCATTTATAACAACACGATAGATTTTTTCTTTATTGCCTTCATTTTCATCTATCCATGGATGGTAATAGTTCTGAATTGCCCCGCTACCAGATAATGTCAGAGTGCCTGTATCATCGAGAACCCAATCAATAATCGTAGGAACATATTCCGAACCATCTGTATACACAAGATGATAATTGTTTTCTATAGCGAATTGTTCTGCCTTTGACCCTTTATTACAAATAATCGTCGTAGAAGAAGGGAGACAGTAAGAGCCTAAAACGCACTCATCATTTAGAATAGTAATGCTTTTTAGGTTATCACAACTCATAAAGGCGCTAAACCCAATACTTGATACTGAATCAGGAATTGTAATGCTTGATAAATTGGGACAGGACATAAAGGCGTGCATACCAATAGTTGTACAACTTTGTGGTAAAACTATTTCCTCTATGTCATTTATTCTATAGAAGGCATACATTCCAATTGACTTTGTTCCATCAGGGATTGTGTAGGTTTTATCATGACGACCAGTGGGATAATAATTCAATGAATTTCCATTTTTTGAGAACAAAACGCCATCGATAGATGTAAAAGAATTACTGTCACTCGCAACGTTAACATTAATCAACAATGAGCAGCTCTGGAAAACAGTTATGGAGATGGATGTAACAGATGATGGTATATTTATTTCTAAAAAACCACAGCCAGCGAAGCAGCCTGTATCCAATTGCATTAAGCCTTCCGGCAAGCAAATCTCGGTCAAGGAAGAACACCCTGCAAAACACCATCCATTGATTGCTGTCAGAGTAGATGGCAGAGATACTGTAGTCACATTAGGTATACTTCTAAAAGATTCATATCCAAGCTGAGTAATACCTTCATCAATGATTATTTCCTTTATTTGTTCCTTCACGCTATTATCATCGTTCCATGGATGATAGTTGTTTGGGATGGCACCATTTCCAGACACATAAAGCAACCCACCATCTAAATGCCATGTAATAGTTTCCTCTTCGGCACAAGCACAGGAAATGAATACTCCAATTAACAATACTATGAGCATTATGACAATTGACTTAAATATATTTCCCATCATCCTGATCTCCTTTGCTTATAATGCTTTTTACAATAATACGTTTGGTAGTATACACCCATTAAATGAAAAACCAGCCGCAATCCGTGTATCGACTGGTTTTCCTCTATCCGCGCTTATTCCCTTACGGTATCCGGGAACGTATCACGAACAACTTTCGGCGCACGCTGCATTTTGATGTTGTATGATACGCAGGACGCAGAACGTCAAATTTCCCTTGCGACCCGTGCGTAGCTATGATACTTGTTGTAAAGCTGGTGCATCAGGATCAATTCATTGGGCGTTAGTCTCGACCCTTTTTGTACTGACATAGCTAAACTCCAATTACTTCTTCACGAGCTTGGAAGCAGTTTTCAGGTTGGTATCAGAATGCATCATAGCCTCTTTCCAGCATTCGTCAATGTTGCCGCTGAAAGTCTTGGGCTGTGCATCAGCACCACCAAATTTCATGGCAATGCGGTCGATCTCTTCCAGCTTCTGCGAATAATATCACGGCACGGTGATCGTTTACTTGTCGGTATCAAGAATGATCTTCGTGGGGCAATCTCCTTTCCGTTGTGCGTTTGCTTGTGTCAAACTCTGTCAATGTAAGTATTATACTGTCATTTTGCTTACAAATCAAGGTGATCATATACGGTTTCACAGAAAATGCTTACGGTTTTTATACCTTACCGCAGATGCCAATGGTTATGTTTTTCAATCACCACGACAAAGAACATCTATTTCTGAAAGAAGCGAGAGCGCATCATCACGCTCTCGCTTTTTTGTTTATTTAGATTCCATTGATCCAAATTGATATTGACTTATATTCCTCTCTTTCTGCCTTTATGGCGTCGTGTTTTTATTTTCTCCGGGAGCTTGTTTGCTCCCTTCACCTCTATAAACGCAGCAGAAACGGAGGGTGGCAGGGGCGGGATGGAAAAAACGGAAAAGATTGTATATTTAGATGCAAAGCGGTTATCTAGCTATATACCAAAAACCGCTCTTTTCATCCGCTCCGACATGTGCTATAATGGCCCGGAACAGAAACGGCCTGTATCGGGCGGCCTGCCCGGTGAAACGCCGGATCATACAAAAAGAAAGAAGTGAAGGAACATGCTGATCAAACTGATCATCGAACTGGTCATCGGCGGTCTGAGCGGATGCGCGGCCAACAAGCTGATGAAGAGCAATTCGTCCAGCACACTGAAAAACGTGATCCTCGGTATCGCCGGCGGCGCTGTCGGCGGGTTCCTGGGCAACCTGATCGGCGTCGGCGACGGCTGGGTGACCGGCATCCTGCTTTCCATCGGCGGGGCCTGCCTGATCATCTGGCTCGCCAGGAAGCTCCTGAAATAACCGGCGGGCGTCTGGGGCTCCCCCGGCGTCCCTAAAAAAGAAAGCAACGCATCGGAGGTAGATTTATATGAGCAAAAAAATCGTCGCCCTGGTCCTGATGGCCGCTGTTTGTCTTTCCTGCCTGTCCGCCCTGGGAGAGGGCGCTGCCCCCGCGGCCAGCTTTAACGGGGCCAAGCTGGGCATGTCCCAGCGGCAGGTCCGCTGGGTGATGGGCGTCCAGCCCCTCAGGGAGATACCCGGTCTGGGCGGGTACGCCGCCCTGCTGTACCAGACGAAGGTGGACGGGTTCCCCTGCAGCGTGCAGTACAGCTTCCTCCCCGGCGACACCCTGTACAGCATTGAGGCCGCCGTGGAAGACCCGGAAATGGATTATTTCGACAAGCTCGCGGAAGAATACAAAGAACAGCTCGGCGAGCCCCGGAAGGATGGCGGCGCAGAGCCCGCGGACGGCGCGGATGCGGAGCCCGTGGACCCGGCTGACCGGGACGGCGAAACCCTGATCTGGCAGCCCGACGCCGAGACGATGGTCGTTCTGAGCTTCGACTGGGCCGGCGACACGACCCGCGTGGTCATCTGGCGCACGAATGAAGAATTCCAAATTGCCATTGATACAGAGCAGTAATATCCTGCAGCCCGGCTTAACGCCGGGTTTTTTGTGCTTATTTCTCTGTATGCCGCAGAAAAATATCCATCCTGCCGGAATATCCGAACACCCTGTTCTGCGAAATCGTCAGCCTCCGTTCCCTGGGCTGATTGGAAAAGCTAAGCAACCATCGAATAAAAACAACCGCTGCCCGGCTCGTCAAGCGCCTGGGCGGCGGTTTTGTTTCTGGTTTTCAGGTCTGATCGTCCTGTTTCTCCGGGCCGGAAGAAGTGGCGGGGGCCTTGGGCTCCTTTGTGTCCGGCAGCGTCAGACGGACGGCCGGCCTGTCCGGGGCCGGACGGGCGGGGCCAGAGACGGCGGGGCGGCGGATCTGATGGCGCAGAGCAACGGCGGGCGCTTTCCCCGTTTTCACCGGCTCCACCGTGAGCCCCACGGGCTTCATCACATGGCGGAAGCCGCCGGTGCCCAGGGCATGGTCTGCCTGAACCAGCTCGTCGCTGTGGCCGATCACGATGTATTGGTAGGCGGTCTTATCCTCGCCCTTGGCCGGGACGCCGTACATCCTGTGCGGCAGGGCGACGGCCCGAAGCAGGGTCGAAAACCAGTTGGTCAGGCCGTAGCGGGCCTCCATGTCCCCAAAGCGGGCGCGGGCGGCGGCCAGTTCCTCCTGGGGGAAGTCCTCCAGCCCGGTGACCGCCCGGTACTGGTCCCGCAGCTGGCGGGCCAGGGCATTCACCCCGGGGATGGTGATGTCCGCGTCCAGCTTCGCCCACTCCGGCAGAAAGGACAGCGCCTCCGTGCCGGACAGGAAGCGGCGGAGGGACTCGGACGACTGATCCCCGATCAGGTCCAGGGCGGCCATCGCCGTCAGCAGGGCGTCGTCGGTGTCGTCGACCTCCCGGTAGAAGCTCAGCATCTCCCGAAAGCAGGGGGAATCCCAGTCGACTCCGTACAGTTCCGCCCGGTTCCCGTCGTCCGGGACGAACAGGTAGCACGAACCCAGATGGTCCGTAAAGCCCACGCGGGGAACGACGTCGTCCGCGTTCAGAATGTGTTTCATGGGCATCTTCCAGGCGTCCTGCCGGGGCTCCTCCGTCACCGTGGGCGAGGCGAAGCCAAAGCCGGACACGCACTCCCGGGAGACGCCGCTTTTGACCAGATAGTCGATAAAAATCTGCGCCACCGCGGAGCCCTGGCTGTGCCCGCAGATCCACAGGCGGAAGGGGCTGGACGGGCTGCGCATATAGGTCAGCACCAGCGACAGCGTCAGCTTGGGCAGGCCCATTTCCCGGGCGGTTTCCGGGAAGTCGATCCGCCCGCAGGCCGCCATGAACTGGCTGGCCAGCTGGGCGAAGCCCCCGTGATAGCCGTTTTCCGGGCGAATGCGCAGGTTCGGGATCCAGTCGAACAGGCGCTTGCCCGTGCCCTTGAAGCTGATGGCGATCACGGTCTGGGCCCCGCAGCGGCGGGCCATCACGACGGATTTGCAGGCGCTGGCGTTCTCGTCCTGCTGGCGCTTAAAGCCCAGGTATTGGGTGACCGGGTCCCGCATGGTCACGCGCATGTGCGTCAGCGTCTGCCGCACGCCGCGGCTCAGCCCCTCCAGGGGGGAGGCGGCCGGCCCGTTCAGGGCGCTGCCGGTCAGCAGGTCGCTGTCCGCCAGGATGGAAAAATCCCGCCACCCAGCGCTCTGCCAGGGGGCGGTGTCCATCGAATAGGCGGCGGTGGCCAGCTCCAGCGAAAGGCAGGCCGCGCTCCGGGAAAGGCCCTCGGGCTTTTTCCCGTCCGGTCCGAAAATCGGGGAGACGTCCGCCAGGTTGATTTGGGTAATGGGTCCGGGAATGTTCATCAAAGCGTTTCCTCCGCGAGTGTAACTATTCATTCCCCTGAAAGCGAAAGGAGTTTGCCCTTTAACGAAGGGGGTGATCAGGGGGATTCCCCCTGATTGTAATCCGCAGTACCGGCTTTGCCGGTGCGGGGTTCTGAGCGCCTGGAAAATGTGCCGGTGGCACATTTTCAGCGAAGAACGGGCCGGTAGGCCCAGGGCAGGTATTTTTGCGGAGCAGAATAATCGTTAGGAAGAGAAGACTTCTCCACTTCTGCGGAGCAAAAATACATTCCTTGCGGATTTGCCGCCCGGGAGGACCGGAGGTCCGAGAGGCAAATCCGTCGGGGGGGTCCGTAGGGGGTGAGGAGGGCCCGGAAAACAGGCCGGTGGCCTGTTTTCACCGACGAACGGGCTGGAAAGCCCTGGACCGCAAGACCCCCATGCGGTAACTATTTAAAGAAGTCTTCCGTTCAGCACGGCGGTAAAAAAGGCGTCGGACAGGAAGGCTGGCGACATCGCGCTGCTGTCCAGCACGCTGCGGAAATCCTCCAGCGGGATCACCGTGGACAAAAGGGGCATCAGCAAATACAGCACGCACACGAAGGTCAGCCCCCGCAGCACCCCGAACAGGGCCGCCCCGGCCCAGTCAAACAGCTTGAGCAACGGGAAGGGGAACACATGGCTGATCACCCCCAGGGCCAGGGAGAAAAGGGCGTACGTAAGCGCCGCGCAGGCCAGGAAGCACAGAATCCGGATGGCGGAGGACACCACCGCCCCCTGGACATAATCGTTGATCGTCCGGTCGGACTCGATGTTCCGGCCCACCAGCAAATTCCTTTCCAGGACGCCGCTCAGGGCGCTGGGCAGGCCCACGTTATGAATCACCTGGTCGATGGTGTCGTCCCCGATGCCGGTCACCGGGGTGTTGGCCAGGTCCCAGTCGCCCACGCGGGCCACGGCGTCCGTATAGGTGACCAGGAGGGAGGTAAAGGAGGTGTCCCCCTGCAGGCGGTTCGCCGGCCCGGCGGAAAGCGGCAGGGCGATCAGCAGGGACAGCAGCAGCGCCCCCTGGCTGAGCACCGAATGGACGAACCCCCGGTACAGGGCGTAAGCCAGGCTCAGCAGAATCACCGCCCAGATGAAGACGTCAAAGAGATTCAAAAGATGGCCTCCTCAGAAATGATCATTCATGCGCGGTCTCCGGCATATGCTCCGCGACAGACTCGATGATTCTGTTCAGGTTTTCCCGTACCGCGTAAAAGGGCAGCAGCCGTCCCTTTGAATAAGCGTAGTAAGTGCCCGCGGACCCCCGAATCAGATAGTCCTCAAAAAACCGCTCCCAGCTGAAGAACTTCGCGGACTCGATCTGCTCGCCCGGGTCTTCCAGCATCTTTTCCACACCCTTGATCGGAATGAGTCCGGACTTTAGAATCAGCCATTCAAAAGATTCCGGCAGACAAACTGTGATCCGCCCAGCGCGCTGTTTCTCCAGCTTCATGACCCGATCTATCTCCGAGCCAAAGGCTGCTCCGTCTGCCATCACAAAGACATTCTGTTCAGGGTGATCCTGCAGCCAGGTATACACGCCGGAATTGGATTTTGCGGTTTCACACCGAACCGCCGTTCCTTCATAAAGACGCTGATAGAACTGATAACCGGCATGCGAATCCTCTGTCAGGAGGACGTCCGCCCGCGCTTTTTGCTGTGTCCGCGCCTGGGAATACACATAACCTTCCCGCCGCTGATAGATCTTTTTCAAGGTATGGTATCGGGTGCTCGTCCTGATCTCGTAGATTTCTTCCACGCTGTAGGGCAGTTCATGCAGATTTTCCCTGTTGAAGATCACATAATAGTTATCCGTCTTCTGAATCGCGGAGGCAAAACCGCGGGAAGCCAGATAATCCGCGCCTTCATCGATGAATACGACGCTTCCCCGCGTGTGACCCAACTGGTTTTGCCAGTCCATATCCGTCAGGGCGACGCAGGGGCAAGGCGCAGCGATCTCTACCCCGCTGGCTTTGCCCAGCCGTGTATGCTCTGCAATCATCTCATACAGCGTTGTTTTACCGGTTCCGCTGTCCCCGCGCACCACGGTAATGTTCCGGTTCAGCGTAAAACGGAAACTGGCGCGGCTGTTCGATACGCGAATGTCGATCCTGCCCTTCATAGCCCAACCTCAAACATATTGCCCGGCCGCTTCCACCATTTCCCGCATGTTCCGGACGATCCGGCCGTTGTTCAGCACCTTCGCCTTGAAAGTATCGTCCCCGAAATCCATCAGATGCCGGAGATTGATCACCACTTTCCGGCTTTGGGCCAATCGGAGGATCCATTTGGCGCAGTTATCTCCGCAGGTGGAAGCGTTGAAAACATGCTTGCCGCTCTTGTCATTGGCAATTAGCAGCAGGGTTTTGACCCCGCCGGACAGTTGCAGCGGGGTGATCATTCCAAGCACCGGGCTCTCGATGATCTGCGGAGTAACAACCCTGGAGCGGTCCACATCAGCGATCATTTCCGCCGCCAGCGGCGAAGCGATCCAGCTGTCTTTATAGGTGTTTTTGAAAAACACCGCTGTATTGTAGATCGCTTCGGGCATATCTCCAAAGTAAATGTTCAGCATTCGGACACCTTCTGTCAGAAATGAGATGCGTTTCCGGCTGTTTACTGGTCCATTTTGAGTACCGTCATAAACGCCTCGCCCGTCAGCTGCACGGTGCCGAACTGGCGCATGCGCTTTTTGCCTTCCTTCTGCTTTTCAAGCAGCTTCTTTTTGCGGGTTACGTCGCCGCCGTAGCACTTGGCCAGCACGTCCTTGCGCAGGGCCTTGACCGTCTCTCTGGCGATGATCTTGCCGCCGATGGCCGCCTGGATGGGGATTTCGAACTGCTGGCGCGGGATGACGTCCTTGAGCTTTTCGCAGATGCTGCGGCCCCGGGGATAGGCCCGGTCCTTGTGGACGATCATGGTGAAGGCGTCGCAGATTTCCCCGTTTAAGAGGATGTCCATCTTCACCAGGTCGGACTTCCGGACTCCGGTGATCTCGTAGTCGAAGGAGGCGTAGCCGCGGGAGCGGGATTTCAGCTGATCAAAGAAATCGTAGATGATCTCATTGAGCGGAATATCGTACACCAGGCGGATGCGCTTGCCCTCGTACTGCTCGTCCACAAAGACGCCGCGCTTGCCCTGGCACAGGTCCATCAGCGGGCCCACGTACTCCTCCGGGGTGTAGATGGTGGCGCGGACGAAGGGCTCCCGCATCTCGGCGATTTCGGTGGTCTGGGGCAGGGCGGCGGGGTTGTCGATCTCCAGCACCTGGCCGTCGGTCTTGACCACCTCGTAGACGACGTTGGGTACGGTGGTGATGAGGTCCAGGTCGAACTCCCGCTCCAGGCGCTCCTGCATGATTTCCATATGGAGCAGACCTAAGAAGCCGCAGCGGAAGCCGTAGCCCAGGGCCGTGCTGGTCTCGGGCTCAAAGTGGAGGGAGGCGTCGTTCATGCGGAGCTTCTGCAGGGCGTCCTTCAGGTTTTCATAGTCGGCCCCGTCCGCCGGGTAAATGCCGCAGAACACCACCGGCTGCACCTGACGGTAGCCGGGCAGGGCTTCCTGGGCGGGGCGGGCGGCGTCGGTGATGGTGTCGCCCACGCGGGTGTCCGCCACGTCCTTGATGGAGGCGGCAATGTAGCCCACGTCCCCCGGCCCCAGGGAGGGAACCGGGGTGTAGCCGGGCGTAAAGACGCCGGTTTCCACGATGTCAAACTCCGCGCCGGTCTGCATCAGCCGCATCCGCATGCCGGGCTTCACGGTGCCTTCCTTCACGCGCACAAAGCAGATGGCCCCGCGGTAGTTATCATACGCCGCGTCAAAGACCAACGCCTGCAAAGGGGCGGACGGATCGCCCTTGGGGGCGGGGATGCGGTGGACGATGGCCTCCAGCACGTCCTCGATGCCGATGCCCATCTTGGCCGAAATCAGCGGGGCGTCCGCGGCGTCCAGGCCGATCTCGTCCTCGATCTCCTTGCGGACCTCCTCGGGCTGGGCGCTGGGCAGGTCGATCTTGTTGATCACCGGAACCGTCTCCAGGTCGTGCTCCAGGGCCATATAGACGTTGGCCAGCGTCTGGGCCTCCACGCCCTGGGTGGCGTCCACCACCAGCAGAGCCCCTTCGCAGGCGGCCAGGGCGCGGCTGACCTCGTAGGAAAAGTCCACGTGGCCGGGGGTGTCGATCAGGTTGAGCTCATAGGTCTGCCCATCCCTGGCGGTATAGTTCATCCGCACCGCCTTGGATTTGACAGTGATGCCCCGCTCCCGCTCCACGTCCATGGAGTCGAGGATCTGCTCGACCATCTCGCGCTTTTCAAACACCCCGGTCTTCTCCAGAATCCTGTCCGCCAGGGTGGACTTGCCGTGGTCGATATGGGCGATGATGCAGAAATTGCGGATCCGTTCGAGTGACTTGTCGGCCATAGAATACCCCTTTGTTATCTGTGTTGTAAATCATAAAAGGCAGGGGGAGAAGGGTGGATAAAGGTAGGAGGGAGAAGGTAGTAGGTAGGAGGTGAATAGTGATGATTCTGACGCTTAACAAACTATTGCCTACTGCCTATTGCCTAATGCCTATTGCCTAATGCCTAATGCCTGCTACCTTAGCGAACGTCAGCGAGCGCTACCTCCTACCTGTGAGCGAAGCGAACGAACTACCTCCTACCTATCCTTCGTGTCCCCATGCTTCGCCATCTGCTCATTCAGCAGGTTAATGTCCCCGCAGCCCATCGTCAGCACCAGGTCGCCTTTTTGCCAGTGGGCGCGGAGGTAGGCTTCCGTGTCATCGAAGGAGGGGGTCCAGTGGGCGTCGATACCATGGGCCTTCATGCCCTCTACCAGCATGCCGGAATGGATGTCCCCCGGGTCCTTTTCCCGGGCGGCGCAGATGTCGGTCACCAGGGTGATGTCCGCGGCCTTCGTGCAGGTCAGGTATTCGTCAAAAAAGTTTTTGACCCGGCTGAAGGTGTGGGGCTGCATGACCGCCCAGACGCGGTTCGCCTTCTGCTTTTTCGCCACGGAAATGGCCGCCCGCATTTCCGCCGGGTTGTGGCCGTAGTCGTGGTACATCCTCACCCCGTCGATGACGCCGGTCAGCTCAAAGCGGCGGTGGACGCCGGCAAAGCGGCTCAGCGTGCGGGCGATGGCTTCCGGCTCCGCCCCGGCCTGACGGGCGGCGGCAAAGGCCGCCAGGGCGTTCAGCACCGAAAAGTCCCCGGAAATTTGGAGGTCCAGATGGGCGACGGGCGTCCCCCGCTCCAGCACGTCAAAGGACGGGCAGCCGAAATCATTGAACGCGAGGTTCTCCGGCGCAAAATCGTTGACCCGGGACCAGCCGTAGGTCACGCACCTGCGCCCGCTTTCGGCAAAGCGCCGCATGACCCGCGCGTCCTCCCCGTAGCCCACGGCGACGCCGTTTTCCGGCAGTCTCTCCAGGAAATCCCGGAAGGCCAGCTCGTAATCGTCGATGTCTTTATAATAATCGTAGTGGTCGCCGTCGATGTTCAGCACCACCGCGACGGTCGGGCTCATTTCCAGGAACGAGGAATGATACTCGCAGGCCTCCGCCACAAAGGCGTCCCGCTTTCCCAGCCTCGTACCGCCGCCCAGGGCGTCCAGCTGGCCGCCGATGTGGACGGACGGGTCCATCCCGCACTCGGTCAGCACCTGGCCGATCATGGCGGAGGTGGTGGTCTTTCCGTGGGTGCCGCAGACGCAGATCCTCTGGCCGTACCCGCGCATCAGCTCACCCAGGAGGACGGACCTTTCCATCTCCGGGATGCCCAGGCGCTTGGCTTCCGCCCGCTCCGGGTTATCCGGCGCGATCGCCGCGGAAAAGACGATGAGGTCCGCCCCGCGGACGTTTTCCGCCCGCTGGCCGATAAACACCCGCACGCCCTTTTCCCGAAGAGCCTCCACATAGTGGGACTCTGCCCGGTCCGATCCGGTGACCACGCAGCCCTCGTCCAGCAGGAAATCCACCAGCCCGGACATGCTGGACCCGCCGATGCCGATCATATGTACGCGTTTTCCGCGATAATCCCTGATGTCAATCATAAGGAACAACCCTCTTCCCTTGGTTCCGGCCCGGCATCCGCAGATTCAGATACCAAACCATTGTATATTATACCAACGAAACCCCGGCCGTTGCAAGATAAACCTTCCCATATTAATGAATCATCATGTTAAATCGTATTTTTTCAGCCAGGCAAATCCTCTTTGTGTAGCTGAAAGGTCAAAAATCGTGTATAACAATATGGTGGCGTCGAAAAGCCACTTCAAAGAAACAATTTTATGAAATAAATTTAAGTTTTGGTGCTGCCCATCGTCTAAATGATTGAGGAGGTGATCAACGGTGGGAGTGATTCAGGCGCCGAATCAAACCCCGGCAGACCGACTTGATCAAATGGTGCAGCAATACGAAAAGGATCTGCTCCGAATCTGCTGCATATATCTGAGGGATCGTACTGCTGCGGAGGACGTGGTGCAGGAAACTTTTCTGAAAGCCTTCAGGAACATGGATTCTTTTCGTGGAGATAGCAGCGAAAAAACATGGTTGATTCGAATCGCAATCAATGGCTGCCGGGATTACAGGCGAAGCGCCTGGTATCGGTACATTGATTTTCGTGTATCCGTCGACCAGCTGCCCTTTCTGTCATCCGCGCCGCCAAGCGACGATCATATTGCGCTGACCATGGCGATCATGAAGTTAAAGCCCAAATACATGGAAGTCGTTCTGCTGTATTTCTATGAGGGCTACCCCATCAAGGAAATCGCGAAAATGCTGAACCTGACGGATGCTGCCGTTTCCAGCAGAATTCATAAGGCGAAACAAAAACTAAAAGCCGAACTGGAAGGAGGCGAAGACGATGAAAAGTGATCAGGAGATCATGAACAGCATCCGTGCTGCAATTGACGATTGTACCCGCGGAATCGAAGAAGCGCCTTCGCTGCAATACCAGATTGTGCAAAAAGCGAAAGGAGAAGAACCTGTGGTCAAAAAGATTTCTGCCTCTGCCATTCTTGTGACTGCTTTGATCATTCTTTCTATGGCAGCAGCACTTGCAGCCGGTTTTGGCTTATTTGGTGAACTGGCGCAGAATCCGCGCGGAGACAAAAGACTATCGGAAGTAGAAAAAGTCGCTGATTCCATTGAACGGGAATGGACAACGGAAGACGGTATCACCATCCGCATCGAGCAGGCATATTATGAGGGAAACCGTGTATTTATTTCATATAGGCTGAGCGGTGACTGGACTTCAACTGTCCTCCATGAAGGCGCTCCGGATGACGAAATCGCTTGGGATTGGGTAGAAGAAAACATGATTGCCGCCCAAACCATGATGAGCGATGTGCCTGAACGTCAGCAAGCCATCCTGAAGCTGGATGGTCAAAGTCAGCGATGGATGGAAACCACAGAAAAAGGACTGCATGACGGTCTGAGCCTGGCGGACGGCACCTATCTGGATATCATCGGCGGGGATAATATCATCCAGGAAGACGGCAGCGTCATTGGATGGAAGGAATGTGAAATCCCTGAAGACTGCCTGAAGGAAACGCTGACTTTCCAGGCAAGACTATATCGCATCCACAGCATCATATTTCAGGACAGAACCACCTATCGGCAATCGACAGAGAAAGGTGAAACTACTTGCTTTGAATTTACTCTACAGCAGAAAAAGGATCTGACCCAGCTAAAGGGCAGCAGAAGCGGTTCAGATTATCAAGCTGTGGCTGAACTGACGGCAGGGCATATCGATTTGCGAGGAAAAATCACCGTCACTTGTCCGGAGACATGGATTCAGGTTTGGAATACTTGGGAAAACCCGGATCATATTGATATGATCGATGATTGGTATCTTTACGCCAACGGTCAAGTGATTTCTGAAGGCGGGATGCAAGGTGTTGGGGCAAACGGGGAAAACCAGCTCGTTTTTGATGTATTGTTTCGTGTCCCGGATGATCTGACAAACCTCGCTCTGGTGCCGGTATACCAGGATCGGCAGCCACATACGGAGGAAGCCATCTATCTCATTTCCGAATAAAATGACGTATAACTCCACGGGGTGGCATCGAAAGCGCCGCCCCAAAATGTTTTTTGCGGATTGTTGCCTTTTTCATGGTATCCTGTGTCTAACAGGTGAAAGGGGGTGAGGCCGCCGTGAATGCTGTCAAGGGCCCGGACAGTAAAGAAGAGAGAATCGAGCGCATGGTGACCCAGTACCAGCTTCCCCTGCTGCGCATGTGCATCCTCTATCTCCATGACGAGGAGCTTGCAAAGGACGCGGTGCAGGAGACCTTCATCCGTGCGTATCGGAGCCTGGACAAATTCCGCGCCGAATCATCCGAAAAGACGTGGCTGACGCGCATTGCGATCAACTGCTGCAAAAATGTTTATCGGACAGGCTGGTTCAGGCACATCAACCGCTCTGTGACACTGGACCAGCTGTCGGACCGTCCATCCCCCGAAGACCCGGAAGACGATGAGATCACAACGGAAATCATGAATCTTCCTTTGAAACTCAGAGAGGTGGCGCTGCTCTGCTGGCTGCAGGGGATGACCTATGAAGAAGCCGCCGGCGCGCTGGGGATTTCCCGTCAGGCCGTCGGCAGCAGGCTCAACCGTGCAAGAAGAAAACTGCGCTTTGCTTTGGAAGGAAGTGATGACCATGACCCTGCATGAGGAACAGGAGCGGGTGCAGCAGGCTGTCAGCCATTCTCTTTCGCAGGTGCGGGAGGATCCATGGCTCGCGCAGCGGGTTCTTGCAGACGCGAAAGGAGAAGAACCTGTGAAAAGAAAAATATCTCTCGCCCTCGTATTGGGCATTGTGGGCATACTCGCCTTGATCGGAACCGCTTACGCCCTGTTTTCTTCCCAGGTGGCCGAGTTTTTCGGCCGGCATTGGAACCAGGAGCTCGGGGCCCGGCTGCAGGGCGGGAAAATCGCTCAGATCGGCGAGTCCGTCACCGTGGACGACGTGATCATCAGCCTGGATGAAATCGTCTACCGGGACCGGGGGCTGTACGGCGTGGGAACAGTTCGTCCCGTCCGGGAAGAGGACGTACTGTTTCCGATGGAAACCGCCGAATGGCTGATCACGGCTCAGGAAGAAGATTTCCACCTGGAGGAAGACCATTCAGGCCCCGCCGCGGAGGCGTATGACGCGGCCATGGCCATGGTAAACAAGGCGAAAGCATCCGGCGGAAAAATGCTGAGCGTCCAATCGATGCCGCTCAAAATCGGTGTGGACGACGGAACCATGCTGATGCCCGGAACTATTGGTTTTTATGACATTGACAACGAAGACGGTTCCGTCACCTATTCCTTCGAGGCTTCCGACGGCTTTGTCGTCAACGAAGGGACGACCTATCAGGTGCTGATGGAAAGCGTCGTTCAGCAGATTCAGGAAAACGGTTATCCTGTCGAGGGAACACAGCGGCGGTACGAATGGACCATTTCCTGCACTCCAGTTTTCATGACCAGCCAGGATTCAGAAACCGGCCATTCCGCTTTCCATGTGACCTTCCAGAATGAGGACAGCTATGAAGTGGTAACGCCTCAAGCATACCGGGAAACCGGAGGGATGCCTTTGTATCAGGCCGTCGAAACAGACTTTACCCGGGAGCTTCATCCCGAGTGGTTTAATGAAACCGGCATCAAAGAAAGGACGGGAGGAGACGAAATCGTATTCAGCGACCACGCCATCCTGGCCGCTTCCCCGGAAGCCCTGTTCTATGACGAATATCTCGACGATCAATATACGGAAAGCCCCTCCGGCGCGATCGTCCGGCTGGTCTGGATCCGGGATTGGGACAATCACCGCGGAGAATTCCGCCTGGAAAAGACGGCCTTATCCGGCATCACGCTGGAAGAAGCGAAGCGGCAGGCGGAAAGCATGATTACACGGCTGGGGCTGGACAGCAACCGCTACCAGCTGGAATTTGCCCTGGACATGAGCCTGGAGCGGATTCAGGCCATGGGGGCCATCTATGAACAGGCCATCGTGGATGGAGAGCTCCTGACGGATGATGACTGGACGCCCTATAACTATGCGGCCATCCCCTCCGGCGAGGAAGGCTTCTACCTGGAGTACCGACCCGAGCAGATCGATTCGACCAATACGGGAGGCCGCTATGGACTGCAGTTCTATGTCAACAGCCGAGGCATCGTATTTGCTCATCTCCGCAACCAGTTCACCATGGGGAACCTCGCTGAAACCCCGGAAAATCTGATAACTCATGAGGAGGCGGTAGAGCGGTTCAAAAAGGAAATCCGCCAGTCGCGGTACGGAAAAGATGAGCACATCGTTTCCGTTCTGCGGGCCGTCCTGACCTATGAACCCGTGCGGGCCGCCGCCGCTGAAAACGGCATGGTCTTTGTTCCCGCCTGGACGATCGTTTATCAGGACCAGCAAGCGGCCAGGCATGACTATGAATGCTATGCTTTATTCAACGCCGTAGACGGCACGCTGATTGACGCCTCATTCCAGTAAAAACAATCCCGCAGGGCGCTCGTCCTGCGGGAAATTTACTATCTTCTCGGATATAGCCTCTCACTTGGTCAGATCGTTTAAATCCAGGACAACCTCCGACATCATGTTCGCCCCATACGCAAAGAAGCCGGAGGGGGCCGGGAGCCTCATGACCTGGGGGAAGCCCTCCTGCCGCGCGATCCGGACCGCGCGGTCCATATGATAATCGCTGCTGATCATCACGACAGGTTCGTCTTTTGCAATCAACGTGGCAATATTCCGGAAATTTTCCTTCGTCGTCTCCGCCTGGTCTTCGAGGATCAGGCTGGTTTCCAAAACGCCCTTCTCCGTCAGAATATCGCGCATCACCGCCGCTTCCGTCCGGCCGGACGCATCCGCGTTGCCGCCGGTCAAAATCAGCTGCGCCTGGGGATTTTTGTCCAGATAGGCCCGGGCTGTCTCCAGCCTGGCAAATAAGTCGGGGGCCGGTTTCCCGTTTTCCAGCGCCAGCCCGAGCACGATGGCATGATCCGCCGGTCCGGCGGTATGGATCATCCCGCCGACGATCACTTTTCCGCAGAAAAACAGGATCACCGCGCTCAGCAGGGCCAGGACGCCGCGCAGCGTCCACCCGATTCCCTGAAGGACGGCGGGCTTCCACCGGGTGAAAAGATTGAAGCGGACATCCAGCGCGCCAATGAAAAGAACGGCGCAGAGAATCAGCTCGTAGAAAAATACCTCCTGATAGTCCTTCTTCTGGACGACGGCGCGGATTTTAGCCGACATGACCACAATCACATCAATCATCAGCAGCACGGCCAGGAAGATCAGGACATCGCCAAGGATCCTTCTAATGGAATAGCCGGTTTTCATGTTCTCCTCCTTTGACAAACCTTTCCGCCTCAATATACCATGAAACGTGGTTCTTGGGAAGACAGGAAATCATCTGTTTTTTCCCTGTTTTTCGTTTGACATGAGCCTCCGGTTTGATTATAATGATCCCCGTAAACGCGATGACTGGAACCAGTAACCCCGGGCGCAAAGGTGCTCAAAGAGAGCTGCCGTTTGGTGAAAGGCAGCGGCCTGCACGGGGCGAATTACCTCCACGAGCGGCGCTCTGAAAGGGGAGCCTTCCCCAAAGTAGGTGGCGACGGCTGCGCGCCCGTTACGGCGGCGGGGTATGACTGTACCCACAAAGGGCCGCTCCGCGAGGGGCCGGCTGAACAGAGGTGGTACCGCGGATTTTTTTCCGCCCTCTCGGCATTCAAACTCCGGGAGGGCGTTTTGCTGCGTCCTTTCGGAAAATCGAAAGGAGCACGATTGGTATGTTCATCAAAGTTCTGATGCTGGTGCTGTTCTTCGGCCTGATGGTGGGCGTGGGCGTGTACTGCCGCAGCCACGCCACCGACGTCAACGGCTTCGTCCTGGGCGGGCGCTCCGTCGGCCCCTGGCTGACCGCCTTCGCCTACGGAACGAGCTACTTTTCCGCCGTCATCTTTGTGGGCTACGCCGGCCAGTTCGGCTGGAAATACGGCCTGGCCTCCACCTGGATCGGCCTGGGCAACGCGTTTATCGGCTCCCTCCTGGCCTGGGCCGTGCTGGGCCGCCGCACCCGCATCATGACCCAGCAGCTGAACAGCCGCACCATGCCGGAATTTTTCGGCCGCCGCTTTAACTCCAAGGGGGTCAAAATCGGCGCTTCGGCGATCATCTTCATCTTCCTGATTCCCTACACGGCGTCCCTGTACAACGGCCTGTCCCGCCTGTTCGCGATGGCGTTCAACATTGATTACACCGTCTGCATCGTGATCATGGCCATCCTGACCGGCATCTACGTGATCGCCGGCGGCTACATGGCCACCGCCATCAACGACTTTATCCAGGGCATCATCATGCTGGTGGGCATGGTCGCCGTCATCCTGGCGGTGCTCAGCCAGAACGGGGGCTTCCTCTCCTCGGTGGAGAAGCTGGCCCAGGTGGAGGACGAAGCGGTTTCCTCCATGCCCGGCGCCTTCGCCTCGTTCTTTGGGCCGGACCCGCTGAACCTGCTGTGCGTGGTCATCCTGACCTCTCTGGGCACCTGGGGCCTGCCCCAGATGGTGCAGAAGTTCTACGCCATCAAGACCGAGGGGGCCATCAGCAAGGGCACCGTCATTTCCACCGCCTTTGCGGTGGTCGTGGCCGGCGGCTGCTACTTCCTGGGCGGCTTTGGACGCCTGTACGCTGACAAGATCGACATCGCCGCCAACGGCTATGACTCCGTCGTGCCGACGATGCTGGAAACCCTCTCCCCCTTCCTGCTGGGCGTGATCGTGATCCTGGTCCTGTCCGCCTCGATGTCCACCCTGTCCTCCCTGGTGCTGGCCTCCTCCTCCACCCTGACGCTGGACTTTCTCAAGGACAACATCGTCAAGAAGATGGACGAGAAAAAGCAGGTGCTGACCATGCGGGTCCTGATCGTGGTGTTCATCCTGATCTCCGCCGTGCTGGCCATCATCCAGTACCACCGCAACGTCACCTTCATCGCCCAGCTGATGGGCGTCAGCTGGGGCGCCCTGGCCGGCGCTTTCCTGGCCCCCTTCCTCTACGGCCTGTACATGAAGCGCACCAGCCTGGCCTCCGTCTGGGTCAGCTTTATCTTCGGCGCGGGCATCATGACGCTGAACCTCTTCTTCCGCTCCGCCTTCCCGCCCTTCCTCCAGAGCCCCATCAACTGCGGCGCTTTCGCCATGGTAGCCGGCCTGATCATCGTGCCCGTGGTCAGCTTCCTGACCCCGCGGCCCAACCAGAGGATCATCGACTTCGCGTTCAGCGGCTACAACCGCACCGTCACCGTCACGCAGCGGGAAGCGTTGGGCGAAAGCGAAGAAATTTAAGCCGCACGTGTAAATGCGTAATGCCTAATGCGTAATGCCTAATGTATCCATTTCCGGCGCTTGCGCCGTAACACAATTACGCATTACGCATTGGGGGTTACAGTGTCCGGCGCTTGCGCCGCATCCCCATTACTCATTACGCATTACGAATTACGCATTTCCCGTTACAATCTTCTTTCTATCTCCCGAAAGGACTTGTCATGCTGATCTTTTCCCTTGATACTTCCGGCCCAACGGCGGGGGTTGCCCTCTGGCTGGACGGGACGATCGTCTACGAGGCGGTCGTCAAGAACAAAATGACCCACAGCGAATCCATCATGCCGATGACGGAGGAAGCCTATCTCCGCGCCGGTCTGAATGTAAAGGACACGGATTACTTCTGCGCCGTGACCGGGCCGGGCTCCTTTACCGGCGTGCGTATCGGGGTGACGGCGGTAAAGGCCATGGCCCACGCCGCCCAGAAGCCCTGCATCGAGGTCCGCGCGCTGGAAGCGATGGCGCGGAGCGCGGCCTTCCCGTCCGGCCTGGTCTGCCCGATGCAGGACGCCCGGGCGGGCCAGGTATACGCCGCCCTGTACGACGGTTCCGCCGCCCTCCTGCCCGACCGGGCCGAGGCCCTGACAGAGGTGCTGGCCGAAGTCCGGGCCCTGTCCGGGGAGCGCCCCGTGCTGTTTACCGGCGACGGGATGCTGGCCCACCAGCAGGAAATTGCCCAGGCCTTTGAAGGCCCGGCCCTGTTCGCCCCGGCGGAAAACTGCTTCGTGCGCCCCGCCGCCGCCGCCGCCCTGGCCGCGGAGCGGACACACCTGGCCGTGCCGGACAGCGACCTTCACCCCTTCTACCTCCGCCCCCCGCAGGCGGTCCGTCAGAAAAACCTGGTAGAGCACGCACCCATTCAGCTGCGCTGAATGGGTACTGGGAGGGGGAATCCTTCCCCCTCCCACGCTGCCCCCTGACGGATTTGCCTCTCGCCCCTAACGGGGCTCCCGGGCGGCAAATCCGCAAGGTACGCATTTTTGCTCCCGCAGAAGTGAAGGAGTCTTCTCTTTCTAAGGCATATTCTGCTCCGCAAAAATGCTCCTCGCGGCGTACATGCCGCCGCTGCGGATTGTAATCAGGGGGAAGTCTCCCCCTGATCACCCCCTCTTTTAAACATCAGATTCGCTATTGATCGCAGGAAATTGAATTGATATACTCATGAGTATTGAAGAAGTAAAACAAAACCAGCCCGTCCTGATCCGCCGGATGACCCTGAAGGACGTGGACGCCGTGCACGCCATCGAGACGGCCACCTTCCGCACCCCCTGGTCGAAGGCGGACTTTGAACATGAGATGACGAAAAACCCCTGCGCCCGCTACCTCGTGGCCGAGGCGGACGGGGCTGTCGTGGCCTTCGCCGGGGCCCACATCATCCTGGACGAGGGCCACATCACCAACATCGCCGTATTGGAACCTTACCGCGGCCGCGGTATCGGCCGGCAGATCACCCAGGCCCTGCTCCAGTACGCCAGCAACCTGGGGGCCTCCTACCTGACCCTGGAAGTGCGGGCACACAACGAAAAAGCCCAGGCGCTCTACCGCTCCCTGGGCTTTATCAAAGTGGGTGTCCGGAAAAAATACTACGAGGACACCGGCGAAGACGGCTGGATCATGGTCTGCGACAAATTCCCGGAAGCCCAGGAAGACTTTACGGAAGAAGAAACGCTTTTTACAGAGTGAAGAGTTTTCGTTTGCTTCGCAAACAGAGTGGAGAGTGGAGATCGGATATGGTCTGTGAATGATCAAAACCATATCTAATCTCCACTCTCCACTCTTCACTCTCCACTCTAATTATTAAGCAATTTTTCTCCCGCCTCAATTGCTTTAAGTACCTGTTCCGGTGCCGGACCGCCGGTGATGTTCCGGGCCTTTACGCAGGTTTCCGGGGCGATGGCTTCGTAGACGTCCTGGGAGAACGCCGGGGAAAAACGGCGGAGCTCCTCCAGGCTCAATTCGTCCAGGGCCTTCTGCTCGCCCAGGGCGTAGGCCACCAGCTCCCCGATCACCCGGTGGGCGTCCCTAAAGGGAATGCCCTTGCGGACGAGATAGTCCGCGCAGTCCGTGGCGTTGGTGAAGCCCAGGTTGGCCTTGCGCCGCATGACGTCCGTGCGGTAGACCGCCTTGTCCAGCATGGCGGTGAACATGGTCAGGCAGTGGATCACCGTATCGCAGGCGTCGAAATAGGCTTCCTTGTCCTCCTGCATGTCCTTGTTGTAGGCCAGGGGGATGCCCTTCATCACCGTCAGGAGGGCCGTCAGGTCCCCATATACCCGCCCGGTCTTGCCGCGGATCAGCTCGGCAACGTCCGGGTTTTTCTTTTGGGGCATCATGCTCGAGCCGGTGGAATAGGCGTCGTCCATCGTCATGTACCCGAACTCCTGGGAGCTGAAGAGGATGCACTCCTCACAGAACCGGCTCAGGTGCATCATGCAGATGGCCGCGGCGGACAGGTAGTCCAGCAGGAAGTCCCGGTCGCTGACCCCGTCCAGCGAGTTCATGGACACTGAGGCAAAACCCAGCTTTTCCGCCACAAAGGCCCGGTCCAGCGGGTAGGTGGTGGCCGCCAGGGCCCCGCTGCCCAGCACGCAGACGTCCGCCGCCCGGTAGGCGTTTTCAAAGCGCCTGAGGTCCCGGCTGAACATCTGGAAATAGGCCATCAGGTAGTGGCCCACGGTGATGGGCTGTGCCTGCTGCAAATGGGTGTAGCCGGGCATGATGTCGCTGACGTGCGCCCGGGCTTTTTTCAGCAGCAGTTCGCACAGGGCCCGGACCGCCTCCATCGTATGGGCGGCAGTTTCCTTGGCGTACAGGTGCATGTCCAGGGCCACCTGGTCGTTGCGGCTGCGCCCGGTGTGCAGGCGCTTGCCCGCTTCGCCGATCCGCGCGGTCAAAAGCTCCTCCACCCGCATGTGGATGTCCTCGCTCTCCGGCGGGAAATCGACCTTTCCTTCCTCGATGTCGGTCAGGATGCCGTTTAAGCCGTCCCGGATCTGCTCAAAATCCTCCCTGGAAATGATCCCCTGCCGGCACAGCATCTCCGCGTGCGCCAGGCTGCCCGTGATGTCCTGCCGGTACAGGCGCTGGTCAAAGGAAATCGAGGAATGAAAATCGTCCACCGCGTGGTCCGTTCCCTTGGAAAACCGTCCGCTCCAAAGCTTCATGCTGCTGCCCCTTTCCGGATCAAACGCCGGCCCAGCCGGCCCTGATGATTGTCCGTGTACAAGAATAACACAGTTTTCGTTCAGCGTAAAGGGAAAGAAGACGCTTCCCCTCCTCAAAAAATATGTGTAAAAAATTTTCCATAGTGGGCAGCCTGCCCACCTATTGAAACTGGAGGTATGGTATGATAAGATGAATCAAAACAACTGAAGAAGGGGGCTTTCCCATGAAACGGACGTTATCCCTGATCCTCTCCCTGGCGCTGGTCCTCTCCGTCTGCTGGGCCGCGGCGGAGGAGGAGCAAAAAAACAGCTACTTTTTCGGTGAAAACGTATACGGCATCCTGAACACCGGCGAAAGAGCCCTGGCCGACGGCATGGACCCCAAATGGGTGCTGGAGGAGATGAAAAAGGGCGCGGAAGAGATGGAATGCGAGGACGCCTTCACCAGCATCTGCGAAAACATCGCTGCCTACGGAGGGAAGGACTACCAAAAGATCGCCCGCGTGCTGGGGGACGAAGAGCCCCTGCGCGATTTGGACATCGACAACCCGGCCCGCAGCAGGATCGGGAAGCAGGGCTGGACCGTCTATGACCGGCCCGAGGTCTCCGACGCGATGGCGGACATGCTCTCCGACCAGAACGCTGAATACTGCTTTGAAGCCGGCTGGTGGGGCGAAAGCGAGTTCCAGTCCGTCTTCGGCGTCAGCTACCAGAAGTTCCAGCCCTCCCGGCCCCGGCCCGGTTATGTCTGCGTCATTGTCCGTAAAGGGGCCCAGCGCGCGCCGGAGACGGCCTGGGACGCCGCGGGAGACCGGGAATACCGCTGGGACTTTCCCCTGTACCGGGCGGTGGGCAACCTCGTCTGGGGCCTGGGCGAGGACGCCCCGGTGCTGACGGGCAACCCCCACCTGGCCTCGGTCTTCTGGGTGTTCGACCTGAGCTATCCCTTCTACGCTTCCTACGGCTCGGAGGGGCAGATCAAGGGGTACAACTGCAAAACGTCCCTGACCGTGGAAACCGCCGCCAAAAAGGAAAAGATCGCGGAGATTTCCGCCTCCGAGGAGCTCGGCTCCACCATCTACTCCTGGTCGGACGGCGTCGCGCAGGCGGACGTCCCCAATTTCGAGGATGCTGACGCTTACGACGCCTTCCTGAGTTCCGTGCGCCTGGCACTCCTCAAAGAGCGCAGCGCCGCCGCGGAGAACCAGCCGATCACCGCCCGCAACGTCCAGAAGCGGCTGGATGGCCTCCTGCTCGGCCTGGCGGAAAAGGCCAGCGACCCCTGGGAGGCGGCCATCTACGAAGGCGGCGCCCGGGACGTTTCCTGGGAAGACGGCATCGTCACCTTCCGCCTGCGCTCCTTTGACCCGGGCCTGGACAACATGTCCTCCTACCAAAACCGGGAAGATTCTTTCGGCTGGCTGAGCAGCGCGTTTTCCAGCGCCGAAAACAGCGAAATCGAAACCTCTCTTAAGGTCTTCACCGGCGTTTTCACCCACTCCAGCCAAAGTGCGATGAAAAAGGCCGTCGCCGCCGCCGCGCAGAAGGCCAAAGCGGCCTTTGAGAGCAAGGACATGAAGCAGGCCGTTCAGGACTGGCTCTTCCTGTCCCCCACGGAGGGGAAGGTCCGAAAGGCGGACGACCTGCTCCACCCCGGCACCAGCTTCACCTTCTGGGCCAGCGATCTGGCCGAGCACCTGAGCGGCTATCTGCCGGAGGGGGCCCTTTCCGCCCTGTTCTACGCACAGAAGTACCAGCGGCTGAACACCGCGGGCGGGCCCAACGCCCTCACCCTCCAGTGCGCCGGGGCCGACCCGGCCCGGCTCCTCTCAGACGCGGCGAAAACGGCCCTGGACCAGCTGGCCTATTCCCCCGCCAGCGCCCGCTATGACGGCAGCTGGTACGACCTGTTCCTGGAGACCCTGGCGAAAACCGCCCTGGATGAAAAGGACCAGGGAAGCTACACCTTTACCATCCCGATCCATCTCAGCCAGAACAAGATCAACGACCTGCCCGCCAAATATCTTGAATACCTGAAAGCCTTCCGCTACGGCGACGTTCTGGAGCAGTTCCAGAATACCGCGGACAAGCTGCCGAGCATGGCCGCTCAGGCCCTGCCCAGCAACGGCCGGCTGTCGGGGGGCAGAAGCGGCACCCAGGTCAACCTGGAGGTGACGGAAAAGTCCAGCCCCACCTACGTGCAGATCCGCAAGGATTCAAACGGCCAGATCGCCGCCACCGCCTTCGTGCATCCGGGAAAATCCGTGACGGTCTACATTCCCAGCGGCTCCTACCGCATCTACTACTGCTCCGGCCCCTACTGGTATGGGGAAGACGAGATGTTCTCCGCCCTGGGCAGCTACCAGAAAAGCGAGCCCACGCAGATCAAGGGCACCAACTACTACCACACCTTCACCCTGGAAACCGTGCAGGGCGGCACAACGGAAATCTACCCCGCCGACCCGTCGGAATTCCGCGAATAACAGCGCTTCATCCAGCATGAATCCCACGTTCCGGGCCCGCCTCAACGAAGGCGGACCCGGATTTTTGCTTGAATTTAACCTCATTTATTGACAATCCGCCGCAAATGCTGTATATATGAAGGGTTGTTGCAGGATGGGTCTGCAGCAGCGCGTTTAGGGAGAAAAAGGAGGCCGCGATTCATGACGGTACTTTCGCAGGAGGTCGACCGGAGACGGACCTTTGCCATCATCAGCCACCCGGACGCCGGGAAGACGACTTTGACCGAAAAGCTCCTGCTCTACGGCGGGGCGATCCGTCAGGCGGGCAGCGTCAAGGCGCGCAGGGCCGAGCATTTCGCCACCTCCGACTGGATGGAAATCGAGAAGCAGCGCGGCATCTCCGTGACCTCGAGCGCGATGCAGTTTTCCTTTGACGGCTACCACATCAACATCCTGGACACCCCCGGCCACCAGGACTTTTCGGAGGACACCTACCGCGTGCTCGTCGCGGCGGACAGCGCGGTCATGCTGATTGACGCCGCCCGCGGCGTCGAAGAGCAGACCATCAAGCTCTTTAAGGTCTGCCGGATGCGAGGCATCCCCATTTTCACCTTCGTCAACAAGATGGACCGGGCCGCCAAGGACCCCTTCCAGCTGATGGAGGAAATCGAGCAGGTACTGGGCATCCGCTCCTGCCCGGTCAACTGGCCCATCGGCGTGGACGGGGATTTTCAGGGCGTCTACCACCGGGACGAAAAGGCCGTCGAATTATACACCAGCACCGACCACGGGCGGACGATGGCGCAGAAGACCGTCATCGGCATCGACGACCCGGCCCTTGAGGGCGCTCTTTCCGAGCGGTACCGAAAGCGGCTGCAAGACGAGATCGAGCTGCTCGACGAAGCGGGCGACCCCTTTGACCTGGACGCCGTCCGCAAAGGGGAGCTGACCCCGATGTTCTTTGGCTCCGCCGTCACCAACTTCGGCGTGGAGCCCTTCCTGACCCGGTTCCTGCGCTACACGCCCTCTCCCTCCCCCCGGGAGTCCGATCAGGGGCTGGTGGAGCCGACGGACGAGCGTTTTTCCGGCTTCATCTTTAAGATCCAGGCCAACATGAACCCCGCCCACCGGGACCGCCTGGCCTTCCTGCGGGTGGTCAGCGGCACCTTTACCAAGTCCATGACGGTGTGGCACTCCGGCACAAATAAGGAGATCCAGGTCAAGCAGCCCCAGCAGTTCATGGCAGACGAGCGCGAGAGCGTCGATACCGCCTACCCGGGCGACATCATCGGCCTGTTTGACCCCGGGCTCTACCGCCTGGGCGACACCCTGTGCGTTGGGCGGAAGATGCGGTTTGAAAAGATCCCCGTGTTCGCCCCGGAGCGCTTTGCCCGCGTCCGCCCGCTGGACAGCATGAAGCGAAAGCAGTTCCAGAAGGGCATTTCCCAATTGTCCGAGGAAGGCGCCATCCAGACCTTCCGCCGGGACGAGACCGGCCTGGAGGAATTCATCGTCGGCGTGGTGGGCGAGCTTCAGTTCGACGTGCTGACCTACCGCCTCAAGGGCGAGTACGGCGTGGACCTGCTGATGGACCGCCTGCCCTACCGCTTCGTCCGCTGGGTCAGAGAAACAGAGATCCCGGTGGAAAAGCTGAACCTGACCTCCACCACGGCCCGCGGCTATGACGCCCACGAAAACCACGTCCTCTTTTTTGAAAACGACTGGTCCATCCGCCTGGCCGGAGAAAAGAACAAGGGCCTTGAACTAGATGAGATTGCGCCGAGAAACGCAGACTGATCAGGTAGGAGGTTGTGCTCCCTGCGGTCGCTCAGGTAGGAGGTAGCGCTCGCATACGCTCGCTAAGGTATATACCTCCTACCTCCTACTTCCTACCTCCTACCTCTCTCATAATTTATTGACTTTGGAAGGAAGATGTCCCATGATCCGGGAAGATATCCGTAATATTGCTATTATCGCTCACGTCGACCACGGCAAGACGACCCTGGTCGACCAGATGCTCAAGCAGGGCAACGTCCTGCGCACCAACCAGCAGATCGCCGACCGCGTGATGGACTCCAACGACCTGGAGCGCGAGCGCGGCATCACCATCCTGGCCAAGAACACCGCCGTGCATTACGGCGACACCAAGATCAACATCGTCGACACCCCCGGCCACGCTGACTTTGGCGGCGAGGTGGAGCGCATCCTCAAAATGGTGGACGGCGTGCTGCTGCTGGTGGACAGCTTTGAAGGCCCCATGCCTCAGACCCGGTTCGTCCTGTCCAAGGCGCTGGAGCTTCATCTGCCCGTCCTGCTGGTCATCAACAAGGTGGACCGGCCGGACGCCCGCTGCGACGAGGTGGTGGACGAGCTGGTGGACCTGCTGGACGAGCTCAACGCCGATCCGGATACCCTGGACCGGCCGATCCTCTACGTTTCCGCCCGGAAGGGCACCGCGACGACCGACCTTTCCCAGCCCGGTACGGACTTAAAGCCCCTCTTTGACGCCATCCTCCATTATATCCCCGCTCCCGAGGGGGAGGCGGAGGGCCCCGCCCAGGTGCTGATTTCCACCATCGACTACAACGACTACGTCGGCCGCATCGGCATCGGCCGCATTTCCCGCGGCAAGCTCACCGACGGCATGATGGTCGTCCGCTGCAACGCGCGCAACGAGGGCGCCGTCACCCCGCCCTGGCGTCTGACCGCCCTGTCCGTCTTTGACGGCCTCAAGCGCGTGCCCGCCCAGGAGGTTTCCATGGGCGACATCGTGGCGCTGACCGGCCTGCCCGACATCTCCATCGGCGATACCGTCTGCGCGCCGGAAGCCATCGAGCCCCTGCCCTTTGTGGCCATCACGGAGCCCACCGTCACCATGACCTTCTCCGTGAACGACTCTCCCTTCGCCGGCCGCGAAGGCCAGTTCGTGACCAGCCGCCACCTGCGCGCCCGCCTATACCGGGAGTTGGAGACGGACGTGTCCCTCCGCGTGATCGACGGGGACACGCCGGACAGCTTCGAGGTCTGGGGCCGCGGTGAGCTGCACCTGTCCATCCTCATTGAGACGATGCGTCGGCAGGGCTACGAGTTCCAGGTCAGCAAGCCAGAGGTCCTCTACCGGGAGATCGACGGCAAGAAGTGCGAGCCCATCGAGCGGATGGTCTGCGACGTGCCCCAGGCCTACGCCGGGGCGGTCATCGAAAAGATGGGCCGCCGCCACGGCACCCTGGAGCACATGAGCGGCCTGGACCGGGTACGCCTGGAGTTCCTGGTGCCCAGCCGCGGCCTGTTCGGCTACCGCAGCGAGTTCATGACCGATACCCGCGGCGAAGGCGTCATGAGCGCTGTGTACGACCACTACGAGCCCTACAAGGGCGATATTCCCCACCGCAGCGTCGGCGCCCTGGTCTGCTTTGAAACCGGCGACGCCACCCAGTACGCCCTGTACTACGCCCAGGAGCGCGGCACGCTCTTTATCACCTCCCAGACCCCGGTCTACGCCGGCATGATCTGCGGCCAGTCCAGCCGCCCGGGCGACATCGTGGTCAACGTCTGCCGTCAGAAGCACGTGACCAACATGCGCAACGCCTCCGCCTCGGAGGACAGCCTGCGCCTGGTCTCCGTCCACCCGCTGACGCTGGAAGAGTGCCTGGAGTTCATCGATGACGACGAGCTGCTGGAAATCACCCCGAAGTCCCTGCGGATGAGAAAGCGTGTCCTCTCCCACGAGCAGCGGGCCAAGAACGCGGCGAGACAGAAAAACAATTCGTAATGCTGAATGCGTAATGCGTAATTTTTAGTCATTTGCGGAGGATTCCTGAATGGTATCGTCTGAAGAAACCGGGTCTATGCAAAACACTGAACAGGGTGAACAGCCCCGGCTGTCGGTGGATTACAGCATCACGCTGGACATCTTTGAGCGTTTCTACCGCCACAGGGTGATGATGCACTGCCTCAAAACGCTGGGGTTGCTGGTCCTTCTGCTGCTGGCAATCAACGTCATTTTCGTTGCCTATTACGCCGCCGCGGACGGCCTTCCCTTTTGGACGGTGCTGGAAAGCTCCCTGTTCCATCAGGATCCCATCATCTGGCTTTGGTACGCGGCCCTCTTCCTGTTTTACATCGTCATGACCCTGGTGGTCCGGCCGCAGAAAACACTCCGTCAGGTTGCCGAGGTCTTCGGCAGAGACGGACAGTGGCGCTACCATATCGACTTTTTCGACACCTATCTGCGCGCCCGCGGCAGCGGCCAGCAAAACGACGCCCGCAAGGACATCGAATACGGCCAGATCAGCAAAATCCAGCTCAGCCGCTACGACCTCCTCCTCCTCACCTCCCGCCGCAACGGCCTGACCATCTACCGGGAAGGCCTCCAGGGAGATCAGGAAAAGCAGATCCTTGCCCTGCTGCGGGAAAAATGCCCGCAGGTCAAAGGGATATAAACCACTTGACATCCCATCAAATATTGCCTATACTGATATTGCCTAAAAATTATTGGCAATATCGGTATAGGCAATATTTTTTAGGCAATCTCGTCTCGGAGGTTGCTTATGTTCCTCGGCCGACATTCAGAGCTGAATGAGCTTGAAAAAAGATGGGCATCTGACCGATTTGAAATGGGCATCGTGTACGGAGCCCGCAGAATCGGGAAAACCTCTTTGCTGAAGGAATTCGTGAAAGAAAAAAATGCCTTCTATTTTCAGGCCCGCCTGGAAGAAGAAAAAAACAATCTGGCGGCCTTCAGCAGAGAGTTTCATCTGTTTTTAGGGCAGAATTTGAGCAGCGTATATCTGTCCTTTGAGGACGCCCTGAACGACGTCGCCCGATATGCGCGGCAGCGAAAAATGATTTTCGTGATTGATGAAATCGCTTACCTTTGCAGCAAGAGCCAGGCCATGCTTTCCACCCTGCAGTTTTTCATCGATCATGCGTTTCAGGAAACAGGCATGCTGCTGATTCTGTCAGGAAGCAACATATCTTTCATGGAAGAGCTTTTAAAAAGCCGGAACAGTCCCCTGTATCAGCGAGCCACGTTCCAGATTCATCTTCAGAAGATGCTCTTTTCTGAAGCCAGGTCTTTCATTCCAAGCTATACTCCTGAACAGCAGATAGAAACTCTGGCGCTCTTTGGAGCTCATCCGTATTATTTGGGAATGATCCGACAGACTCTGTCGCCGGAAGAAAACATCCGTGAGCTTCTGTACACCAAATTCGGCACCCTGACAGACGCTCCGGCAAAGGTCCTGCCCGCCGGCACCAGCGCCTCCCCCATGTATCATTCCCTTCTCAAAGTGATCGCCCACGGGAAGCGCTTCAGCAAGGATATTGCGGAAGCGGTCGGACAGAGTACCGGCTACATCAGCCAGTACCTGAATGCGCTGATCGAGACACAGGCCATCGAAAAGCGAAGCTCTTTTATCAAAAACCAGAAAACCAACTATTATGCCGTGGCTGATCAGCTGCTTCGCTTCTGGTATCGCTTCATTTTTGAAAAGCAGGACCTGATAGAGCTTGGCTACGGAGATTCTCTTTTCCGCGAAGATCTCCCCGGCATCCGGGATTTTCTGGCCCGCGGTTTTGAAGACGTGGCCATTCTCTGGCTGGAAGAACAGAACCTGAACGGCAGGCTCCCCTGCCTGTATGAACCTATCCGAAACTATGTTGTGGAAAAATCACAGCTAGGACGTTCCATCGAATTGGACGGGCTGGCCGCCGGGTACGGTGCGAATGCGCACCGCCTGCTGGTGATGGAATGCAAATATCGAAACATTCCATTTGACAAGCAGATGCTTTCCCATCTGCAGGAAAGCGTTTCCATCTTTGACCGCTATTCGGAAATGGATTTGTACATTTTTTCTAAAAGCGGTTTCACAGACGCTGTCGCCCAGCTGGATGATCCGCACCTTCACCTGATCACGCCTGAAATCATGTGTCAGCCTTACACATCGCCCACTTCCTGATCCGAAGCGGGCTTTTTATTTTTTCGCAACGCGATCTTCACGCAGTCTTGGAGATCCCGGATGACGTATTCCGCGTGAACGCCCTCGGGCAGGGGGGGCGCCGGAGGGGTTCAGCCAGCAGGCGTCGATGCCTGCGTTGTTGGCCCCGCGGATGTCGCTGTTGGCCCCGTCACCGATCATCAGGGCGTCCTTGGGGGAAACGCCCAGGGGCCGGAGCGCCTCGTAAAAAATGCCGGGCCGGGGCTTGGACACCCCCAATTCCTCGGAAATCACCATGCCGGAGATCAGGTCTTTTAGAGCAGAGCGGGCCAGGCGGCTTTTCTGAATGACCGTCATCCCGTTGGTCACGATGACGACCGGCAGATGGGCGGCGATGGCCCGGACGACTTCCTCCGCGTGGGGCAGAAGGATGCTCTGCTCCCCCAGCAGGGTCACGAACCGCTCCGAGGCCTCCGCCGGATTTCCTGGGATGGGATAGAGGTCATACAGCCTCGTAAACCGCCGCAGCCGCACCTCGCTCTGGGCGATCTCTCCCCTTTCCAGCGCAGCCCAGCACGCATGGTTCACCGCCTGGTACTGTTCGTACCGGTCCGGATGGAAGTACCCAAGCTCGTCCATCAGCCGGTTCACCGCAATCCGGTTGCCCGCCTGAAAGTCCATCAGGGTGTCGTCGTTGTCAAACAGGATCACCTTGTATTTCATTTTACCCCCCGAATCACAAAAGGGACCGTCGCCGGTCCCTTTTACGATTGATTTGTTTTTCAATTACTTGCCAAGAACTTTCATCGCCGCGGCGCAGACGTTGTCCGCGGTGAAGCCGAACTCCTTGAACAGGATGCCGGCGGGGGCGGAAGCGCCGTAGTGGTCGATGCCGAGGGCTTCGCCGTCCAGGCCCACGTACTTGTACCAGGGCATCGTGCAGCCGGCCTCCATGGAGACGCGGGCGCGGACCTGGGCAGGCAGGACGGATTCCTGATACTCGGGGCTCTGGCGCTCAAACAGCTCCATGCAGGGCATCGAGACGACGCGGGCGTCGACACCCTTTTCGGCCAGGAGGTCCTTGGCCTGCATCATCTGCTCGACTTCGCTGCCGGAGGCCATCAGCAGGACGTCCGGCACTTCCTTCTTGCTGTCGGCCAGGATGTAGCCGCCCTTCATGGCGTTGCAGCCGCTGTTTTCGTACTGGGGCAGGTTCTGGCGGGTCAGCACCAGGGCGGTGGGCAGGCCGTAGGTCAGGGCGGTCAGCCAGCCGGCGGCGGTTTCCTTGCCGTCCGCGGGGCGGAAGACCAGCAGGTCGGGCGTCGCCCGGAGGCCGGACAACTGCTCGATGGGCTCGTGGGTCATGCCGTCTTCGCCGACGCCGATGGAGTCGTGGGTCAGCACGTAGGTGACCGGCAGCTTCATGATGGCGCTCAGACGCATGGCGTGCTTCATGTAATCGCTGAACACGAAGAACGTGCCGCAGAAGACCCTCAGACCGCCGTGCAGCGCGATGCCGTTGCAGATGGCGGCCATGGCATGCTCGCGCACACCGAAGTGGAGGTTGCGGCCGGCGCGGTTTTCAGCGCTGTAGTCGCCGCCGTTTTTGATGTAGGTCTTGTTGGAGGGCGCCAGGTCGGCGGAACCGCCCACGAGGTTGGGCAGCAGGGCGGCCAGCCGGTTGATCATCTCGCCGGAGGTGGCGCGGGTCGCCATCTTGCCCTCGAAGGCCCAGAGCTTGTCATTGAGGGCCACGTCGTCGCTGATTTCGCCGGAGAACCACTGGTCCCATTCCTCAGCCAACTCGGGATAGGCCTTGCGGTATTCCGCGAACATGGCGTCCCAGGCCTTTTCCTTTTCGGCGCCCTTTTCGCCCGCCGCTTTGCAGTGGGCATAGACTTCGTCGGCCACGGTGAAGGGCTCGTCCGGCATGCCCAGCTTGCGGGCGGCGGCCAGCACGTTTTCTTCGCCCAGGGGCTCGCCGTGGGCGGCGGGGGTGCCAGCCTTGGCGTCGCAGCCGTAGCCGATGATGGTCGGGCAGACCACCAGCGTCGGCCGGTCGGACTTCCTGGACTCCTCCAGGGCGGCCAGCACCTGCTGCCAGTCGTTGCCGTCGGCTACCTTGATCACGTTCCAGCCGTAGGCCGCAAAACGGGCGGGGACATTCTCGCGGAAGGCGATGTCCGTGTTGCCTTCTATGGAAATCTCGTTGTCGTCATACACCAGCGTGAGCTTGGACAGTTTCAAAGTCCCGGCCAGGGAGGCGGCTTCGGAGGAGATGCCCTCCATCATGCAGCCGTCGCCGCAGATGGCCCAGGTGCGGTGGTCGACCACCGGGAAGCCCTCGCGGTTGAAGTGGGCGGCCAGCATGGTCTCCGCGATGGCGAAGCCCACGGCGTTGGCGACGCCCTGGCCCAGCGGGCCGGTGGTGGTCTCAACACCCTTGGTCAGGCCGTGCTCGGGATGGCCGGGCGTCTTGCTGCCCCACTGGCGGAACTGCTTGATGTCGTCCATCGTCGTCCCAAAGCCATACAGGTGGAGCACGGAATAGATCAGGGGGCTGGCGTGACCGGAGGAGAGGACGAAGCGGTCCCTGTCCGCCCAGTCAGGATCGGCCGGGTTCACCTTCAGGGCGTTCCCGTACAGGGCGTAGGCGATCGGGGCCATGCCCATCGGCGCGCCGGGATGACCGCTCTTGGCCTTCTGCACCATATCGGCAGCCAAAATGCGGATGGTGTTGATGGTTTGCTGGTGAATGTCAGACATCTTCTTGATCCTCCAATCAAAGTTGGTTTGTGGGAATTAGGGACTGGGGATTAGGGATTAGGGATTAGGCATTAGGCATTACGAATTACGCATTCGACCATTGACCTCCTACCTACTACCTCCTACTTCCTCCCTTCTACTTGCCCTTTGTCATTCTCCGCTTTTTTCTTCAATAAATTTCTTCAGCGCTGTCAGGTCCACGCCTTCTTCGTTCTCCAGCACCTGATACAGCCCCTGGGCCATCTGGAGGACGCCGCCTTCCACGTCGCTTTCGATGTTCAGCGGCATCACCGGGTCGTGGACGGACAGGCGCAGCAGGAACCAGCCGTTTTCCAGGCCGCCGTTTAAGTCAAAGTTGATGCGGATGCCTTCCCGGTTGTCCGGCGCGATGTGCCAGCCCCGGGCGAAGGTGGCGTAGTCCATCACCTTGTCGATGATGCGGTGGGCCAGGAGGGTGTTGTCGTCAGAGGAAAGGGGCAGGCGGAGCTCCACGCTCTCCTTGGGCTCCTGGAGGTCGGCGATCAGGGAGGAAAGCTCCTTGCCCTCCTGCTTGAGGCGCATCGCTTCGGCGATCAGGATGGTGGCCAGGTACATGCCGTCGTCCAGGAAATGGTTCTCCCTGAGGGCCGCGTGGCCGCTGGTTTCGATGGCCAGCGGGCAGTCCACCCCGGCCTCGTTCAGGCGGATGGCCTCGTCGATGACGTTGCGGTAGCCGCGCTTGAAGCGGTAATGGACCCCGCCCCATTCGGCGATAAACCGGGCCAGGCCGGAGGAGGTCACAGAGTCGGTCACGATGGTGCCGCCGGGCTGGGCGTTCAGCAGGATGCAGGAAATCAGGGCGATCAGGCGGTTGCGGTTGATTTCCCGCCCGGCGTGGTCGACGATGGCCGCGCGGTCGCAGTCGGTATCAAAGATGACGCCCAGGTCCGCCCCGTACTTTTTCACCGCGGCGCTGATGGAGGCCATGGCCTCCGGGTTTTCAGGGTTGGGAATGTGGTTGGGGAAGGTGCCGTCCGGCTCCAGGAACTGGCTGCCCTCCACCCAGGCGCCCAGTTCTTCCAGCATGTCGGCGTAGAAGCCGCCCGCGCCGTTGCCGGCGTCCACGATCACGTGCAGGCCCAGCAGGGGCTTGACCACGTCCTCGGCGTCCAGGGCCTGGCGGATGCGGCCGGCCAGGAAATCCCGGTAGGCCGGCAGGAAATCCCGCTTTACCAGGGCGCCGGTCAGCACCGGGGAAAGCTCCACGGTCTCCGCCCGGCTGATCACCTCGTCCAGCTCCTTCCCGCTCAGACCGCCGTGCGGGAGGATGAACTTGATGCCGTTCTTCTCCATCGGCTGGTGGCTGGCGGTGATCATCAGGGCGGCGTCAGGCTGGAAGCCCTCGGTGATCAGGCACATGAACATGGCCGGCGTCGTGCACAGGCCAAAGTCCATCACGTTGACGCCCATGGCGCGCAGGCCGTCTGCGGCGGCGTTCAGCAGGGCTTCGCCGGTCACCCGGGAATCCCGGCCGATGGCCACGGAGCGCAGCGGCGCGCCCTCGTCGCTGCGCCACTGGGCAAAGGCCGCGGTAAAACGGGAAACAATCTCACTGGTCAGTACGGCGTCTTCGCCGTAGGCGGTACCCCGTATATCGGAGCCGCTCTTTAATTTCTTTAAGTCCATACATCCTCCGTTGATAAAAGCGGGCGTCTTCTTGCTTCCGGTTCCGGCGCGGCTGCCGCCGCCTCCGCGGCGCATTCCCGAATGAGCCGCCAGGCGGGCGTGAGGGCCCGGAAATCCCGGGCCAGCCGCTCCGTCAGGCCGGGCGAAAACGCCCATTCATAACGCGGGTTCCGGCGTTCAAAATAAAGGCTTTTGCTTGCGTAGAGCCCCTGCAGCGGCTCGGGCACCTGGGGCGGAATCTTGTACCTGCGGAACCGGTCTCCCCCGACGTTAAACCGGTGCCCCTCGCTGTGATCAAGGACCTCCGTAACCCCCTCCGGGTCCCGCAGGATCCTGGCCCTGAGGGCGTTCATGGCCTCCCGGTTTTCGCCCCAGAGGCCGGCCCCCCAGCTCAGGCGGTCCGGCCCGAACTCAAACCAGAAAAACGGCTGGCCGTAGCGCTCCACCCCGCCGGGGCGGAAGGCGATCCAGTGATGGTCCCGGTAGGGGGACTTGTCGGACGAAAAGCGGGTGTCCCGGTAGATGCGGGACAGGCACTTGTTGGGCCGCACCTCCATCTCCGGGTCGATCTTCCGCATGACCGGCCCCAGCTCGTCGATCAAAGCAAAAAAAGGCTCCTGCACGATTTTTTTGTACTCATCGCGGTGAGCTTCCATGAAGGTTTTGTTGTTATGAAACCGGATGTCCAGCAGAAACCGGACGGTATCCTCGGTAAAGCCGGGAAACAAGCAGAACTTCCCCCTTTTCGTCGTTCAAACGGCTGGGTTTATTATAGCCCAACGGGAAGCAAATTTCAATGGAAAAATCGTTTTTAGAGCAATTCTCCGGGAGAAAACCAGCACATTTTTATTCATCAGGAAGGAAAATCAAAAAGATTTCCCGCGCGGTCTGTCACGACAGAGCCGCCCGGGAAACCTTCCTTCAGTTCCTTTTCAATCCGGTTTGCTTCCTGGTTCACGACGCTTTAGAATAATCCATCACGGAGATTTCCTGCGCCAACGCCTTAGATAAACGAACCAGCTGTTCCAATCTCTCCGCCACTTCATCCGTGTAGTATTTTTCCTTGCATTGTTCACATTCTTCGCAGGGCACATTTTTGATGATAATCACACAGCCGTTCACATTGACGACATGAGTCGTCGTCGTCTGTTTGACCGTATCACATTTGCAGTACATACACATATTTTTTCACCACTTGATCCAATTGCTTTTTCCATACCGATTATAGCATTTTTTATTCCTTCATGCAAATCGTTTTACACACCCTGTTCTTTTATGGTATACTCCCACGGAAACCTTCGGTGACCCGAGCGGGACCTCCGGCCCGGCGGAAAGGAACGGAACTCCATCATGAAACAAAAAACAGCGCTGGTCATGGAAGGCGGGGCCATGCGGGGCATGTTCACCTGCGGGGTGATCGACGTGCTGATGCTCGGCGGCGTCTTGTTTGACGGGACGGCGGGCATCTCCGCCGGGGCTGTGTTCGGCTGCAATTTCAAATCCCGCCAGATCGGCCGGCCCATCCGCTACAACAAGCGCTACTGCGCGGACCCCCGCTACTGCAGCCTCCGCTCCCTGATCCGAACCGGCGACCTCTACGGGGCAGATTTCTGCTACCGGGAGCTGCCGGACGAGCTGGACGTGTTCGACCGAAAGGCCTTCCGGGAAAACCCCATGCCTTTTTATGTCGGCGCGACGGACGTGGACACCGGCCGCTGCGTCTATCACCTGTGCACGGACGGCGAGGAGGAGGACATGCGCTGGCTCCGCGCCTCCGCCTCCATGCCCCTCGTTTCCCGGCCCGTGGCCGCTGGCGGCCGTCTTTTGCTGGACGGCGGCATTTCGGACGCCGTGCCTTATGCCTATATGGAGGGCCTCGGCTTTTCCCGCCAGGTCATCGTGCTCACCCAGCCCAGGGGCTACCGGAAAAAGCCCGCTTCCGGCCTGTTCCTGACGCGCTTTCTGTTAAGACAGCACCCCAAAGTGGCCGAGGCCCTGGCCGTCCGCCACGACATGTACAACCGCCAGATGGAGGACATCGGCCGGCGGGAGGATCAAGGCTCCGCCCTGGTGATCCGTCCGCCCGAAAGCCTGCGCATCGGCCATACGGAAAAGAACCCGGCGGAATTGGAGCGGGTCTACCAGATCGGCGTCCGCGAGGCGGAAAAGCGGCTGGAAGAAATCCGGCAATTTCTCAATCAGGAAGAAAAGAACGGTTCTGCCCGTCCGGACTGAACCGCTGTACATCGGAGGAACCCTCATGAACCTGATCCCGGTCGTCCTGGCCGTCCTGGCCGCGCTGAATCTCCTCTCCTTTTCCCTGATGGCCGCCGACAAGCGCCGCGCCAGGGCCGGCCGGTGGCGCATCTCGGAAAAAACCCTGTTCCTGGCCACGGCCTGCTTTGGCGGCCTGGGCGGCGTGCTGGGCATGACGCTGTGCCATCACAAGACCCGGCACTGGTATTTCCGGGTGTTCTTTCCCCTGCTGCTGATCGCTCAGATCGTTCTGCTTTTTCTCGGATGGAGAATGCTTTTTTAAAATACTGCCTGCACCAGCGCCATATAGACCGCCGTGCCGGCCAGGATGCTGATCAGCGAGTTTCGCTTCCACACCTGCAGCAGCACGACGCAGGCCGCCGCGATGGCCTCCGGCAGGCCGTGGGGCGGAGCAGCCGGCTGTACGTCCTTCAGGCAGTAGATCACCAGCATCCCGATGATGGCCGCCGGCAGGACCCTGCCCAGATAGGTGACGTAGGGCGGGACGTTCCGTTTGAATACCAAAAAGGGCAGGAAGCGCAGCAGCATCGTTACCAGCGCCATCACGCCCACAATCATTGCAGATTTCACAGTCTCGCCTCCTCCCTGTGCCGAAGAAGCGTCAGCACGGCGGTGATCAGCAGCATGGCCGGGATCAGGAACCGCTCCGGCCCAAAGATCACCAGGCACAGCAGGGTGCAAAGCAGGCCCGTCAGCGCCGGGACGTGGTCCCGCGTGCGGAGCCACTGCTCCGTAAAGGACGCGATAAACAGGGCCGTCATCGAAAACTCGATTCCCGCGGTGGAAAAGGGCAGCACCGCTCCCAGCAGGCTGCCCAGAACGCAGCCGGTCACCCAGTAGCAGTGGTTGAACAGCGACACGAGGAAACGGTAGCGGTGCGGGTCCTCCCCCTCCGGCGCCTCCCCGTCGCACAGAAGCGAATAGGTCTCGTCCGTCAGGGCGAAGATCATATAGGGCTTGTACTTCCCGGCGTCTTTGTACAGGTCGATCATGGAGACGCTGTAAAACAGATGCCTGGCGTTGACCATGAAGGTCGTCAAAGCGACGGTGATCAGCGAAGCGCCGCCGGCCAACAGGTTCACGCCGACATACTGCATGGAGCCCGCGTAAACCAACAGCCCCATGGCCAGGGCGTACCATACCCCAAAGCCGGCCCGGTTCAGCAGGATCCCGAACCCGATGCCCAAAACGATATACCCGGCCATCACCGGCAGTGTCTTGATCAAAGCCTTCTTCATGCAGTCCTTCCCCGTTTCTCCGCTTCCGCCTACCGGCGGCCCCGCAGGCCCTCCGCAAACGGTCAGGAAGATACTACCATGAGAGACATTGATCTTCAACGAATTGCCCTGAAAAAACCTTGTGTTTTTATTGTATTCGAGCAACTGCCGCTATTGGAGATCGTTGATCAGCGGTCTTTTTTGTTTTCCGGATGACACTGCCCGCATGGTTGATACTTACCCATTAATTCTTCTGGGGTAAGTGTTGAATGTGCTCGATTCTCAGTACTGATCAACAGTGTATTGGGACAATTAGAAAGATGAAATTTCTTTGTTTTTGTGTTCAACACGTACAATCCTTCTATAAAAGCCGGGTGCAAAGCATCATAGTGGCCATTAGCATAGCCTGCCCTGTATATTTCCGCTTCTCTCTCCGTCAGCCCTTCCGGGAGCACTGCTTTTTGTGATTGTTCCAGTGCATACCAGTCATCTGCCGTATAGAATTTCAAAAGTCCGTTTGACTCAGCAAATACAACCCCCATTAGAGACGCAAACACAAGTATGATTGCTATTCTACGCTTCATAAATATCCCCCTGTTTATAGTTGCTTATAATACATCTCGATCATCTTTGCCATTAAGTGGCGGCGTTCAACCAAGAACCTATCATAATCTTCAACAGTCATATCAACAATATCAGAAGGCAACGCATTTTCGGTCATATTTTCTTGTAATACTTGCAAGTCGGTAATATTGCCAATCTCTGGCTTTTTTGTATCGCACTGCTGGATTGCTTTGGAAAAGTATACAGCCGGAGCATCATCGCTAATTGCCTTATTAACTTGTGTATCCAAATAGGTGTAGTTCGCAACCTGATTGTAACGTCCCTTCGCATCAACACCATTCTTTTTCAGATATGCTTTAGGAAAGATATGATGTACATCGCCAGAGATATTCAATAGATCCGCAATCATTGTCCCGTGGGCAAACAGAGAATTTTTGTTGAGTGTAATCTGTGCAGCCAGGAAAGTGTTGAAAGCAGGGCTATTGACAGATGTGGTTTCCAGGTTTTGAGGCAACGTCACTTTCCAAAATGTATCTGATAGCGCGGATTTTTCCGTTTCTTGGAAGAAAGCTAAAAAACCTTTTTCTTCAATACTGCGAATATCCCTGCTCATGACCGTTTCAGGAGAACCCACATATCTGCCGGTTAGCGTGGAGAGAACAAACCATTTTTGAATGTGATGCTTAATCTGTGCGTTCGGAATGGAAGGATCATCCACCAACTTCAAATAAAGCATGTAAGCAAAATCCAAAGTCATCTGAGATGTCAGCAACTTTCCAGATTTGAAACCTGCTCCTTTGATCGCTAATACAAATTGTGCAAAGTTGTATTCGTTAATAAATGAGCGAATACCCGCTTTCAGTTTATTATAGGAATCATCAACAATCTCTTCTTTGTATTCTCTTGTCTCAAAATCACGACCAGACAACAAGCTGACTAGTTCTGCTAATCTTCCTCTGCTGAATTTATACATAAATGCTACGCGTAGCATGTCGCCATAATCTGGGTCGTAAATATCTTCAAAATCCTGGGCAAGCCATTTGATTTTATTGGCAAATGGAGTTTTCGCAAATTCAGAATCTTTTGCTATCGTGGGATAGAAGTCAGGCTTGACTGCTAAATGACAGAAATAATCCACTACTTTGCGAAGCACATTTCCACCATGCGCAGTATCAGCAGCCATTTTAGACATAACAAAGTCCGATTGGCTCAACGCTGTTCCTCTAGAATTGATTCTGATGAATATTTCTGTCACTTCATCTATATCCAGAGCATGATCCAGTTCAATCACACCAATTTGGCGATTGGCTATCCCCTTTAACTTCTGCAACGTATCGGACAATTCATCTAAATCCACACCTTCATTTGCTTGAGCATAAGCATTTTCAAAAGCTCGCTGCTTGAAGTCCAATTTAAATACTTCCGAAATATCAGGAATCCAACGCTTGTCTTTTAAATGCGATGCATCCTGAACCTCAAAACGCTTGGTCGGATCAGTAGCTATGGGGTTAAAAGCTATTTTGATTCTATCCTTATTGAAATCATCATCCAGTACTTCTATTCCTGAAATAGCAGCCATAAGAGCGGTCACTCGCTGTTGACCATCAATCAAAACATGTTTTCCGTTGGCTGTGGCTCCATCCTTTGTGCGAACATCAGGATTTTTCCAGGTAATGATATATCCTGTTGGATAGCCATTGTATAGAGAATCAATCAAATCGCGAACCTGACTTCTCTTCCAAACGAAAGGACGTTGAATCTCAGGGATGACAAATTGCTCAGCTTCAATTAATCCTAAAATAGCTCCAACCGAATATTGCATCAGAGTGAATTTCTCACCAATCATATAATCGACACGCCCTTTCTATTGCCAATTCAATTGGTAATATAGCATAACGAAAGCAACAAATCAACGAACAATCGCTAATGATCTTGGCATATCATCCAATTTGCCCAAAAATTAAAAAGAAAGGCAGAAATCAACTGCCATCCCCCTCCGCCGCTGCGTATCAATGAGTGTCCATGGCAATAGATCCGGATCAGAAAACGGAGGGGTTTTGAGCATGAAAGAAGAAACACGATTGGTTCCCTATGTCCTCTTTGGCCTGTTCATCACGCTGGTGGGCATTTTCCTGATTCCTTTTGCGGATATTCTGGGAAATCCCCAAACGACGTATCTGGACGGCCTGCGCAACGTTTTCACCTACATCTTTGCCACGGCCTTCGGCGCATCGTTCGCCTATTCACTGTACCGCAGCGAGAGATAAACATTTGAAAGCAGATACCCTTCATATACCGGACTGACGGTGTTCACATAAAAAAGGGTCTGTTGCAGACTTCGATGATTCTGCAACAGGCCCTTTTTCCATGAACAAATATTACCCGATTATATGCAAATGCCCGGAAAACAGTAATCTCCGGGAGGTTTGGTGGGGTTCTGAACGCCCGGAAAATGTGCCGGTGGCACATTTTCAGCGAAGAACGGGCCGGCAGGCCCTGGAAGCCCCTCCATTTTAAATCCGCAGCAGCGACATGCGCGGTGCGGGGTTCTGAGCGCCTGGAAAATGTGCCAGTGGCACATTTTCAGCGAAGAACGGGCCGGTAGGCCCTGGGCAGGAATTTTTGCGAAGCAGGCTTGACCTGCGAGAGCAAAAATACATTC
>OCVV011349800.1_pt1 | contig 61926 bp, 82 predicted proteins | sample 1539721 | NCBI WGS metagenome assembly OCVV01 (sample SAMN02144230, study PRJEB22623) | gut metagenome | biome: sheep rumen | host: Ovis aries | place: New Zealand
CATAATTCGCAATGTTTGTGCAGCATAGTTCTAATGCTGAAGATGACCATCCCATATTATCATACTCTGTCTTAATATCTGGATACTTAACTTTTCTCAAGAAATCTCCTAGAGAACAATATCCCTTCTCTGCTGCAATTTCCTTAAGATCTTGTAAGAATTCCCAAGCATCTTCTTCTGTTGCGAATGTTATAGATTCTGTAATCATTATATCACCTCCTCTCTTGTCCATAATTCTGGATGTTTTGCCTTTTCTTTTTTAAGAGCTTCTTCGATGGATTCTTTTGATTTATCACTAGGTATAGCCGGTCCGCTTATCTTGGGGTAGCAGCTTTCATCATATTGCATAAATCTAACCGGAATATCATTATCACAAAACTCTTTTAGTATCTCTGAGAATTTCTCTCTGTTTGGTGAATTAAATATAAACTCATTATAGCCGGTAGACTGTTCTCTTTTATTCATATACTCTCTAAAGCTTATATTAGGGTCTGCTGTCATTTCGTTAACTGCATCATCATCTGTATAATTAGCTTCATAATATAGTGAAATATCTTTTAATATCCATACATGTTTATTTAATATTTTTTTAGCATCTAGTATAGATGTGGAACCTACCTCTATAGTTATTACAGAATTAAAATTTTTTATCATTATCTCTCCTTTCGTAAAACGCATAGCCGTTGAAATCTCAACGACTATGTTTTGTTGTTACTAAATAATAATAATTATTCCTCGGTTGTTTCTTCTGAATCTCCTGGAATTTCATCAGGAATTTCTGGAGTTTCCTCGGTTGTTTCTTCCGGTGAATCTTCAGAATTCTTCGCATCATGCTCCTCTAAAGCCATGGAGCATCCGGTCTTGGCTGCGCCTGTAACGCCTATCAGTGCAGCTCCAGTGATCAATGTCACTTTAACTACTTTTCTGATAAAACGTACTGGCTTGCTGTTCCAGATACTGCCAATGGTTTCAAGGAATGACTTCGAAGGCTTTTCTGTTGTTTCATCCTTCTTAACTTCCTTTACTTCTTCCTTCTTTTCCTCTGTTTCCTTCTTTACTTCTTCATTCATATCGAAAATCCTTTCTCCTATTCTTATACGGCATAGGTGCCAATTATTTAGTTTCCATTATAAGCATCGATTCTAACGCGAATATAAAATGCATAGCCGCTGAAATCTCAACGACTATGTTTGACGTTTGTGGAAATATCAATTATTTATTACGGTTGGTAAAACCACAAATTATTAGTATGATTCCTATGAGAATCATTGCAACTCCTGTACTCATTTCTCTACCTCCTTTCTCTTTCTTGCGGCTTCTACATCCGCATTAAAGTCCTTTGCTGCCGCTACTACGCGGACAACAACGAATCTTATTAATGCTATTGCCACAATTGCGAAACCTGTAATTGCCAACAGTCCAATGATTCCTGCTCCCAGGAACCAGCCCCAAAGGGCCAATATAATCTGTAACATTTTAAAATCCTCCTTTAAATTTTAATTTTTATTTCCATTATAAGAATGGATTCTAGCGCGATAAAAAAAATATGGGCAGTTTATAGACCTACCCAGGTCTGTTGGAAATTATTCGATGACATCAACTTCTATACTATCAATCATCTTGATAGGGATACCAATTGTTGTATCCTTGTCGATGAGTTCATAATGGTTATTATCTCTTTTAACTCTAGCCATGAAATTAATCTTCAGCTCGCTATTAACCACTTTAATGCTATCAATTCTCTCCAACTCGATAGCTCTTGTATATAAGCTACCGTTTAGATTAACTTTGATATTCGTTGCGTAACTGTATTTCATATCTTTCTTAGCCTTATTAATATCTTTAATAACCAGTTTAATGCGCTTACCTCCTTCTTCTACTGATGGTAGAAAAGTATAAAATCTTTTAATGTTCATTTTTGTTTCCTCCTTTAAATTTTAATTTTTTATTTCCATTATAAGAATGGATTCTGGCGCGATAAAAACTATAGCCTTGGATAAGACTATAGTTACGGCATTAAAAAGGTATCTTAATTCTACTCAAGCAAGACACATAATCCTGCTTGAAAGCCTCTTTTACCAATAGGTATCTTCCCTCATGACTCTTGAGGTTATCCAAATCATCCTTGGCAACCATCGATATAGTCATGGTTCCGTCCGCCATACGCCATTTGCCAGACTGAATATCCCATAAGGAATATCCAGATATATCAGACAAAAGTCTACGGATTTCTTTCCATTCTTTATCCGATGATTTTCCAGGTGAGTAGTTAACCCACAAGTCATAATATTCACCTCCTTTATCTCCTAATTCTTTCAGCTTTTCGTCTGAGTGTAACTTTAACACCCTATTTAATGCTCCTAAAATATCTAGTGCCATATTGCACCTCCTTTCCATTATAGGTACCGATTCTGCCACGACAAAAAAAAATATGAGCAGTTTATAGACTTACCCGGGTCTGTTAATTACTCTAATTTCTTTGATAATATCATAATATATTTTGTAGTCAATCTTATCGTTTCTGCGGCGAGATGAAACATTCGTTCGTCTCCTCTATTTTGTGCGATGTCCGATGTTTTCTTCGCAGTTTCAATCATTTTCTTTGATTCTTCAATTTCTTTCTTAATTTCTTCATTATTCATGATAATATCCTTTCTCCTATTTAACGCATAGGTGCTGTAATTATTTAGTTTCCATTATAGGTACCGATTCTGACACGACAAAAACTATAGCCATTGAAATATCAACGACTATGTTTTTTTTTTTTAACCTCCTTTTTAGAATAATACCCAATATTGGTTCCAATCGAAACCGTTGAGCATCAGTATAATACTGAGGATGACCATTAAGGCCACTCCACATATTATGACTGTCTTAGCCAACTCTTTTATGAAATTCAATATTTTCATATATTAAATCCTCCTTTTTAGGTTTATTTACTTCACTATATGTGTTGTTTATTCCGCGAGAAAAATCATAGCCATTGAAATCTCAACAGCTATGTTTTTAAATAACCTTCTTCTCAGATCATTCCTCCAAAAAAGAAGTCTGCTAGTATGAGCCAATAGGCCATCACCTTCCAGATTTCAAACTTCATTTTTAAATCCTCCTTAGGTTTATTTTCTTCATTATATGCATTGCACATCCCGCGAAAAACTATATGGGCAGTTTATAGACTTGCTCAGGTCTTCCGGAATCATTCATCCAATTCTACAGGACAATATTCCCCTGTCTGTGCATCCTGATAGTACTGTACGGCATTGTCTTCATTATTATCCGTTACATATAGTAATGCGGCAAACCACAAAACTAGCAGGAACAAACAGATTGTTACGTCCTCTAGAAATCCTTTCCATTTCTTCTTCATATATTAATTCCTCCTTTAATTTTATTCCATTATAAGGATTGATTTGACTGCGACAAAAAACATATGAGCAGTTTATAGACTTACTCGGGTCTGTCAATTTCATCCTTCGATCTCTGCTATCCTTTTTTCAACCTCCTTTCTTTTATTTTTCCAATAGTTTATTATGGATCTGTTTTCTCCATCAAAAAATATAACTGCAAGCAATTCTTTCTGTTTGCAGTACTCAAGCTTTTTCATGAGCTTTTCCTTTACTTCATTCTTATCCATAATTCTAATCCTCCTTTAGGTTTATTTTTATTTACTTCATTATACCCATTGTTCATTCCGCGAAAAACTATATGGGCAGTTTATAGACTTACCCAGGTCTTGACTCTTATCCCGCCGTAGGTATTACTACCCAACCGCAGAACAAATCCCACTGCCATTCGTTGTCATAAACGTATGGCGAGATGAAATATAATTCATTTCCTCCTTTCTTTTCGCATAACATGCCCTTTCGGCCCATGTTAATGTCTACTTTTAATACTTCGACACTTTCGGCATCTTCGCCGAAGATTTTTTTCATTAATTCCGGATCTTTAATGGCTTCCGAAGCTCCCTCGATGTCGCCATTTTTGACGGCATCATATAACTTTATTTCATATTCGGAGTCATACCAGACTCCATCTTTTTCCAGGAGCCCATGGCCCCAGTTACACAAATACTCTTCATTCATATATTAAATCCTCCTTTTTAGGTTTATTTACTTCACTATATGTGCTGTTTATCTCACGAGAAAAAATATATGGGCAGTTTATAGACCTACCCGGGTCTTCTATCTTCACACCAATTCGGTTGTGAAGAAATACATGTCACAGTCTGGATCGTCTGTCCAGACTCTGATGTAACTAAGAAGCATTTCTGCTTCCTGACTTACCGTTTTAACTCTACAGAGGATTTTTTTGTTTCCATAATCCTCTAATGCTTCGGCCGATTTTGTTCTATCGCCGAATAAATACTTGGTTGTTTCAATATTTTTGAAACAATAGTTCATTTTTTCAACATCGCCTTCATATATCATATCGGCGATCTCTTCGTCTACCGGTTTCTCCGGTGGAATCTGCTTTAAAATCTCATTACTAATTTCCATATAAAACCTCTTTCTCCTATTCTTATACGGCATAGGTGCCAAATATAATTTATTACTTCACTATATGTATCGTTTATCCTACGAGGGACAAAAAACATAGGACTTGTAGTCTTCGAAACTACGTCTCCATCATTTCAAATGGTATTCTACCATTGAACTATTCATGGGTGTCAACCCCTGCCCGACTGTTACCAGCCTGTGGACTCATCCTACGTCATTATAGGGGTTGATCTCATCGCGACAAAAAACATATGAGCAGTTTATAGACTTGCCCAGGTCTGTTTAATTAATCTTCCTTGTATTTTTCTCCTAATTTCCTTAGCTCCTCTAAGTTTTCCCTTGAGAAGCCATAGACAATTGTTTCTTTACTCCTTTCATTCTTTACTTCCTTTACTTCCGTTTTTGTTTCTGTTTTTACTTTTTCCTTAGCTTCTTCTGCTACTAAAGCCATTACGGATCCAGCAAATGCTGCACCAATCATACTTATAAAATATGCAGCAATAATTGCTATCACCTTAATAACCTTTCCAATTTTCTTATTCATGCTAAGTACCTCCTTTCTATCATAAGGATTGATTCTGGCGCGAAGGGACAAAAAACATAGCCCCAGTTTTCACCGAGGCCATATTCTCCCAATAATAGGAAATATAATTTTAATTACTTGTGGATAACCTTAAAAGTCATTTCGTTATTGGTATCAATACCTTTTAGCTGCTCTGGAGTTATTTCAAGTGATAGTAATTCTTCATTGGCGTTTGAACTCACAATGAGGTTTCCGTTAATATCATTTTCTTTTAACTCAGGTAATCCAGCGATACTTGTTAATAAAGATAATATACCACTAAGAATAGACGCTGAAAGCACCATAATCCAATTCACATCGCTCATAACAGCGGAAGTGCCTATGGATGCTATGGCTGTCTGTGCTATAGTTTTAATAGCTCTAATACCAGCGGCTTTCCACCACTTTTTACCAAATTCATTCATACTGTCACCTCTAATTCATTCTGTAGATTGCTTATCACTAGTTAGGGCATCTATTCTATGATGAGCTGATTTAGTACTCTGCTCGACTATAATTAAGCGTTCATTGATACTACCAATATCATTTTTCATATTTCGTATATCAGACTTAATATCTTTTGTATCAGAAGATATCTCATCTAATTTCGTTTCTAATCTTGTTTGCTTATGTGCGTCTGCTTTGGCTTTTTCAATTTCATCTTTTATACTAGTCTTGCTAGCTCTAATATTTGCCAAAACTGAAAATACCAGCGTTAATATAATTCCGCCTATTGCAATTAATAAATTAATATCAACCATTCGTCATACCTTCTCTGTTCTTGAATTTGCGATATTCATCTAGTACCTTTTCAAGAGTATGCTTGCGGTCTAAATGTTTGTATCCTGCAAGCTCTATCTCTTTTATAAGGTATTGTTCAAAATCATCGTAGGGTTCATCTCTGCTATTAGTCATATTGTACCTCCTTTATTATGATGTTTTATCCTACTATTAACTCAGTTGCATCAGGTTCTACTATTTGACCAAACTTTATACCGATTATTTCACGAAATGTCAAGTGATTTACATAGGTAACCTCAATTTCTGAGGGAAGAATATTAAAAAAAAAGCGTGCCGTATTACCAAAACCGAATTGATCATGATAGCCTATACCAATATGTGATGTTAATATATAATCAAATTGAATATTAACATTTGTCGGTAACGTAACATTGTTAGAATACATTATTGCGATTATATCATACGCCCGTATTATGCTAGGGGTATCAATGGGCAGAGGAATGGTACCTGCATCTGCTAGCGCTCCCTGCCACAAGATGTCTTCCGTCCAAAATGGGACTGAATCGCTATCGCCACCATCTCCAGTTTTTCTAGCGCCCAAGGTAGATACTGTCGATGCAGTTGCCGTTGTGCTTGCCGATGTAGAAGCTAACTGAGATGTTGCGCTCTGATATTCGATTATTGCATTCAGGGTAAATTTTGTATTTTCAGGTTGCGCCATATCAATTTCTTCTTTAAGTACTGGAAATTTATTGGACGTTACAAAACCATGTGGCGCTGAAATACAATCAACTACATCAAATATATTAAGACTTTTACCATAATATGCTTTCGGATCATAATATCTTAAGTCAAGGGCTGTTATTTCAATAGACTCTTTACTTCCATCTATTCGTGCTTTCATCTTTGCCAGTTCTGCGTTCGCCTGCTGCTTAAGTGTTTTTACATCACGAATCTTATCAAAGTTCATCTTACGGGTTATAACACCATATTGTGCTACAAGTTCATTATCTTGTACATATATGGCATTTGAAGATTTATCATCATTTAAATATAAATCATCTTCGCCTATTGGAATTAATCTAGTAAACATTTCTGTACTATCTATATTTCTTTTAAAATCCAATAAGTTTTCGCCAAAGTTTACTGTCTGTTTAATAACAATATCAGGTGAACTATAATCGACAAGACTCTTAATATAAGCATTCCATGCAGCATTAACTGTCTTTAAATTATTTGTAGCAGTTACAAGTGGATTATGTTTGCTAGCATATTCCGAATTACTTTTAATGGTAGCATCTATATCTTCAGCATTTTTAGCAGAATCATAAGCTTTTACGTACCATTTATTATAAGTTTCCGCCGCAGTATTATATGCTATTTTAGCTGACTTTACATTTGTATTATAATATTGTTTTACAGTTTTAACATTATCTTTATTTACACCTTGTAATAGCCAGTTAAGTTTTCTAACTAATAAATTATTTTCATCATATTCATATGTTACAGATAAATATGTATTTGGAATTTTCTGTTGCATTGAACTAAAGTATTCATACACAGTTGTAAAGTCTGGACTATCCCACTCTATAAGATAATCGTCTTCATCAACCGCTTCATATGCTTCGTGAATAGCTGGAACAAATACATCACCTAAAACAAATTGATTATGTACATTAGAATTTTCAGCCTGAGCATTATACTTCTCTAACATCATTTCAAATATCTTAGGACCGTTCTCTCCATAATAATCATCTTCTATTAGTTCAAGAAGTAATTCATCATCGGTTTGGTCTAATATATTTGAATTATATACACTATTGGCATAATTCTTTTTAGAACAGGCTAGATTCTTTTTTGCAGTAATATACTTATTATATAAATCACCAGTTCCTACAGAACCTCCATCTTCCCATGCTTTCTTTGCCTTATTAAATGCAGATTCTTTCTTCTTTAAATCAGTCTTTGCATTAGCTCTAACTGTTTTAAAATCACTAGTATCCTCAAGACTCTGTATCATAATATCATTGAGATATGATAGAGCACCCTCTGCGTATATAGACTTAGCATTATTCCAGTCCATATCACGAGTGGTTACTCTACCATCCCATATCGGTTCGCCATCTTTCAGAACTACCAAATATCCATGTCTAGGTCTCGTATAAGTATTATCATAACCATCTTGTCCAGGTAATACAGAAAATTCTAATGATCCAGCTGCATTTGCTTCTAATGTAAGTTTTGGACCTACCAATGTCTGACTGGGTTCACATGCATAGTCAGTATATATTGACTTAAATGATCCCATTTTGAATTTCCTCCTTTTAAAACATTATGAAATTCCTACTACAACCCATTTAGATGCAGTTTGAACAGTTCCATTTATCGAATATTCATTGGCTTTAAAGAACATAAGCATAAATACTTCTGGAGCTGTTGTATTACCTGCAAGAAGCTTGTCTGATACTCCTGTGCCTTTGGATATATATACCGGTACTGCGCCTGTTGAATCTGAGTTATTATAGGTTAGATTAAAATCAACAGTTTCTGAAGTGTATACGCCAGAGCCCATATTTGCTACAAGAATTACAAATCCCGTTGAAATACTTGTTGTATTTGGTAAAGACGCCTCCCAATGCTGACTCGTGGTTGAACTGTTTACCATAACGAATGGAATACCGGCACCGCCACTTATATTAGCAGATATCACATTATTAGGATCTATTGTAATATTTTCTCCTGCGGTGTAAGTGGTATTATTATCTTCGTTTTCATGCCAAGTATCGTTATATTTTGTATATACAGCAATTATTTCCTCAAGTTCGCCGAGAGTGCCAACAGACATCTTATACCAAATATCACCATTTTTACCATCTGATGCAGTTGGCGATGATGCCGAGTGATGAACAGTTGCGTAATGATCATCTGCATATTTCTTTGTGACAATGTCCATATCATTGACCGGAGGTGCACCTAATTGGGCAGTTCCATCCCACTTAACGGTAAAGCCATTGCGTCTATAACTATCGCCAGTTCCATTACCAATAATAAACGCATATATATCATGGGTATCTGATTCATTATATTTACCAATGACCATTTGATAATTAGATCCGGCAATATTATACTCTCCGCCAACATGAGAACATGAACCATTAACAACATTTCCTAATCCTTCGACATGTGAATTATCTGCGTATGAATTTATAGTATTATTAGATCCCTCAGCGTGGGAATAATCAGTCCCAGTATCAATTGTGTTATTATACCCCTCAGCATGCGAATACGAACCAGATACGGTCGTCTGCCGTCCTTCGGTATGTGAAGCATATCCAGATGCAGTTGTTGAATATCCCTCGGCATGAGAATACGAACCGGATGCAGTTGTCGAATATCCCTCGGCATGAGCTGCCTGTGCCATCGCCGACGTTTGATATCCCTCGGCATGCGCTGCGCTTCCATCTGTTTTAGTGTAATAACCCTCTGCATGTGCGGCTTCCCCTTTTGCTTCGACGGAACCATTTCCGATGCCCTCTGCATGAGATGCATGACCAGTAGCATGTCTCCCGCTACCCTCTGCATGTGCTGCGGCACCTGGGCTATAGCACGAGTCTCCTTCAGCATGTGAATCAATACCGATACTATAGCAGCTATATCCTTCAGCATGTGATGCACTGCCTGGTGCAGTTGTCTGCTGTCCTTCGGCATGTGAATACGAACCAACGGCATTCGTATTACGTCCTTCAGCGTGAGATGTTTCGCCCTGTGCTCTAACGGTATTTCCTTCTGCATGAGATTGAGCGCCAATTGAAGATGAATTTATTCCTTGCGCCATTGAATACTCACCGGATGCAGTGTTGCCAGATCCAACCGCAAAAGCACCTTTTCCACTAACAATATTAGACTGGCCGATCGCAGCATTATAATTGTTAGAGAATCTATTAGGATACTGAGTATCACCGTTTATCTCGAAATGCTTCTGTCCAGAAAAACTAGCTGTTTGCGCTGTGGTATTTTCTGTATAGTACGTGTATGTAATATTATCGCCAAGGAGTCTCCATTTCGATCCATCCCAAACATATTCACCTTTGTTATAAAATACGATATCACCATTATCAGGTGTTACTTCCTCGCCATTTATAACTACTGGAGAAGTTGTTGATTCATCTTCGATTTCGGTAGTCGTTACTCCTATAAATTGAAGGGCTGCCGAACCGCTATTCTCCATTATCTGCTCGAGTAATTTTTCAACTCTTGAATTTGGTGGATCGGTTTTTATAGAACTATTATTGGCTATATTATAAAGCATTCTCTCGGAGTTTGATAGCTGCTCCGGATTACCTATATTTATTTCTTCCATTTTGAATTTCCTCCTTTATATAGTGTCATTATAGTCATAGTGTATATTAATAATGCCTCTGTATATTAATCCATTAGTATCAGTAGCATTAATTGTCAAAACTGCTGTATCATCCTGTGGTCTTACGGACGGTTCATTGAAGTTTGTTTCATCATGTATAACAGCATAGGATTCATCATAAATGGCCTTAGTTAAGTTATGCTCTGTATCAGGTACATTAATATTACATGACCAAGAAAATGAACTGAATTCATCAACTGAATGATTCTCATCGGTATAGAATACAGTAGCCTTCTTATTATTCTTTATAAGTGTTTGATCATATAATCTTACAGTATAATCATTTCTTAATGTGGTATTTTCTGGCGTAAATAATTTTAGTTCAATAGTTTGCCTATATCGCATCTTATACTTTGCTACTATTTTATTACCATCTATATCTCTTCCTTCGAACTTAAATGTATACCACTTGTTCCTATCTACAGTAACGAAATTGGTAGGATTAAAAGTAACCTTTCCAGCACCTTCATACTGTGGATCAGAAACTACTTCAACTTCTGGTTCTACTGGACAATCTGTATAACTTACCGTAAGACTAGCCATAGGAACAACGCCACCTCTATTTGCATATATCAAATATAATTCAATAGTATCTAATGCAGTTGAGCCTGGCATAAAATCTACATACTTACTTCTAATTTCTGTATTAAATAAATAGAATACTGCCTCATATGTTTCAATTTTGGGTACTGAGGCTATATCGTCTGTCCACATAATTTCATACATACTATAACCTTCCTAATCTAAATATAATTTCTAAATTTGCTGTTCCTGTAAAATCGATATCCCATCCATCATCCGCTTGTCTTATAATTACAGATGGAAACCTTGTGGTTGTATTGGTACTTATATTGTTTACTATATTCAATTCTCCTGTAAAATCAGAATTGGTATAAAATACAGATACATCTCCACCGGTTATGTTAGTTGTTCTAAAATATGGGCTCTGTGTTATATATGCCGAACTATCGGCCATTGCTTCTTTTAATGTTTTACTCGTGCTTATTCTATTGCCTCTAATAAATTCACCATTTGATCCTCTAGTATACTTATAATAATCTCCTATGCCAGAACTAAGATTAGACGAAGAAATATAAATACCTCTCCATCCTTCTTTTACATATTTCCAAGGATCTAGCGTATAATTTAGTATGACCCTCGATAGTTCTCCCTTACCACTAGGTGAAGACCATGAAACGCTCCAACGTCCACTATAGTAGTAATTTGGGTCATCATCTAAATACATCCATATCTTTCTACCGTGAAAGAAATTTGCTAAATTTGCATACCTGTAATTCCATTTTGAATTTTTGGATTGTACACTGGAAAATTCAGGGACCACCATAAATTCGATGGATCCCTGTCTCATTCCATATGCAGGATACCCGAACTGATCTGTCAAATCATGTGACCCAGATGTTCCTGGAATTTCTACATAATTTGTTGCGGGTTCAGGTAAGGAAATAACCGGGCGGGAAGTTGGAGCTAATCCCCATTCTTCCCATGAATTTTTCCAATCGCCCGATTCTCCTTCTGGTATAAAATTTAGCGAGTGCTCTCCTTCATAATAAACACTTGCCATTAATTACCTCTCCTTGTTCTTAATGCTTGCCTTCCCATCCATATATTAATATGAGGTCCTAATTCACTTGCTGCCTTTGATGGATCCATATAAGCATTAAATGTCATAGTACCTAACTTATCGATAGATGTCTGTATAGACTCCATCTTATTAATAATGGTGTTCTGGTTGCTAATCATTGTTTCCATACTAGCTGATATATTATTAACAAAATCCGAATTAAGATTCATCTGGTATGTATAATTTGTATTATTTGTAAAGATAGGTTCTATTCCTCCAGTCTCTGTATCATTAACTAATACATCGGCTATACCTTGTTTAAAACCTTCCGCTGATGATTTACCTTTAGAATATAAATCCTCATATGACATACCATTGTCTAAAGCTTCCATAAGTTTTGTTGCCAAACCTAATACCGCTGTCTGAATATCAGGAATTCCGTCATTAACACCATTCTTAAGACCCTCATCAAAGTATGCGCCACTCTCATAAGATTTTCTAGAAGGTGAATGAATATCAAGTTCATCGTTAAGTGCTTTAAGAGCATCTTTGGCTATTTGCTTAACAGGTTCTACTACGTCTACAGAATATAAACCATTAGCAAAACCTTCTGCTGTATACTTACCAGATTGAGTAAATGATGCCATTAATGAGTCTGATTGATCTGCTGTTAAAGTCGTAATATCTGAGAAATATCCATTAATTTCCTTTAACTCTTCAGTATTCATTTTACGTAAATTCTTTAAATATCCATAAGCTGTTTCTGGATCCTGTTGTAATAACCAGTTGTATGTTGCTGGACTTACCTTACCTTGACTTGCAAGTTCGTTCATCCACTGTACGTATTCTTTAATCTTCTCAGCTCTCTTACGTAAATTCCTTAACATACTTCCTTTTGACATAGGAGCTTTTGTTACGAATTTATCGAACGGATTGCTTGAATAAGATGATTTAATATTATCAACTACTGTAGTATAAAGTTCGTTAAATGATTCCTTATACTGTTCGGCCATAGCTTTTACTGCATCTTCATTCTTCTCATATTTTTCATAACTATTCGAAGCCTGTAAATCAGCAAGAGCCAGAGCCTGTGCAAATTCTGTTACATTCTTAGCGGCTTTATTATATGACATACCTGTCTGTGATGCCAACTTCTTTGCAATTTTTTGCATTCCTACAAGATACTTAGTTTCACTCTTCTGGGAATTCTTATTTTTGTCATCGTCGTCTTCCGTGGTGGTTGCACCTAGAAGCGCATCTTTAACTGTTTTCCAATCGTCACTTTCTGTAAATGTAGTTAGAGCATTGGTTAAGCCGTTATCAATAGCGGTTTGAACATCACTAGCAAAGTCAACGCTATTTTCCTTTGAGTTAACAGCTGCATTTAATCTGCTATTTAATGAAAGGTCTTTTCTGTATTGCTCATCTACAAACTCATAACGTCCATCACTTCTCTTCTGTACTTTATAAGGATTGTTTTTATTAGCATTCCACTTATCAGCTGCTTCGTCTCTTGGCGTTTTAAATGCACCACCAGTAACATTATTTATTACACCTAAAATGGTATTCTGAATATCTCCAGCTTTTTCAGTACCACCAATGGCGCTTATTATTGCTTCGGTGATTTGACTCAATGACTTGAACTTACCATTCTCATCAAAGAACACATCCTTTATAGATTTAAACGCACCATCGGCTCCGAAGAAATCGGATATTCCCTTGACCGATTCTAGTATGCTTTGAAATGTTTCATTACCACCAATGGCGTCGAATGCTTTATCTACAATCTTTTGTATCTTTTGATCTTGATGGTTTTCATAAGCTGCTTGCACTTTTGAGACAGGATCTGTAGCCGTTATTTGTGGAAGTTCTCTATCGGGTAGTTTTTTATCAGGTAGTGTGCGATTGTGTTCAATAGCTTCTGTCTGCCTTAGTATGTTAGCATTATTGACTTTATTTTCTTTTGTATTATCATCTACGGCACTAGTTAGTTTAATAATTGAACCACTTAATACTGAAGCACCCTGAATGAATGATGGCGCATTATTGAATATACCGTTACCGCTTGCACCACTTAACCTAACCTGAGATTTCTTAGGACCAGGCTTCAATGGTGGTTTCTTAGAAGAATTAATGTCATTTTGATCTACGTCGTTTAACTTAATGCTATTAAACTTACCATACTGCTCGCCATAGAACTTATTGAGTGTTTCCTGCTTATCGGCATCGAAATTGTCTAGCGCACTATTAGCTTCATCTACAGCATGTGGTATCTTACTAAATTTGTCAACCATTATCTGCAGTGCTTCAGAAATTTTCTCGATAGGTGTCTTTAAGTTGTCTAGTGCACCTTTCATATCACTGAAAGATTGAACTATTAAGCTTGTATTATTATAGCCATCCCTTATTGTATCGGCTACTATCTTTATGGTGAATATTAATGCTGCAAGTAAAGCTATAACGCCTAATATAACAAGTTTAAAATTTGGACTACTTGCAAAACCACCAATAACACCACCAATGACCGAAAGTATTCCAATTGTCCAAGTCAATTGCTTTAAGAATTCACTAACAGCATCTAACTCCTTTAATGTTTTACCACTAGGTATACTGCATATAGCTTCTACTATTTTTGACATTGAACTTCCAATGGCTACTATCGCTGCTGTAATACCTGCAAGATATACGCCAACACCAACTACAGCGGTCACACTATTTTTTGTCATCCACGCTATAAGTGCGGAAATAAGACCTAATACGCCTATTAAAATATATGTTACAGTTGCTAGATAATTGTATAATTTTCTAGTACCAAATGATATACTAACATCACTCAGCTGCATTATTGATTCCATTAAGGTACGTATTAATATTCCAACAACTACTATTACAGCTACCATGCCTCCAAGAACAGTAGCGACTAATGCTATACCAGTTTGCTTTGAGAATGACCTAATGCTCCAAAGTAATGCTGCAATTGATACAGCGATGCAAATAAGCATGAAAGTTGTTACGCCCATGATACTCGAAAACAAATCAGATGCATTCTTAATTTCTGCTGCACTATAGCTCTGTGTAATATAAAGACAAGATACATATAATAGTGTAAGTACTGTTATTAATACTGAGATAGCACCAACCATAGCAACTAAGAAAGATGATGCCATTTTGACCATTTCTACTTTACTGCTGTCTGCTTCCTTGGATAATAGTCTAATACCTACCATCAATCCTGCTACAAGAGCAGCGGCAACTGCAACTATTACTGCGAATAATCCAATAGCACTCCATAATTCTGCTGGACTACCATTTGCTAGTACAACTTTAGATACTGAGAAGCATAGCATGAATATAGCAACTAATGATACCATTAATAATACGAGAGCTTTAATCACTCCTTCAAGTCCCTTAGATGCCGTCTCAAATGCTTTTTCTTTACCTTCGGCTACTATCTTTGTAAACTTTTCTACTGACTTTATAAGTAAAACAAATAATATTGCCGCGGCGCCAAATACTACAATAAACAATGTCAAAGTCTTCAGAAAATCCGCAACTTTAGACAAGGCTGCTACTGCCGCAAATAAAACAGTTAATGATAACACAATAGCTACTATTCCGAGCATCATTTTTGTAAGACTTTTAACAGCTGCATTGTGATCATCGTCCCAATTATCTGCAATATCATCTATAGTTTCCATCATCCAAAAAGCCATGCCTGACGCTACAATTATTATAGCTATCGCCCATATTCCCGCAAGTATCAGATTGGATACATTAATTCCCTTAGATGCCTGGACTAGTGCGGCAAAGCCTAGTAATAGAACGCCAATCATACCAGCAAACCGGATTAAAAACAAACCTATATTTTGTTTCTGTTGTGTCTCTTTTTTAATATATTTACTAGCAATAACACTAATAGCAGCTATTAATCCCGCTGCTGCTAGTAGCATTCCAGAAATAATATAAGTATATTCAACAATTTCATTAAGCAATGCTTCTGGATCATTTACCGAACTTAATAGTTTAACAGCTCCGGCCACCGCTAATAATAGTGCACCTATTCCAGTACCAATCAATATCATCATAAACGATAACGTTTTCATTGTGCTCTGTAATGTACCAGCCGCGTCAGTTCTGCTACTTTTCTTATCTAATGATAATAATTCTATAACAATAGAACTGATAAGTAAAAATACTCCGGCTACCGCAGCCATTACAATCGCAATCTTATTAACGCTATCAACCATAGTTAACATTTTTGTTTCGTCGATACCAAACTTATCGATAATAGCGGTAAGTCCAACTATAATTAAACCAATACCACCAAATATTTTAAGTATCATACCAACCATTGTATTAATATTCTTCTTGAGCCCTTTTGACTTTTCTTCCGGTAATGATGACGCTTTTATTAGTTCGGCTAACGCAAACATAAGAAACGCCATGCTAGATACAGCTGCTATAAGATTGATCATATCTATATCTTTCATTTTGGCCATGTTACTGCCTAGTGTCATAAGCGCAGTTATTATAGTAATTATTTTGAGCATATTACCAAACTTAAAGCTCATCATTTTCTCAGAACTACCAAGAGCTTGCACTATAGAAGCTAATGCAAATATCATTATAGATAAAGTAACACCTAATGATAATAATTTACCAATTGAAATATCTTTTGTAGTTTGTGCTAATATTGCAAACGATGCTACTAATAAGAATATTGATGATACATAACCTAATAATTTCCATCCACCAGTAAGATTCTTTTCTGATAATAATCCACCAGTACCTATCATAGATAATACTTTATTTAATACTACTATTATAGCTACCATTGATACTATTGCAGATATCATTGTTACTAGCATGCCAATAACTAATCGTATTGCCTGGAAAGCCGTACTAGTCATTTGAGCTACCATATGACCGGTATATACTAGCAATGCGGCTGCACCTATAATTATAAATAACGAACCGGAAAAAGCTAATAAAGCAAGACCTAGTTTAACTAAAGGAACTGTACCACCAGCCATAGCAGCGGCAAGAGCAGCAACTGAAGCCATAAATACACCTATAGCTGTTATTAATGCAGTAACTGTATCTCCGCTTATTAATAATTCGCCGCCGAAGTTACTTAATGCTAATCTTAACAATAACACATCTATTACCAAGATACCGAACGTTAATGAAAATGCTACAATACCTATCGCCGCTTGCCATCCTAATCCAGCCGCAGCGCTCATTACTTTGGCAATACCCCAGCAAGTAACAGATACTGTAACTGCATAACTCATCAACTTAAGTAAGTTATTAAGTAATAGTGTATATACTTCCTCACTAGTCATTGATGAATTAAATTCTCCCATTTTGACAGAAAGAAATCTTACCGAGAGCATGAGCAATGTTAATGAAAACGCCATCGCAACTATAGAACCAGAAGCTGTTTTAATTTCTTCTGTTTTCTTTGCAAAGTGGGCAGCCGCCATTGTAAATGATGATGTTACAAAAAGCAATAAGCCTACAAGCATGCCAACGTCTATAAGTAATTGTACGGCGCCATCAATTCCATTACCATATCGCTTACTCAAGTAGCCAAGAGATAATAATAGTAACGAAATAGATCCTACAAATGCAATAACATGAACGTGGAATGTATCCCACAATCTTAAGTGGTCCATTGCTAGGCCAACAACTCTAAGCGATACAAGTACAATGGCCAGTGTAATAATCATTTTGTTTAGTGCTTTAAGCGTTGATTCTAATCCCTCTGGATCATACTGTCTTAGTTTCATGAGCAGCCCTATATCAGCTATTAGAATGCTAATAGCAGCTGCAAACTTAAGTAAGAATGTACCATTACTCTCTGCCTTAAACGAAGATATAAGATCTTTTAATTCTATAAATACACCCCGTATACCTCCGACATAGCCTGCTAATTTACTAAGATTTCTAATAAGTCCTAATACAGCATTTGCTATTTTATCCGCCATTATAACGGCTCTTATGGCAGCCATTGTACTGGCAACCATACCGATTAATTCCCAGTCAAGATTTTTGATAATATTAACAATCCTACCAGAGGCCGATTTAATAGTATCTACAATACTATTAGTTCCCCTATTCGCTGCATCGGCAACTTCGTCTGTTCCGCTTGTTGTTATACCAAATACTTTTTCAATTTTACCAGCTAAGAAATCTATACCTTCGGCTAATTTACCAACAATATTCGCAATAATATTGGTAAAGAAATACATAACTTTCTCAAAGATAGGCTGTATTGTGGCATTAAATCTCTCAAGTATTTTACCAAGCCAAGCAAATATCGCTTTGAATGCAAATATAACAGCATCGCCAAACGAATTGACATTATTATCTTTTAGCGATTGCTTAAAAGCTTCTATCTTTTTAATTATCGAACCTATGATTCCAGTAGATGTAGCTGCAACTTTCTTCAAAGATATATTAATAGAACCTGTTTCTTTAAATGAATCTATAAAAGTAATTAAATCATTGCTAACAGAGAATATAGCATCGCTTATTTTATTAAAGAATGTTACTATTGAGTTGACTGCTTTCTTTACTTTTTCGTTTGCAGCAACCCACTTACCTAGGATAAATACAAATCTAGTTAACTGATATATAGCTGTAAATATAAGTCCGACTAAAGATAGTACAACACTACCTATAGCCGATAGCATTGGTAGAATAGAACTTACAATACTAAAGACTACTTTAAGCACAGGAAGTAATACATTAAATATACCGCCTGCTATGTTTAATATCGATCCGGCAATACTTGATAGTATATATAATAGTGGTTTTAATACTATTACTATAGACTTAACTACTGTAGATATAACTCTACCAACAAATGTTATTGTATTGGCAGATGTTAATGTATTAAATAACAATACGAATGCGTTCTTAATTAATAATACGATATTAATTATCATTCTAAATGCAGGAGATGAAATAAAATCAATTAATGTAGAACGCACCCACGCAAGACCTTTAATGAGGCCATTAGCAATAATATCAATAGCATGTAATACTTTATCTGCTACTTTATCAAATACTCCATTAGATTCTAACTGACTAACATACTTATTTAATAATGTAGATAAATATAACATTATGTCTAGTAAATATGTTTTAATTGTATTAAGTACTCTACCTAATGGACGAAGAGCTCTAACGAGATTAGCAACAAGTTTTACTACAGGTTTCATTGCAGAAAATATCTGTAAAGAAATCTCAGCTATTTTCATTAATGTATCCTGATTAGGTCTTAACTTCTCTGATAAATTCTCAGTTAGTGTAATAAAGTTTAAAATATCTTCTTTTGCTTTAGGTGGAAATACCTTGAGGAATGCTAACTTAACGGCACTTATTGTCTGCCATAAACTTTCCCAAGCATTACGTAATGTATTTATCAACGCATCACGTCCACCATTATCATGCCAGAATTGTAGGACAGCATTACGAGCCTCTGAAGTACCAGCGAAAACTTCCCATAATATCTCAGTTACTTCTGTCCATAAATCAATGGCTTCTTCTGTATTACCTATAATCAACTCAAATGATTTCATCCAACCAGTAGATACAGCATCACTTGTAGCAGCAATGGCATCGGTAAATGACTTAGCCTGCTGAGCTGCTCTAAAGGCTTCTTCACCTACAGTACCTAATGTAATACCATATTTATTAGCAAGTTGTATGGCTTCATTAGAATACTTTCCATCCTCTGATGCTTCAAGAACACCAAGTAAATCTGTAATTGTTCTACCTTCGGCTTCTGATGCTTCCTGTATCTTACTGAAGAACTCATTATAAGTTGTTAATGTTTTCATGAGCACATCAGAACTAAACCAACCTTCAGAAAGCGTTGAGTTAAACGATGCAGCTGTAACTTCTGTACCTTTGGCTATAGTTCTAAAAGTTCCATCTGCTGCTTTCTTAAGTGTGCCTAATTCTAATGCTGTTTGTATAACCTGTTCCTTAAAGGCTTTGGTGCCCATATTGGCATTCTCAACAGATTTCCAGTCAATTAACTTAACTGAACCTGCGGCCATTGCCTGAGATAAGTTATACATTACTCTTGATGCAGCTCCTGCGTTCTGACCAGCCGAAGCAGCCCAAGATGCGATACCTTCCATAGCTGATGCAGCATCTTTAAGTTCTACACCAACAGATGTAAACTTACCAATGTTGTCAACCATGTCGGTAAAGTTGTATGAGGTTTCATCTGTATACTGATTAAGTTTATCCAACTGTTTATTAACTTCTTCTACAGTCTTACCAGTAGCAGACATAATTGTTTTAACTGAATTAGTCTTTTGCTCATACTTTGTCATACCAGCGGTAATGTTACCGAATGTCATTCTTTTAAATGCTGGTATTAATTTATTTAAAATCTGATTAGTTAAACTCTGAACAGCAGACATCATAAGCATTGTCTTTAGATTAAAGTTTGCTTCTACTTTGTCCACAGCATTGTTAACATCTTTAGCTATTTTATCCGCTTTAATACTCGATACAAATTTGCTAATATTATTACCAATATCTTTTAAACTATCTTTAAAATTATCAGTAATTTTTGTTGTATTTAATTTAAAGTCAAGTTTGTCCAGGGAATCCAAAGATTTCTGGATCCCCTTTTCAAACTGAGCGTTATCAAATTGCATCGAAACGACACGTGTATCATTCATGTGTAAATCCTCCTCCACGCTTCATTTGCAATTTCCTCGAATAGAGGTTTCATTGCTGGAGTTATAAAATCATTAGGCGGTACATAACCACCATTTCTTGTTCCATGCCCGTATATCAATACAATTACTACAGGCGTTTTATTAACAACGTTGGAATTATTCCAATTAAGTGTCCAACCTTTAGAAGTCTTTGTAATATAATAAGACCAGGAGGCAGCTGTTTTACCCGTGTCCTTTGGAGTAGCCTCACGAAGAATATCAACACCTTTCTGTCCATAATAATTCAAAGCTTCTCTTATTTTATTATCGGAAATGGACTTAAGATACTTAACTGTTGAATCCCAATTGCCTTTAGATTTAAAAGTAATCATGAGGAATCTCCTTCCATTTTGAATTTTTAAACACTTACTACGGTGGCAACGTGGTGACCTACTCGGAGTAAGATGTCTCCCTTCATTAAATGATCTGGCTTTGTTAAATGATCGGTATCGACGAATATATCTACCATATTTGTTTTGTCAAAAGCCTCTTTTAAATTTCCTGTGTAGGCATTATAAGGGACGTTAATACCTACTCCAATAGCACAGCAAGTAACAAGACTGGAACAATCGCATGAACAATAATTACTAATCTTTCCGATGTTGTAATTATTCTTCTTAGCTTCATTATATAGACTTGTTCTAACCCATTGGTCATAACCGATTTTGTCATTCTTACAAGCTGCAAGAATTTTTCTAGCAAATAAGTCTCGTTTAGCTTCATCTCGTATACGAATTACATAATCCCACTTCTTACCACCTGAGATATAGTAATCCCATACTGTTATTTCCTTACCAGTCTGATCGCCTTTTTTACCGCCAGCTGATTTACCATTTTCATCATAAACTGCGTGACCTAATTTAATCATACTTATCCTTTCGAATGAAACTTGGCTCTTCTCTCACGATTAAGTTTAGCATAATAAGCACTAACATCTCGCTTAGGCATCTTTTTAGAATCTGGATTACTTTTTATAGATGCTACATGCAATAAAGTTAATAACCTATTTAAATGCCACTTCTCACAAGAGAAAGGTATCTGGGCCGCGGCCATATAGTAATAGATGACTTCTGACGTCATTATGTCACCGTTTTTAGTTTTGTTAGGACTATTATCGGTGAATGTTGTCGCAGTCATCTTTTTACCTATATAGTCTTGAATATCTTTTAAATTTTCATTTGTTAAGCATAAGTAAACATTAGGGTCAACATTATTTGTTAAGGTCATGAATCTTATATAATCCAATAACTCTTCCATTGTATTTGGACCATTATTATCTTTTTCATATACCTTGAGAAATGGTCTTTCATATTTTGCTTCCCATTTACTTAAAGATATCAATGAATGTTCCAACTGTAATTTAGCTGCTTTTACATTGACGAATTCTTCTTTTTCAGCATTCCACAATGTATTAGCAGGTACATTTATCTCTAACATTGACCCTCCTTTATTACTGCTGCTTATTATATGTAGAAGGAAGCTTATCCTTAATTTCCTTAGGAAGTTCATTTACGTTAATATCCTTAGAAAGATCCTTTGGAAGAATACCTGTAATAAACTTTGTAGCTTCCTCTGAATTCGTAGCCAAATCGGTATAAATATCAGAGTATGCCTGAGTTGACTTAAAGTTCTCAAGAATCTCAGGTGACTTGATAAACTTTCTACCATCGTTTGAAACTTCTCCATAGGACATATCAATAAACTTTCTCATAAATTCCATGAGCTTTGCTACATCCTGTGTCTGAATAATCTTAAGGAGAATTCCCTGAATTCCGCCATTCTCTGAGGTCTCGAGGTTGAGGAGTTCTGCCTTAGTTAAATTAAATCTAAAATCTTCTTTTCTTACATTACCGAAGAAATCTTCATATTCACGAGTCATTGTATACATAGTATTAATCTCCTTTTTTCTGCTATTTTGAATTTTAAAATAATAAGGAGACCTAGAATATTCCAGATCTCCTTGAATTACATTTTACATGGATTAAATAATTGATCAAGCTGCTGCAGTCATAAGTGCGTAGATACCAGCTGGTGAAGGAAGATATGAATCTGTTCCAGTACCTCCTTCAGTTCCATCGGTTCCCTGAATAGCATTAAGTACAGCATCGAACTGAGCCTTTGTGCACTTTGTAGAATCGATGATGATGTTAGATGCATTCTTGTAAGTTACGCCATTGATTGTCATAGCGATAGGTGTTGTAGTAAACTCGAATGAGAATGCAATAGCTTCTGGTGAGTCATTAATTGACTGATAACCTCTTTCAGAAGGATTACATGTTGCATTGTAAATGATGTGAATCTGCTGACCATGATCATTACCTTCCGTATCGTTACCGATTGTTGAAACGAATGCAAAGCCAAATGCCTTACGACCCTGCTGACCGAATCTCATGCCAGGAATAGGTGATACTTCACCATTGCAAGCTGCGAATTCATCAGGGTATGTGTAGCACTCAATTGTGCCACCAAAGTCTTCTGCACCTCTGAGAGCGAGATACTTCATGTCGTCGGCGTAGATAGCATTTTCATCAGCACCTGATGGTGTTTCATTTACTGTTGAAAGACCATTCCAAGCTACACCATTGGCATAACCGGCGAGTCTATTGCCTGAACCTACAACAGTTGGATCAGATACAAAGAGAACTCCCCACTTATTACCGGTATGGTAAAGATGCTCACCTACGTTGTCCCAAACTAATTTTGCCATAATTTTGGCCCTCCTTAAATTAAAAATATACAGTTAAAGCATCGTGATATAAGTTGTCAGAAACATAGCAATTACTAAGTCTGCACATAGGTAATTTTTCCAATAACAATTCTGTACAACTTGTATTAAAATCAGAGCTTTTACTTATGATGGATAAATTGTATCTCATCGTGCTAATATACTTACGATCGTCGGCTTGTATATGATCGGCGCCTTCTTTGTAATATATCACACAAGGATAACTAATTTTAATATTCGATGGAGGCGCAAAGTAAAAGTTAGAAATCTTATCAGATAAAATATCACGCAATAAAGCGTCTAGGTCTGCTCTATTTCTCACTATTATATACACCTCCTATCGATAATATTATTCTAGGGTGTGGAAACTCAATGGATTCAATTTTCCATTTAGTACCCTTAATAACAGCATACCGCATGTATGCACCATTTTTATTGGCAAAGCTGTCCGCAAGTATGCTTATCTCATGCCTGAGATTTATGTCGTCTATTGCCTTATCCGCAGGTTGCCAATTTACGCTGAAATCCCTCATCAACTCAGCGTAATATGGCTTTTCTACTAATTGTTCCTTAAATACAGAAGGATAATCAGGATCTTCAACCTGCAGGGCAAAGCCTATTCTTATACGAATCTTTGCCATTTTGAATTTTTACCTTTCTTTAGCCAGCTACTACTACGCCAGGATCAACAATAGCTGGGCCAGCAATTGTATGTCTTACAACGAAAGCTGACTTAGGCTTGATAAGAGCACCAGAGCATCTTGTCTCGATAAGATACTTTTCCTGGTTGACATCGATATCGAAGTCTGAGAATGAATTAACTTCTCCACCCTTATCGGCACCAACTGCATAATCGTGAAGGTCTACAATAATGGAATCAAGAGTATGAACTACATTCTCAGAATCTGTAATTGTGAAATTCTCCATTACAGGAACTGTTACAATTCTCTTAACTCTGAATGCCTGAGCAACAGCAGCCTCGTCCTTGTAGAGTCTATGACCAATACCATCCTTCTGAAGTAAGAAAGATGTAAGTACATCATCGGTTGTAAACATTGTGAGATCACCAGAACCTCTGTAGTTCTTTCTAGAAAGAAGAACAGACTCAAGCATCATATCGCATCTCTGATCTCTAGTACTGTTAGCTGGATATACTGTATCTACATTCATAGCGTACAGTCCTTCACCCTTACCGGCTGGTAATACTTCTGCGCCTTCTGTATCAAGAGCGATTGGTCTAATGCAGTCAGGCTTAATCTTATCTGGAGATGATGGATTTCTACCGTCACCAATAAGAATTGCTCTAGCGATTTCCTCATCGAGCATGATTCTCATTTCTCCACGCATCCAGAGTACTACATCAAAATCTGTAATATCAATGATGTCATCTCTATCAAGCTTCTGCTTCTTATAGATTGTCTGAGGAGATGTCTGTCTCTTTAAGAGAGTGAAGATTTCCTCTGTCTTCTGGTTACCCTTAATATAACCCTTCGCTCTAGCTTCATCAGCAGTGATGTCGGCGTGTGTTGTCTTAATTCTTGAGAATGGTACATGCTTTGTACCAGACATTACAGTTCTAACCCACTCGGTTTCTCTCTTGATGAAATCAGGTGGTGTATTAAGTTCCTTAGCATCTGGGAATAACCAATCGATATTCTCAATACCATAATCTCCCTGAGCATGAGCTAGAATTGACTTTCTAAGTGATCCATAAGATCCCATGTCTGTAATAGCCTTGTATTCAAGATCCTCAAAATCTGCGTGTGAAAGAACATTGCCGTCCTCTTCATATGTGTCAAATGCGTTGTGTTTCATTTCTTCGTCCTCCTCGTTGGTTTCATTGTTCATTGAATTAACAGCAGCTCCGATTACGGCATATACTGCTTTTTTCTGAATATCAGTGAGAGTGTCAAATACATCTCTAACTGTTAAATCACTCTTGTCTGAATGCTCGAGATCTTCTTCATCTTCATATTCTTCGTCATCATACTCATCGTCGAGCTCTTCATCTTCATCATCTTCATCATCTTCATCATATTCTTCGTCGTCAAGCTCTTCATCATACTCATCATCGAGCTCTTCGTCATCAATATAATTGTCCATGTATCCTCCTTCTTCAGAATGTTCCAAAGTAAGTCCGGTATATATGACTGCTTCTTCATCATTAATTTCATAATCATCAGAATGCGCCATACTTACATTATCAATATAAGCACCTGGATTCGCACCAGCCAATACAAGACTCACTTCTTTTATACTACCATGCAAAACATCCTTGTATCTATTCTGTTTTAAATTGTTGGCAAATATCGATAATGCATTAATATCGCCATTTCTAACGAGTTCTCTAGCTTCATTGCCGCGGTCATTATTATTGAATACACCATATGCATATACGCCTTCTGGTCTATTCTCTAGATAAGCATGGCCTAATACCTGAGAAACATCGTTATGATTGTGCTGCCAGACAAGTGGAACTACGGTGCCATCATTATCTATGAAAGCATCTTTTCGTATTGTTCTTCCATCTGAACAGCGAAGATCATTTCTAGTGGCCCATCCACTAAAATCGTAATGAATCTTTGCCATTTTGAATTTTTCCTCCTAATTATTTATTCATTATAACCATTATCGTAGTTAGCTTCATCAGCAGTAGATGCCGGTGGAGTTACCATACCATCATTCTGGTTAAGATTCTTATTTCTAAGTTCATCTGCCGCAGGATCTTGTACAGGTTTAAAACCAACAATAGATCTAACTTCATTAGAACTAAGAATTTCGTTACGTGTAAACTTATCAGCAATATCGGCAATAGATGAGATAGGTGCAAGCCTGAACGGATCGTTAAAGTATACAATAGACTGCTTCTGTTTTCTAGCAGTTTTCGTAATCCACTTACGCTTAATCTCGTCTGAGATGCAACCTAGTATCGGCTCTATTGTTCTATTGTAATAATTTCTCATAACTTCTTCTGGTGCCGTACCATTCATAACTTCTTCCGAAATACCCAACTGACCGAACAACTCACTAGTTAAATATTTAATCTGATCTAGAAGATTATTCTCTATAGGCCTATTAAGCTGAGTCACTTTTTCTGTAGAATCAACATAAGCTATACCATACTTTGAGTCTATAAGCTGATGCTCAATATCTTGTATTCTCTGGTTAGCCTGCTGCATTCTTAATGGCGACTTAACATTATAAGGCAACTGGAATATCAGATTCATTTTATTAGAACTAGAAGCTTCATCCAGTGAATCCATTAAAGCCAACTTTCTGATAAGTCTTTGCGCAGTAGAGTTTCTTTCATTCATTATTGCATAGAATGGGTTTTCTAATATCAATGTAGTTTTCTTACTAACTATTATTTCTTTATTATTGCCATCCCTATCGTCATATGCTCGCACTAATACATGCTTTGGATACCACTGCAATATCTTACATACTCTAGCGCTATCAATTGTAAAAGAGGCTGTATCTGGATCAATATCTGTATCAATTGGCACAACAGCCACACATCCTTCATCTAGCATGGATTGAACCATATCTTGAACAAATGCCCTACCAGTCTGATCTATATTAGCTTCGGTCGATAATATGTTATTAATGTCAGATGGTTCATCATACAAATATCTGTTTGAATCATCCAATCTAGCATGAATAATTTTATTAGAAGCGACATCAATAGCTATACGATTATATACACTAGTAATAATACTTCTATCATTACCGTTAGTAAATCTAGGTCTATCTGGTCTTCTATAAGATGATTGACCTATACTATAGATAACTGAATTTGTTGGGTCTTTATTCATGAAAGCATTCCATCCATGCTGCAATCTATCAATTAATCCCATTTTGAATTTTTATACCTTTCTTATTATTTTGGCATCATGAGACGCTTACCGCCAGCATAAGCTTTTGGATTCTTTTTACGCTTAGCTTCTTCTTTTTCGTCTTTCTCATATAATCTTTCTCTCTTTAATAGACCGTTCTCTTTTAACTGTTCATATTCGTAAGTCGGCTTATACCTTCTACTTTCCATAGTGTCTCTAGCTGACGAAGGCATACCAGCATAGTCGCCTTTAGATTTCTGTCTAGAAAGTTTATCGATCTGTAAATTTCTTCGTGCTTTTTCTCTGGCATCCTTTTCTCTTTCTTTTCTAGCCCATTCTTTAAATGCTAAACGATTTTTTACATATGCATTACCAGATCTAGCTGACGAAGGCATTCCACCTAAATCACCTCTAGAAGCCTGCTCTGAAAGTCTATTAATCTCGTCTTTTTTTGCTTTTAGATCATACTCTTTTTTACGCTTAGCTTCTACATCGGCCTTCATATACTCTGCTTTACGCTTAGCTTCTGCGTTAGCTTTCATACGATCTCTTTTTTCTTTTTTAACTCTTGCCTGAGCTTCTTTAACGGATGAAGGCATTCCTGCATAATCTCCCTTGGATGCCTGCTTAGAAAGCTGATTAATTTCAACTGATCTTGCGTAGTCTTTTGCTTTTTCTCTTCTTGTAGCTCTTTTTTCGAGGGTTTTTCTATAAGCATCTAACGCAGCATCTTTAGCAGATGTAGGCATTCCTGAGTAATCCTCTCGGTAAGCCCTTAGGAAAGGATTCTTAGTAATCTTACTGATCTCCTCATCTCTTTTCTCTTGCTCATCTCTTTTTCTTCTGAATGCTTCTAATGTTGCTTTACTCATGGCTTCATAATCAGACGAAGGCATTCCACCTGTGTCACCTTTTCTACCGAACTGAGTACGAAGTCTATTAATCTCAGAAGCTCTTTCAGTTCTTTCCTTAGCCTTAAGAGCAGACGAAGGCATGCCGGCATAGTCACCTCTAGTTTTCTGCTTAGAAAGTCTACTAATCTCAGATGCTCTTTGCTTAGCCACAAGGGCCGATGAAGGCATTCCAGTGTAATCGCCTCTACGAGCCTGTGCTGAACGCATATTTATTTCATTTCTTCTTGCTGCTTTTTCTCTTTCTACTCTAGCTTTTTCACCAACTGGCGTATAGTCAGGATCTTTTGTAAAACCATTCTTAGAACCCTTAGTTCTATAGTGCATAAGATAATTATCATATGCCATATCTGAAAAATTACTCATACCTTTCTTCCTTTACCACTACTTGTTATCCTTTTAAAACCTTTGCCGGTTAATAGTTTCCTACGCTCCTCGAGCCATCCCTTAGGGGTTCCGTATCCGCTAGTAGATTTAAGAGCAGAATTGGATTTATTAAGACTTACTATGTCTTCCCATTCTCTTCCTGTTCTTTCTCTTTCTGTTCTATCTTTTTCTGCCTTGGCTTTTTCATTGGCTCTTTCTGCTTCTTTTCTAGCGATCCTTTGTCTTCTTCTATTTTCTGCAAGCAGAAGTTCGCGGTCTCTATTTTCACTTGCTGCTTTTTCACGCTTAGACTTTTCATATGCAGAATTTAAACGTTTAGATTCTGCCTGAGCTTTCATTTCCTCAGCTCTAAACTTATTCGTCTTAGGACGTTTCTGTTTACTTCTTAATTCAGCAAGAAGTTTTCTGCGTTCTTCGTTTTCTGCTAGCATCTTTGGATCATACTCTCTTTTACGTCTAGCTTCTGCCTCGCGCTGCATGTTAAGTCTATTGTATCTTCCCTTAGCTTCTTCTCTTCTTTGCGTTTCTGCATTCTCCTTCGCTCTAAGAGCAGATGAAGGCATGCCAGCATAGTCTCCTCTAAGTCTCTGAGTACGAAGTCTACTAATCTCAGATGATCTATCTGATCTTTCTTTAGCTTCTCTAGCTGATGAAGGCATACCTGCTAAATCGCCTCTATTGACCTGGGCATGAAGCTTCTTAATCTCTGCATTTCTTTCCTTAGCCGCAAGAGCCGATGAAGGCATTCCACCTAAATCTCCCTTAGAAGCCTGTTTAGAAAGTCTATTGATCTCAGACGCTCTATTAGCATTTTCCTTAGCCTTAAGAGCAGATGAAGGCATACCAGCGTAATCACCTCTAGTTTTCTGCTTAGAAAGTCTATCAATCTCTCTCATTCTATTATCATATCTATTATTGGCGTCTCTTACTCGTTTCGCTCTGAACTGTTCTGCATCTGACGAAGGCATTCCTGCAAAATCACCCTGAAAACGTTCGCCTCTATACGTCTGGTTGTGAAGTTTCCAAATTTGACCGTACTGTTTTTTCTTATTTTCTTCGACAAGTCTATCGATCTTATCTCTCAGGACTTTTTTGGCAACGGCTTTTTCGCCAACTGGTGTATAGTCAGGATCTTTTGTAAAACCATTCTTAGAACCCTTAGTTCTATAGTGCATAAGATAATTATCATATGCCATATCTGCAAAATTACTCATATCTTTTCTCCTTGTTTATTTTGATCAATCATAATATTTCCGTGTTTTTAAATAATCATAAGCCCCGCTCGTTCCAAATACGTCTTCCCATGTTTTTTCAGGATATTGAATCTTATGGACCGATGTAGTCATTATAGGACTCATATTAGTTTCTCTAATTATGCCGCCCATTAATGAACCAAGACTCGATATAGGGGCCGACAAGACTGGAACAATTGCACGAGCAGCGGTGATTCCTAAAACAGCGGCAATCCTAGCCATCCTTTCATATCTTTTTTCTAATTCACTTCTACCAATATCTTTTTCTATATCGAGAAGACCCTTAGAATATAAGTCTTTATTGACTGCTACTTTTCTGCGCTTTTCTTCAAGTTTAGAAGTATCCTTACCCTTAAGTTTTCTGCGTCTTATTTTATTATCATACCAATTGAGTCTTCTTTCTGAGTCTGCCGCGGCCATCGCCCTTTTCAATCCATTTTTTTCTACACGTAATGCATGTCCGCCATATGATACTGTTTTTGTTTTGCCGCTTTCGCCATATAATCTTTCTCTTCCTAATGGCGTTAAAGTTCCATCGGGATTCTGATACCTTCTTCTACCCCATTTCTGACCAAGGATACCATAATGGGCTAAGTAATCTTCTCCGATATCATAGCAGGTATCGAAGTAATCCGCATCGTTCATTTTGATGCCCTCCTTTACTCAAAAGCGTCTCGATTAAGTTTGTAGGCTACCCATGCATCCATCATAGCTGCCACATTATCTATCTTTTGCTCGCGACGCTTCTTTAATAATTTTCTGTTACCATTTGTATCTTCCATTGTAATACAGTTGCCCATAGCGAACTGCATTAAACTCTCATCAAATATCAACATTCTTTCGCCAGCTAATGCCTTGAGTTCTCCGAGCGGCACGGATTCTGTTTTGGCACCCTGAATAACTTTAACAACACCAAACTCAGAGTTTTCCGAAACCCAGCGTTCTACAAATTCTTTGGCGTTGTATGGATCATATCCAAATGCTCTTACATCATACTGTTTATCCATTATGTGTCTATCTAAATCATCATATACCAATTCCATGTTAAGAACAACACCGTCCATTACAATTAATGAACCTTCACTAATAAACTCATCATATTTTGCTCTCATTGCCATTGGTAAGTTTTCATATGTTCTACTACTAATATAGCTTCTAGTTTTAATACCAAATGCTCCAGATGATAGTGGAAATATAAATGTAAAAGCACAGAAGTCATCACCCTGTGATAAGTCTCCTCCTAAAGCGCATGGCATCTGCCAGAAGTCTTGTTTATTTGTAAATGGTAAAGTTTCATCATAAGTAAAGAAGTATGTATAACCTTCCATTGGTAAACCGAATCTTTTTGCAAGAATATCATTACGAGTTGCTGGTGCGTTTTCTGCTCTTTCAACATCTCTCTGATACGCATCCCAAGATACTGTCTTACCAATATTCGGATTAGCTTTTAGCCACATACTAGGATTGGATACTTCATTTATGTCATCTAACTTATACCACCATATACTTACATGAGGCGCTGAGTACTTACCTTTGAGAATATCCATTAACTCTAGCTTAATTGTATCACCAGGTCCATTTCGTACAGTACCCTCGGATGAAGTAACAAGTATAATGTATTCTGGATTATCTCCCTTATCACCTGATTGTTCAATAGCACTGATTACATCTTCGTTAGTATCTCCAGATAGCCACTCATCAATCGTGGTACATGCAACTCTGAGACCCTGTAATTTATCAATGCTCATCGGTCTTATCTCAAGTAATGATCCAGTAAATAATGATTCAATTCCTTTCTTTGTTGATACCAGTTTTGGTCTTTCTGCTTTAGACCCTGTTGTGTTTTGTATAGAACCCATTGTAAGGAATTTAAACAATGGTCCTCTTGCTCTTGTGATGGCAGTTCTGAATGGAGATAATACTTCATCCGACTGTCTCATTGTTGGGGCCGTTGCTACTTGATGTGTTGTCTTCTTATTAACTACTAATTCATATGCTTGTACACAAGTGTCGTATAAAGACTTAGCCGCTCCTCTTCCTACTATAAGGAATTGTTTCTTTCTTAATCGTTGTTTAACATGTCTGACTTCATAGTGCATGCCACTACCATCCGGATTTGGTACTGGAACTTCTTGATCTATGAAAACGAACCAACCATATAAGTCTTCACCCCATAATTTAAATGTATCTAATAGATGTAAGTCGGAACCATCAGTAAGAGTTAATTCGTTCTCACAGAATAATATCCATCCTTTAACAGCATCCTCATCATAGTAATATCTAGGGTCTGCTATTAAATTATCTATAAGATTCATCTGCATTGAGATTTGCTGACACACTGGTATTTCACCTCGTATGACTGCATCTCTAAAAAGTCCATAATAGTAAGGCGTGGCGGTATTACTTAAACTCATCTCATCACCTGCTTTTTACCTATTTCTTTTTGTTACTTTGTGTAATAATATTATTATCTAAAAGGAAATCAATAAGATCGTCTTTGTCAACGCCGAGAGAATTGCCATCTCTATCAATCGCTCTATCAATCGCTTTAGTAGCTTCATTAATAGTCATCTTCTTTTTATCGCCTGGATGATCTCTCTCATATTCAGTCTTAGTTACATCCTTCTCGATTTCGGCTTTAGCAAGTCTATACATAAGGTCTTTAGAATTCTTATTCTCTTTAAGGAATTTGTACTTAGCATCTGCCATAGCCTCGTCCCACTCTTTTTCCATGGCGTCATATTTACGTCTCTTGAGAATATTATTTCTATTATAGATATAATCATTTCTCTTATCTCTATTTAAGAAAACACCATTATCCTCAAGTATCGGATTAATGTTTCTATAGATTCTACCGGCACTGTCTGCGATACTTGCAGCTTTGCCCATAAAGTCTAATACGTTATCTACTTTAATTTTACCCTTTTGTACGTTCTTGCTATTTGCCGCGTCAGCAAGTCTAGATTCTAGTTGGTTTCTATTAACAAGATTGGCAATCTCTTCATTGCTAAATAATTTAGAATTCTTCTTAACCTCGTCGAGACCTTTGGCTACTATTTTGGCCTTTTTCTTTTCCAACTTCATTTCTTTCTTCTTGTTGGCTTCTCGAACTTTCCTTGCTTTCTTAAGATTCTTAGCTGCTTGCCTTCTTTTTTCTCTTGAATATCTTATTTTACCTTCAGCCGTCAAAGTTCCATCAGGATTTTGAAATCTTCTTCGACCCCATTTCATGTTCAGGATGCCATGGTGTTCTATAAAATTCTCACCGACATCCACATCTACCGCAGTGTATTCCATCGAGGACCTCCTTACTTATAATAGTTTTGTTCTCCGGTATCTCCGGTAATAGATTTAAATCTATCGTACTCTGCTTGAGTCTTTAATCTAAACTCGGTTTCATCTGCGATCTTAGTTAGGGCATCCATGACTGCGCTACTTAATGGCGGATCAAATATTAATCTAGCCTTAGCATACATGTATGTTCTTACCATTCGCAATGTCTTACCATGTTCGCTTAAATAAGAATCCCAAGTAGTTGTATTATCTTCAATGTAAAACCCATCTGCAGGTCCAACACCTATTTGATTGAGTATATCGAATATAGTATTAATTGTATCGATTACTTGAGGGTCAAAGCTATCATCGGTTTCATCTATTCCTAACTGGAGCTTGACATCATCTAATATACTATTTGTCATATGTGCTCCTATCTTTCCAAGGACATGTATCAAAAGGAGTTCTTTCAATTACAATGTCTTTGTCTAATAAATTAATATCACCGTAATGAATTGCATTGTGAGTTTTGAGGCAAGTAGTGACCAGATTGTCTAAGTCGAATATAATTGGGTTTCTATTAAGTATGTCTTCTCGGGAGATTGGGTTTATGTGGTGAATTATTACAGAGCCCGATAATCTTCTGTTGGGACAACCTAGGTCGCATCCTTTGTCTCGTAGTATTACTTTGTTTCTTACTGCTCTCCAATCGTCTGATGTATAGAGAGCTTGATTTAAATACCTATCCCAACCAAATGTGACATCTCCTACTGTACCATCTAGTTTGAGATAGTTAAAACGTTCTTCGAAGCTACTATAAGTTGACATCTCGCTATAGGACCTTTTCATTATTAGTTGACTCCTCCTCCGTACATAGTCATAGCTCTCATAGCTTCTTCGAACATTTCTTCCATACGTTTAGAAGACTTAAGGTTTTCAGTCTTAGCAGCTATTAATTCTTTCTGTAACTGTAATATCTCTAACTGCTCCTGCCTTTCTCTTCTACTGGCTTCTAGTTTTAGGTAGTGAGTAATTACCTGTGAACTAGCTGTGCCATCTCGTAACTGCTGCTCTGCTAAATTCATTGCATATCCTATCATTCTTGATTCCTGATTCTCTGGCATTATTGCTGAACTAGTAGGCGGCAACTCTTTCTTATTTCTTTCCACAGAGTTCACCTCACTTTGTATATACTTATTAAATACTTACTAATTACTTTTAGTATAGTTTCTAGGCAGTTTCAGCGCCTTAACTGGAGATACAGTTTTAATATTGCTCTTGAAAGGAGAGAAACAAGGCTAGTGACCTCTTGTTTACTTAGTACACTGTATCCCCGATTAAGACGCTGAATGCCTAAACACAAATATACAGGAGAATTAGTTATAGTTAATAGGCTTATGTGAATTAATGTTATAAGGCTGATTCAAACACTCGTTACATTTGTCACAAGATTCAGCCTCATCCTTGTGTTTGCATGTCTTACAATACTCGTTGTAATAAACTTCTTTAAGTTCTGTCTCCATTTAAACCTCCCAGAAAATATCTGTACAACCACCAAAAATATCCCGCCGGGGAAATTTGAAAGACCGCGCCGATTAGAAAGGGGGTATGCTTGGAATTGACCCCCCCCTATGTCTTTCGACGCTTTGTAAGTTATGCAGTACCAAAATGCTTAGCAATATCCACAGGGTGCCAAGCGTTGTCAGCGTAATCTTCTTGTCTAACTTTCCTTCTAATCTTTAAGAAATCTTTCTTGATAACAGCATCTAATGCATCATTCCAATCTTGATTCTGGATGTCTTCTGGTAGTGCATCACTAGTAACAAGTTCTCTAGCAATAGCAGCATCAGTATTGTATCCATGTGAAATGTCATAAGAATACCATTTATCAAACTCATCAAAAGGACTAAAAGGATTGTCAATTGTAGTAATTCTGTAAGTTTCATCAGTCATTTTAATTACCTTTTTAATCCTTTCTATTCATTGATGTATTCATTAACAGTTGAAACACTAATTCCAAGTGCTTTAGCTATCTCAGCCTGAGTGTAACCACGTCTAGCCATTCCTCTAAGTCTGCTAACTTGAGCTGCAGAAACCTTTGTTTTGTAATCTCTTGGCATTGCGCGTTCTTTAAGCTGATCATTATCACAAAATCTTAATATTTGAGTTAATGTAGAAGCACTAATTGCATGAGCTTGAATTGCATCCCATTCACGATTAGTAATTTCAAACTGTTTGTTACCAGCACCAACACGATTTCTAGCCATTTGTATCAATTTGGCCTTTTCTTTTTTCTGTTTTGACTTATCTGTTAGTAATTCTGGATTGTCAGCTACTTTAGTTTTCCAATATTCGTTGAAAATTATTTGTGCTTGTCTCTCTAAAGGACTCTTGGAAAGTGAATTGTCAAGCTTTTCTTTCAAACTTTGTACTTCTTTTGCATATTTCTTACGTGCTATAGGGTCTACTTTAGGCTCTACAGTAGCTACATACTCTTTTCTAGCCTCGTTAGCCATAGCTTTTAGTGCATTAGCATGGTCAGCATATACTTCTTCTATTATAGAACCATTTTTAGAGATTAATTCACGTGCATCCTTAACCATGGACATATTAGTAACAGTCTCTTGGTTAGGTACCATCCGTTTCTTCTTACTATCCCAGTGAGTTTTACCAGATTTAGTATAGATTCTCTCACCTGTCTCAGGATTTATAGGTGCATATACATTTCTTTCATCTATTCTTTGAGTACCCTTAGCTCTTGATAGTAATGTTCCAGCTCCACCTGCTTTACCATTGTCTTTCATCTGATACTTTTGTATTAATTCTTTAATATTATTATCTTTTTCAGACTGCCAGTAATCTAAGTGGTGCTTACCTACGTCTATGATAACCATAGCATGTCTAGTTGCACGTGCTAGTTCATCATCTGATGCTCCCTGTATAGTCATATCTGTAATAAGATTGGAGATAATACCCATGTTCTTATGTTCCATGGCACTACCTTTCTTCCATGTCTTATCATACTTAGGGTCAGACTTTGGTAATTCATACATACCTGTATCAAAGTCTTTAAGACCTTCCAATGGTGACTTATTTACAAGATTCTGATTCTTTGTAGGTATAACTAATACAGTATCTCCATCAAAGTCGGCACCAGATAGTCTTTCAGCAACTTTATGATTAATACCTACAGCATCAGGTGCATCTCCTAATGTTTCTCTAGCTATTTTAACTTTATTGTTAACACGTAATCTAGGTATTTCAAATGTTCCTTCATGTGGGAATCTTACTAATATTACTTCTTCACCATTCTCATAGTTTGGAGCATATATTTCATTATCCTTCATCTTAGGGAAAGGTATAATTACATGTGTCTGCTGTCTAGGAAATGGTGCTGCTTTCATATCATTTGCTGCCGAATCACAATCTTCTGCAAAAGACTCTAATTCTTTCTTACGTATAGTCGGATTAGTAATCTTTTTAATATTTTCGAATTCAGCTTTTCTTTCTTCCAATGCTAGATGTAACTGTTTCTTAGCAGTTTGCACAGGTTGTTTTGCTAAAAACTGTGATGGTAAGTCCTTCGACCATTGAGCCCAAGCACCAGCTATATGTTCGGTACCATCATCGCCAACTATATTAAGTGCAGATAACTTCTCTTTGCCTGTTTTAGGATCTATATAGTGATTCTGACATACTATAGAACCAAATGCCTCATTAGGATCTTTATCGAACATTGGCTTGAATATATCTTTATCTGTTTTCTTAATAGATTTGTTTGTATTATAGACAAAGTCATAACCATCAGGAATATCGTTAGAATATACAGCCATACCTTTCATATACATATCGCCTTCAACAGCTATACGTACCTGAGCGTAGTTATTCTTTCCCATATCTATATCAGGAACTCCACGTCTCATCTCGATAAGGCCATCTTTTTCTTTACCACCTTCTTCTGCATGCTTAACATAAATACGACTTCTAGCAACTCTCACTGGATCTTCAATTTTACGCCATGTATTACCAGCATCAGTAGTATATACATCTTGTATTGGTTTAATATCCGATTGATTATCTACTAGTTCTTTATACTTTGTACCAGGTGGAACTAATACTTTAACAGAAGTAGGTTTATTAGTAGTAGCTTGTTTAACTTGCACATACATTACTTGATAACCCTTCTGCTTTAATCTTTCTACTGCTACTGTCATTGTGTTCTTAGTAACCTTAAGAGTCTTTTCAGAACCATCACCAATATCAAGATACTTTTTACCATTTACCTTAAACTGGTCTTCCAACATATTAGCAGTAGAACTAGATTTATCTATACGTTTAGCAATGTCTTCATCTAGTAATGAACGAACCGATGATTCATTGATTCCCATACGTTTACCAATAGCAGTATTAGATAAACCCTTTTCCTTTAACTTAATAGCCTGACTTCTTCTATTGTTTCTAGCAAGTTCAAGTTCTATAGATTTACGAGCTCTTAACTCAACTGTAGACTTACAACCCATCGCTTCTGCTATTTCTTTTTCTGTCAAACCTTTATCTTTTAATCTTTGCACAGAACCCAAAAATGCGGTACCATGCTGATAAGGGTCGTCACCGGAACCCCAAGGATATCTTCCTGAATGTCTAGGAGTTCCGTAATGCTCTAAATATTCTTCGCTATACATATTTATCCTTCCTTAATACTTCTCAACACCTTATCAAATTCTATTATTTTATCCATTATAGGTAATATATCATCTGCCTGAGGATTGCATATAGCTACATCATCGTTCTGATATATTCTCAATTCCATTTGTATTTCGCCAGGCTTAAAACGATACTCAAGACAAAATAATGCTGCATATATTTTTAATTGCTCCATATGCGCTGGTATAACACCTGTCTTTAAATCATGGATTCTTAAGAATTCGTTCTTGAATCCTATGGCATCGGCAGTACCAAACGCATTTTCAGAATAGTATAATACTTGTTCTGGAGTTAATCCAAATCCTATTGCATCGTTAACATACATATTTAATGTCTGACGAGTTCTTGGTAATTTTACTTTTAAATCAATTAATTGTTTTGCTAGCTCATGCTTTTTAGTCCCTATCTCTTTCGCCATATATGAGTTATATGACTGTACTAATTTATCTTTATCATAATTTAACCAATGATACTGAGATGCACCTAAGAAAGCATGACTTCCTTCTTTAACCGAGTAATGACTGTTCCAAAGCATTTAATACCTCCTCTGTGTTTTCAGGATAAATAAAAGCTGAAAAACTCATGTTGTTCATCATATCAACATAATAATCCTGATTAGGTCTATGTGTTGCTTTTGAGTCGACTTTAGCTTCTAGAGTCGCCCATCTATCTTTATAAAACACAGCAATGTCAGGTATGCCTTGAATATAAGTTGGGTCTAATAATGTAACTATAGATTCGGGTAATCGTCTAGCTATTTCGTCTTTGAGATCTTTCTTAAATGCTCCTTCATTGGTATATTTTCTTTTCATATTAATCTCCTTTCAAAAGACTAAAAATATAAAGAGTGGATAGTGGGACTATCTCTCTTCACTATAGCCTACGATCCGCGAGCGCACGATTTTAAAATATAGGGACAAAAACTATAGGAGCGGATTGAAATATTATTTACTTCTTGTTTATATAATCTCTAATAGAATCTAGTTCCATATCATCTAACAGTACATTAACCGTATATATATCAATCAAGACCATCGCCACACCGGCTAATACTCCTACTCCTGCCAATATTGCGCAGAATACTTCTGATTCTAACGCCAATATAACGGTGCCGATTAACAATAATACCGACATTATAGTTTCCATTATTAAATACATTATTTTGTTCATGATTATTTTTTTATCATTATCCATAATTATTCCTCGCTTTCTCCGCTCCTTCATTATATGCATTGCATATCCCGCGAGGGACAAAAACTATAGCCATTGATTACTCAACGACTATAGTCGGAACATTATTTCTTCTGTCCCTTTTGTTCGGAAATGAGAGGATCTTCTCTCTCATTCTTCATGTGGGATAATGCATCGCGTCCTCTGTCCATACACTTACGAACAAAGTTGTTTTCGTCCTCCCAATGGCAAACTCCGAACGTTACGCCGATGTACACAATAGCCTTAAATAATCCAGACTCTGTGAACTTAGACTTACGATTAACGTTCTGCTGATTCTGCATTGTAATCATAAGACTGTTCAACTCATCCTTGTACTTTGTATACTCTTTGGTTAACGGGTCGGTTTTTGACATCAACTCGGTTAGACGAAGACACTCCGCTTCAATTTCCTTTTCAGGACGCGGCTTCTTCTCCCAAAACTTTAACTTTTTAAAGTCCATAAGAATACCTCCTTTCCATTATAAGCATCGATTCTGACACGACTACATATCACTCACAAGTATATGATTTCCCGCACACTTATGAATTGGAGATTTACCAGTTGTGTATGCAAGCCAGTTACTACTACAACAACGAAAGGCATTAGATCTATGTATACCCAGATCTCTGCCAGCCTCAGCATAGCTCTTATATTCCTTTCCAGTTGTTATATCTTTCACAATGGCATGCCTATAATATTTATCACTCATCCTTTTTCTCCTTCTTATTCTCCTCTGGAGTTGGATAGATGGCCAATGTAAAACCATCTCCATCTTCAATTTCAAATATCTTGATTGGGTCTTTTTCATCTTTATTAAAATTAAGTTCGACAAAGTTAAGTAACATATAATGAAACATTGCCTTAATCACATCATTAGTTACATCATAGTAATGACCTTCATGACCATACACTATCTGCTTCTTACCTGGCTTAATATAAAACTTATCCTGATATACTTTTTTACTCATATTTGTTCTCCTTAATTATTTATTATTTTTCTTCCACAACCTGGGCAGTAATCAAACTTATGAATTGTCTGAAAGTGACATTTTTCACAAGAAAGTAATTCCTTATGTTCTACATCATATACATCTGTTCCAATCCATTTAGTTGAATTATACTTCTTATCATTTTTCCAAATGTTATAGTACAATTTACAGAACGGAAGATCATCAAAATCTGATAATGTAACCTTCATTTGTTCGGTGTCACCATCGTCAAACGTTAGTTCTACATTGGCATATGGTTCATCTGGATCCATTACTGTATCTGTAATTGTTACGTCTTTTAGTGTACCATGAGTATGAATATATTTACCTAAATTATTCTTAATAATCATGCCTAATGCAGCGTCCATTAAGATATCACTAAGTGTCATATTATTTTTTCTCCTTTTTGCTATCCAAATACATTGCTGTCATAATACAATAATTTGCTAAATCCATTACCGTATCTCTTATTGACTCATCTACTTTAGCATCTTTATGCAATAATGAATTAAGTCTTTCCATTTTATCATTCATTCTAACAACAGCTGCTGTAAGACCAAATTTATCAATAGACTTATCAAAAGAATTACCATAATCATGATTCTTCTTAATATAAGTATCTTTTAATTCATCTGTTATTGCATCGAAAGCTTCAAACGTTGGAACGCCAAATGCGGCATTTATATCAAAAGTATATTTTATGCCATCATGCTCTGCACTAGATTCGACTTTCTTTAATTTTGCAATCGGAGCGACCGGAACATGTTGAACGCCATACATTGAATTAATTTTTTCTTTAAATTTTAATTTTGTATTATCTGGAATACTGCATAAATACTTATATATCTCATCACGTTCCGATTCCATTGCTGAATATAGCTCTAATAATTTAGGTCTATCAAACGAACCACATGGAACCGCATATCCATATTTAACTGTAATTATAATAGTATCATTCGTACAGCATACATTAACATTCTCAGGATAAAGCTGGTCATCATATAATTTATTTCTGTGCATTCCTTCAAGACAAGGATAATATTTTTTAAGCGCATCAAGTAAATTATAGGACTGTATCTTCTTTATATATTTTTCTTTATCAATCTTTATTAGTTTTTCTTCATCAATAAACTGAGGGAAAGTGGCGTGCCCAGTCACAATATCATAGATTCGAAGTGCATCTATATTATTTAAGATACCCGAATGAGTAACCAATGGAATGCGAAGTTTTATTTCATCAATGGTTCCATAACTTGCATGAATTTTAATATCGCGCCACCACCATGTGTAATCAGCTATTGTATTATCAACTTTAACGGTAGCTTTCTCCTTACTATCATGCTCTGTGCTAGGTCTTGTAGCAACATACTTGCGTTCTGATTTCATTGCTGAATATATTTCGGATAAATTAGGTATATTAAACGAAGTAGTTGTATAACCATATTTAACTGTAATCGCAAAAGCATTATCTTTGTAACATACTTCAATACCCTTAGGATAAATCGGCGTATTATATATTTCAGTTCTATGTATTTCCTTAAGGGAAGGATAATATTTTTTAAGTTCATCAAGTAAATTATAGAAATACATCTTCTTTATTGCATTTTTGTTATCAATAATTATCATCCTTTCTTCACTAATTAATTCATTGCTAGGAACATAGCCAGTTATAATATCATAAATATTATATATATCCATCTGGTCTAAATCTAATGGAGTATAAAGTTTCATATAATCAATAACTCCATCACTCACATGAATATTAATATCACGCCAAGAATAAAATCTATCTTTTGCTATATTACCTCCTTTTTTAAGATTTGAAATATTAATTAAATCAACACGTTTATCATCTATATGACATGTAACAGACTTAAAATATTTATTATATTCAACTACAATTCTAATGTGAGTATCTTCATAAAATACACCAATATCCTCAGTAAAAATATAATCGTTATCTATTTCGCCTCTATCTATATTTTTAAGATAAGGATAATATTTTTTAAGTTCATCAAGCATTTCATAAGGGCGTAATGACCCATAGCCAGTAATTGCATCATAAATCTTAACTGCATCCGCTGCTTTCACATATAATGGAATATAAATCGTTATGTCATTAATAACTCTCTTCTTTATATTAATCTCAATATCATTTGAAATGTATGCTGTTTCTGGATATTTCATATTATTATCTCCTTTTTCATTAAATATTACACTAAGTTCCTTACAAAGTTCCTTTGTCCAATTGCGTCCATACACTTTGCCGACCGCTTCCCTTATTCTCTTATCACCGATTGAGTATACTTGTGCCGTATTATATATATCACGCTTGCCATATTCAATATATGCAACTGTAATTTTAATACCATACTCATTTCCATCAGCTGTAATACCACTAGGGCAAATTTTCGGATTATTTGAGACATCTCTGCGTATATCTTTAACGCATGGATAATATGTCTCAAGTTTGGTAAATATCTCAAATGCATATAAATCCGATGCTGCATATTCACCAGGCATACAACCGGTAATCATTTTATAAATCATAAATACATGCGGTATATTTAAATCTGATGGAATGAATACAACTATATTACTAATAGTCTTATCCTTTACACTAATTTCAATATTATCTCCAACATATAATACGTCGTCACTATCCGATTTTACTATTTTGGTTATGTTTTCTTTCATGTTTTTTATTCTCCTTTCAATCTTCTTCTAATGGAATGTTCGTTTTATTTCTTTGACTTGATTCAATATATCTATGACATATGGAATCATATGCAATGAAATATAAATCTTTTTTGTTAGGTAACTTTCTGATTTCTTCTTTGACTTTATTATCTTTTATACGTATATGTCTCTTACCCCATGAGAAATACATATCGTTGTTTGGTATTGTAAATCTATATACTTCTTTATCCGTTTTAATATTTCTCAAGGTAATTATTAAATCTCTATTGACACCGTACATATGGTATTTCTCAAGATAATCATCTAGTGTTTTTCTTGGCTCTGTAATCAATACTTCATTACCATCATAATCCTTATATCTGATATAATAGTAATTTTTCTCAAGTGGATAAATACGTAAGTTTATAATTTTTCCTTTATAATTAGTACAAGTATCCATCCACTTTTGAACAATTCCCCTGTTATCTTGAGAATTGGCATATAACAAATAGCCATCTTCTCTTGATACAAAATTACCTTTACCCATTATAGCACCTCACAATCTCAATCTTTTTCTTTCGACGGGACAACCTTCGGGAATAGCTGGTCTGATAAAATCACAAAGCTTTTTATAACAATCATCACATAAATCGATATAGTCGCCGTTGTAATGCTCCATCTCAGAATAAATTCTTATCATATCATTGCATGTTGGAATCGCATAAAATTTTCCACAAATATCACATTTCTTTGCGTCAGCCATAATTTATTCCTCACTTTCTATTTTTTTGGCTGCCAACTAAATCCAAAATCTGTTCTTTTAATCTTACATTTAGGTTCTCCATCAAGCCAGAAGACGATACCTTCAATATAATGTTCCTTGAGATAGTCTCTGATACCTTCAAAAGTTCTTGGAACATTTATTATATGAATACCATGTCTAATCAATGTATCTTCTTCAAGATCATACATATTGCCATTAAAATGTGGACCAATAGCTTCATATGTGCCATTGCCAAGTTTAACTCCCATAGCCGTAGCGTTCTTTAATGCTTTGCCGAACCACTTATGAGCAGGATTTGTCTCATCGTAAGGAATCCAACAAGGAAGATGTCCAGTGATGGGGTCTGGTTCTTCCTGGCACTTAATAGCATTTTCAGGAATTTGCTTTCCTTTTCTTGCATCATATCTGACATAGAACTTTCCGTCAATAAAAGCACAGCACGAACCGTCATACTTAATGGTAGCATCACCTTTGCCTTCAAGAACAAACTCCATTCCAGGTGTTACGTTAGGAAGGACCTCTTTAATGTGATGATTTTCAAATACTCTTTCAAAGAGTGTAGGTATTTTCTTCATAATTTATTCCTCACTTTCTGACTTATATTTATCGATGACATCAAGGCACCAACATAATGCTTTTGCTTTCTCTATATTTACATGCTGAACGATTTTTGCGCCTTCCTCTATCTTGGCTCTTATCTTGTCGAGTGTGTCAGTATTTGGTTCTTTATACTCCTTAATGATTTCATAATCACCTTCAATGTCTCCGTGAATATCAACTACCCATTTACTCATTCCTAATCCTCGCTTTCATCCAAATCATCTTCTTCGCATAATTTCATAAAATCAGGTTCTGCCTTCTTTTTTACCTCATTTGCAAATAAATCTAATCCGAATTCATGTGTATACACTGGTCTGCCCATGATATCTTCAACATACTTGTGAAATATCTGGAACTTATCGCCATTTAACATGCACACTCCTGTATATGCCATTACTATTGCCTTTTCTCTATCTGTCATAGTTTATTCCTCACTTTATATACATCAATAATTTTCCGTTCTCGGGTTCGTCCAAATTGTCTTCTGTCTTTCATCTAAATCATCTTCTGTAAGTTCTTCAATGAAATACGGAAAACCATTATTTGAATATTTTACAGAATCGTCGTGATCATCTTGATTTATATTGGATTCTCTATCATCTGTAAAAGTCATTGATTTCTGAACCCCTTTTTCAATCTTTTCAAGCTTATCGGCAAACTCATCTAATGATTCTGCAATTTCTCTTGCCTCGGCTATTAACTTTTTAAGATTTATTTCTTCCATATTATTCCTCACTTTCTTTATAGAGCATAGGACTTCCATCAGGGTTAACGAGTAATGTAAAAGTACCAATATTAGAACTACCATCAGATACTGCATACATTACTTTAGTGTCTTTGTGGTATACAACTCTATAATCCCAACCACTCTCAATGGTAACGAACATACTATTAGTTACTCTATTAACTACACCGCATCCTGTAAATAAAAATACAAATACTAATATAATTATTGCTAAAAATTTCTTCATTAGTCTTCCTCTCTTTCTGACTTTACATATAAATTAAAATCTGAACATATGATATCATCCAACTCAAGCTTACTAGAGCAGAACAGTCTTATTAAACCATTTGGCAAGCAGTCTATGGACCAATCAACTCTTTTTGCTAAGCCGGTCCTGAGTGATCTATCAAAATCTTTTCCAAATTTTCCATATCCGCCGATACCATTTAGATGGATAACATCGCTGCTACCTCCAACACATCCTACAACTTCTGAGTGGTCCATTAACGCAAATTTCATGCATCTGTATCCACTTTCATGCATTTCATTTGTCGGAATGATTACGATACCATTGAATTCACCAGTAGGTTCAAAGTAGTCAAGGTTTTCAAAATCCTCTCTTGTACTATTTGTAGTCATTTCCATTCTTTCCATATTATTCCTCACTTTCTTTATATGCATCAATAATTTTTAATACATGTATCTGCATCTCTTTCGCAGTTTCATAGAAATCAATTGAGCGCGCTGGGCCATAGTCGCATGGATTAAGGTTTGCTATCTCTTTCCATATCTTGTCAAGTGTCTCATTAACCCCGTCTTTATATCCCTTATTATATTGTTCTGGCGCTTCCTGTATCATTTTTAAATATTCTAGTATTTCTTCTCTTGGGAACTCCTCAAGTACAAGTTTTAAAGTCATTCTTTATTGTCCTCACTTTCTTTATATGATTCTGGCAACGGCATCCAAGCTATAACCCCACCATTAATATCTTGTTTGGACCAACGAAAAACAAGATTAGTCGGAATATATTTGCAAACCATCGCGTGCAGTCCGCCACGTAACTCATCTTTAACAGTTACCAAATATGGGCCATAGTCTTCGGGTAATCTCTCAGTTACAGGTATCCACGCAGACTTATCAATATCCTCTTTTGTCATTGGCTTTTCATGATGAATTACTGGGGGAAGACCAATAGCCATGCGTTGATAGTTAGGAGGGTAATCAGAAAGTGGTCTGCCATTTCTAATCGTTTCAAAAATGTGACCACTAAATACCCCGTACTTATTTTCTTTGATTGCATTGTATTCTTTTTCTGAAATTTTAATTACAATCTCAATATTATCATCCATTATTTATTCCTCACTTTCTGAACTACCATTGTTTTTACATAATGCAATAAAAGCATTCATTAATTTTATCTTCATTTCGTTTATAATAATTTCAATTGTATCCATAGGTACAGGTCTACCAACGATATCTTCAACATACCTCTGAAATTCCAAACGTTTATCACCTATTAGCATACATGTTTTTGCATATGCCATTGCAATTTCTCTTTTTCTTTTTATATTATCATCCATATTTTATTCCTCACTTTCTGGTTTCATATTTTTACTTTCACATTTCTTGCACTCTATGCATTCAATAGAATCGCCGAATAGATTAGTGAATCTATAGAATATATTATATGGCTCTAGCCAAAACAAACGATTACATTTATCGCAGCGCTTTGGTAATATAGCTATTCTGTCATGTGTTGTTATTGTCATTATTTACCTCACTTTCTGCTTCATATTTTGGTGGATTTATTAAAACCCTCATTTGTAAATGGATAAGATACTTTTTAAAGTAAGGTAAATGCTCAAGACGATACTCAATATACTTGTCGCCGTCCTTCACTAACTTTTCGGCAAAGCTATTAATTACAACTTCTCTCAGATAATCATAATCGGCCTGCGAAACAAATTCTTCAGAGAATGCCGTTGTAAACTTCAAAGTATCTATCTTATGTTCTTCCACTTTAAACTCTATAGGTGTCTTTGACTTTGCCGATAGAGCTTCATACATACGCTTATACTTTTTTGCTTTCTGTCTTGCATTCATTAGTCTACCTCCTGCATCTTTGCGCCACAATCAGGACAATAGTGATATCTTACTTTTGCGTGGCATGAACATTCGGAACACGTAAAGCGCTGCATATTATTTTTTATGTCCTTTATCCAACGCCCTTTAGATCTTATTATCGTTGCTGGCTGCAATTCTTTTATAGCTCTAATTGCTATTAAATTACCGCTTCCATCTCTCTTTGCTATACAAGTTGCCCCGAGCCTAAGCATGAATTTTCTACTAATAAAATCATCGCAAGGCTCCTCATCCAATGCTTCAATAGCCATTTTTAAAGCTATCTCTTTTTCTGTATCTGTCATTCTTCTACCTCCTTCTTTCTATATAAATTAATTATACAATCTATATCGTATTTATTACAATGCATACGACACTTTCCAGTTTCTTTTTCATGATCTGTCAAATTATCAATAGGTAATATTGTCATACCATATCCATAGTCTACCTGGCAGTGACAAATTCCATAGATATATTTGCTTTCATCTACTTCTCCCAATGGGTTGGGTTCTCCGCGACGAATCATCGTGCACTGATTTAAGTTACGCCAATTTGATAAATTTATTTTTTCTGAATTTTTATCCATAATAATCTTCGGCCTCTTTTCTTGTCATGAAGAAATGTATTCCGGGAGCACATTCCTCATTATATTGAAGATCAAAATCATAAATGTTAAATTCATCGCCAACATAATATGTCATATACTTATGCGTAGAATATGCTCTATCGGCTCCATCTATAGAGATTACTTTAGCTCTATTAGTTCTGCATTTGCGGCCATTTACAGAAAATACAATTGCACCTCTTGGAATTAAGAGAGTTACAATAACGCCGCCCTCACATTTTTTATAACCTATAATATCCTGCGTAAGTATCTTTCCTCTACGATACTCCATTAAGTTTCCTTTTATGTCGTCTAATTTTACGCCAGACAAGTCGGCCCAATTCAGAAAAGTGGAATTAAAAACAGCGTTTGATAAGTTGGCATTCATCAAATTGGCATCACTCAAATCGGCTTTAGTTAGATTAGCATAAGATAAATCGGCATGAGTCATATCGGCTGATCTTAAATCAGCTTTAGTTAGGTCGGCATGAAATAAATTAGCTTGACATAATCTGGCATGAAATAAGTCGGCTTGTAATAAATCGGTACAAATCAATAAAGCACCGGTTAAATCAGCAGCATGCAAGTTAGCACCACTCAAATCAGCATAATCTAATTTTGCGCCACTCAAATCGGCACCGGTTAAATTGGTACCGCTCAAATAAGCTTTAAATAATCCAGCGTTAGTTAAGTTTATATATTGTAAATTTTCACATGCTAAATCAACCTCAGATAAGTCCATATCACTCAAATCGGCACGCATATTTCTCCAGTCATCACAGTCTTCATTAATCCAATGTTTATGATTGATTAATATTTCTTCTAATGTCTTATCACCAATAATAACGTCTTTAGGTTCTCTCATTCTTCTACCTCGCTTTCATATTATACATTATATTTTTCGGCTTTTTCACGTGTCATAAAGAAATGTATTCCTTCTGCGCATTCTTCATTGTATTCGCAATTGAAATCCTGGATATCAAATTCTTCGCCGACCTTATACTCTACTGTACTATTAAATATGGAATATGCTTTCTCTGCTCCATCTATGGCAATGACTTTGGCCTTGTTAGTTCTACATTTATTGCCATTTATAGAGAATACAATCGCACCCTTTGGAATTTGTAAAGTAACAATTATATTATTTCTACACTGCTTGTAGCCAATAATATCTTCTGTAAGTATCTTTCCTGTACGATACTCAATCAGATCTCCTTCGGCATTACATAAATTGGCGCCGCTTAAGTTAGTATTAGTCAAATCAGCGCCATTTAAATTAGCTTCAAATAAGTTAACGCTAGTTAAGTTTGTTCTACGTAAGCAAGCGTTACTTAAGTTTACATTACTCAAATCTGCATAGGATAAGTCAGTGCCCGACATGCCGGCATCATGCAAGTTAGAACCACGTAAATTGACATTACGTAAGTTGGCACAATAGAACATACTATTAGTTAAATTAGAATTAATTATCTGCGCCATACTTAAGTCAGCACTATTCCAAGAAGTATCACATAAATTGGCATCATTAAAGGCAGCGTTATGTGCATTAACATTACTTAAATTAGCATTACACATGTTAACAAATCTTAAATCCGCACTAAATAAGTTGGCATTATACAAGTCAGCATCGGTTAAGTTAGCGCCACGCAGACAGGCACCACTTAAATTAGCATTAGATAAATTGGCGCCGCCTAAATCAGCATCACGTAATTCGGAATTAGTTAAATCAGCGCCACTTAAATTAGCATTGCGCAAATCAGCACCATGCAAGTCAACATTACTTAAGTCAACATTACTTAAGTCTGCACGCATATCATCTTCATAATCATCACAATCCACAGCAATCCAATGGCCGTGTCTAATAAGAATTCTTTCAAGTGTCTTTCCATTAATTATAACTTCTTTAGGGTTTCTCATATTATTATCCTCCTATAAATGTGCTTTCATTAAAATTTTTCTTTGTTGATAATGCTCTATTAATACTTAAATCAATACTACTAGTTGTTCTTAAGTAGTAATAATATAAATCTTTGTACGGTGTATTTACTCTATTAATTCTACCGGCTGCTTGTTCCATTGCTTTATAACTATAATTCATGGAGAAGAATATCATTGTATCACATAACAGACAATTCCATCCTTCTGACGCTGCTGTATATTGACAAAGATACGCCCATCTTTCGCCTATTGGAATATCATCATGATGCTGACCATTATACTCTCCAACATTGAAAGTTCTCATGGTTTTTAACAACTTAAGTAGAATTTCTTTTTCATATAAATAATTGTAAAATATAATTACTTTATTGTGTTTTAATAATAATTCTCTTACTTTTACAATTTTGCTTTCATCTTCATTACATATTTTCCTAAGATATAAACAGAAAGCCGTAGCGTTTTTAAAAGGTTTATTATTCTCATCTCGCTTGTCCTTATATGCTTTCTTATACTTAGAAATATCATATTGAGTTATTACGATTTCTTTATGTACCCTTGGACGCTTTTCAACAAACATCTTTACGAGAATATCGCGTCTATGTTTTTCTAATAATCCCTGATTAATATATCTATCAACTTTAGGATACTTACTATACCTAGAATATATAACGTGATTCTCTTCAAAGTCTCTTTTGTTTTTATACCATCCTTTGGCTATAAATACCGTCATAAACTCAGAATAATTATCACCTGGAGTTCCTGTTAATACCAACCAGTCGTTACACTTGGCCATTTTAATAAATGTCTTTGACCAAGCGCCATAACCGGTTAAATGATCCTCATCAAATATAATAAAGTAATTCTCATATTTCTCATACTTTCTTATATTGTTCCAAGAATCAATAATAGGTTTTAGCCCGAAGACTTTACATTCCTCGAGCCATTCCCCATTATTTCTTTTCTGGGCAGTAGTGATAATCAATAACTTTTTATTACTGTAATTCTTACAATAGAAATATAAACTAGTTCTTGATTTACCACTACCTACATTACCCCAGAGTATCATTCCGCTTTGTAGCTTATCGATTGCCTCCAGCTGATATTCGTACATTGAAATATCAGTTAAACGGAACATCCATTCCTCCATTATTCATTGCGTTCTCAGCTGCTGCTATTCTATCCATAATACTAGATCTGAGCTTATCGGTTCTTATATGGAATAATGCCGTCACGCAATACGCTGCATAACCACTTCTACCTGAATGACTCCATTCACCAGGCTGAAATACAATATCGACATCAGAAATATCATCGCCACTTAACTTATCGAGTGTTTCTGCTGTCAACTGTTCTGGAACTCCATCGTTAATCTGTCTATAAACTGCTGGAGCCCACTTTGATATCAAATTGATCTTAATGTTAATAGTAATCTGCTTATCACCATTTTCGAATACATACTCCTTGATGTTAATAGGTGGATTACTTAATCTTGAGATCTCCTCTGCCTGCTGCTCACTAATTATTGCATTAATATACGACTTCTGTGGATTTGAAAAATCTCTAAAACGTCCTAACTTTGCTCCTACTAATTCATATGCATTTGCTCTCATGCTGCTATCTCCTTTTCATTCATAAATTCTTCAAAAGGTACAAACTTTTCTATACCTTTTATTGCTTCTTCTACTAAGTTATCATAATACTTCATATCTATAACATCCATAGAACCTTCACGTACTACTTCGGCATCCTGCCATCTATAGCCCTTGGAACCCTGTACGAATTCAAGCTTTCCATCTGGCTTACTCTTAACAAGGTCTCCACCGCCATAGCCTTCTCTAATTGGTACGAAATTTCCGTTAGCTCCTATAAATGTTAAATTTTCTATATCTGGATTCTTCTCATTAAAATTCAGATACATTTTGTAAGGTGATTTAACCCCCTTAGTCTGGATTAAATCATTAAACTCTAGCTCCTCGTGAGTGAATAGAGTTTTCTTGACATATGGTTCTGAATACTGTGAACCAACGGTCTGCCAAGTTCCATCTATCAGCTTCTCGAGAATATTGGCCTTATCAAACAGGATTAACTTTTCAAACACATCTTCGACGTCGAAATTATAACCATACTTCTTACCAAACTCAAATATAAATTTCTCAATTCTTTCGTCTGGATTGGCAACTTTAATAGAGTCAGTCTTAATGTGTATTACTGTATATCCCATTGCCTCAACTTCATCCTGTAATGTCTTCATGAACAATGCTCCACGCAATGCAACGATATTATTAAAGTTTCTAGAAATATCATTAAACGCATTACCAAATGTAGCACTTGTAAGACCATATACCGCATTAATTGCTATCTTCAATGCCTGAGCAAGACCTGCTATAGTTTCTTCTGATGCATTCTCTATAAGACCTGCAAATATACCACCTAAGGCATTCTTTACAAATTCGAGATTATCTACTTTAAGTGCTGCTCTAACATCTACTAGACTCTTGAATCTACCTGTATAATAATCGCCAAATAAATTCAATGCTATAAGACTATTCGGATGCATTGAACGTACATCAAATGTTTTTGCAAACCCATAATATCCAGGACGTGCAAACACATAACCGCCTCTAGATACATTGATGCCTCTGTACATGTTCTTGCCATCTACGAACTCATAACCTGGGAATATCTTTGATAAGTCAGGATAATTAAACTGATCTTGCGGATGCTTATTACCCTGAAATATAATTTTCTCTGTCAAGTTATTTGTTGTATCGTTCATACATGCAGGACATCCAGAAGCTTGGGCTGCTTTTACTAACATTTGACGAGCTATAAAATCTGCTTGAATTTTCTTGTAATCAAATAGTCCTTCTGTTGCTCTAACATCATTTTTACAATATTCAACTACCTCGTTCCATTTATCATAAGGTAATGGTTTATCCCAATCATATTGACATTCCTTATGAGTTAAATATAATTGTACCTCCCACTTCTTAAGACTCTGTTTCTTTGAAGCAAAGTCATAAATATCCGTATAGCTTATCGATTTACTACTCTTAAAACTATACATTCTCTTTTCTTCATCCGTACCATTTATTAACTTATGGCTGACATTATATATCTGTTCATTGTTATAACCATTTATCGCTGCATAACAAATATTATTGTCATACTTTAAGTTATTATAACCTATAAGTCTATATTTATTAACTACTGCTTCGACTTCGGCTGGTTTCGGATTTATGAGTACGTCCCATATTTCTTCGTGGTATTTCTTAGCGCAAATACACCAAAAGTTAGGATATACTTCGCAATCGAATATACCTATTGGAGCTTCACTTTCGGCTGCTATTTTATCTTCTATATCTTTGGATACGAATTTCATTTCTTTCCATACGTCATAACAGTGTATGGATTGGTGCCTACTCATTAAAGCGAAATCTCTTACGAGTGGCGAAAGATCACTAACATCGTAATGATTTCCACTTTCGTAAGCTTTATCTAATATATCTTTTATAAAGTGTACATTACTAGTTGTATCTGGATGTACTTCTTTCTTCAAACATTTAAGAATAGTTTTTTTAAGCGTATTACTATTCTCAATTATTTCCGTATTAAGCATCCTCTTTACGTCCTCCTTAAGTGGTAAACCGCTACTTATGTGTGCTATTTCTATTCCATTACAACCAGTGAGTTTTCTTCTAAGTGATGAATTACCAGTATATATTTTTATTTCTATGTCTTCATCATATATGTTACTTAACTCAGTTACATCTCCATCATAAATATAATGTAAATGCAACCCAGCACCACTTTTAGAAAACTCGGCATAAGTCGGTGGAAATTTAGAAGCCGCCGCTATGTTTAATTCCTTACTTTTATTACCATTTTCATCTTTTAAATCGAAATCAATTACTATAAGATGTGATGATATAGAATCAAAATTAACATAGTGTAATTTAGTAGTATCAATATCACTGAGTTTTGTAGTAACATTTTCCCATTTATACATAGGTTTACCGCTTTCGTTAGCATATTGAGCAGGACAATCTTTTAAATATGAATCTAATATACTTCTCATTGTACCTCCTTCAAGTCAAGCCAAGTTTCAAGCTTTTCTTTTTCTTTTTTCTTGACTGTTGTACTAACAAATTTTTTCGTTTTAAAACCTATATATGCATGTCTAACCCATTTATTATCGATTTCTACTTCGGCTTTATAATCATCAAAATATGCACGTAGTTCACTTCTAAACCTTGTCTTAGTTAACGGTTTTATTCCACTAGATTCGGCGTACATTTTATACGAACTGTAAGCAACATCTCCAAATACATATTCAGCATTTTTATACTCATGATAGTGGTCCAGTAAAAAGTTAAATAAATCATTACCTCTACCTAACATATCAACTGGATTATAATCTTTATAGTAATCAATGCCTAGTTCATTGAATACTTCAAGACAATGCCATGCTATACCAGATAGTTCAAACTGGATTCCTCTAACCAACTTATCAAAGTGATTTCTATTAATTTTCTGACCAGTTGGCTCTGCTACTAGTAATCTACGTACCATACCATCATCTATACTACTATAATATATTACATTATTAGTAGCCATAAAACACATACTACGAGGTTGTATTGTAAACATCTTTACATTCTTCTCGTTAATCTGTATTGGTTTATGAGATATAATACTTTTAAATATACTAGTATCAAATGCCTTAGATAAATCACCATCATCCTGTATAGCTATTGGTGGATTATTCTTGAACGCTGCAGTGGCAAATGGATTACTTCCACTTACCAAATCTTTTGCATTAAATTCTGCAATATAAGTACCATTATTACATGTAAATAGCGATCTTATAATATCAAGAATTGTAGATTTACCAGTTCCACCTTCACCATACAAAACTAAGGCTTTCTGAGTTTCCATTGCTTTGCCTGCTATGACAGAACCTATACTCCACTCTATCATCTGTCTATTATCTGGAGAATATAAAGTTCCTATAAGTTCATCATAATTATCAATTGAACCTTTCTGCAATGGATAAGGCAACTTAAATGAGGCCATGTCTTCTCTTTTTACTTCTTGATTACTAAATATAATATTCGGATTTAAGTCCATTGGATTATTGCTTGTACGTTTTAAATAGTCTTGAAATGCTTGAAGACTATGTGTTTCATCATCCACCATATACTTAGGGTAAAAGGCAGCTGATTTGTTTTCTTCATTATATTTCTTTTGTGTTTCAATATACTTTTCTTTTATTAGTATATCAACAATTGTTATAAGGTCGTTTAAATCTGTAGACCACAAACCCCTAGATTCATCCCAAACGGCTCTGAATTGATTAGATACTACTAATAAATCTTTATGTCCATTATGTTTGAAACTAGGGACTATTTCGGTAACAGACTTGTTCTGCTTGACCTTAATTTCTACGAAGTCAAGCATAATATCTCCTTTCGTTTAATTATTTACGAAAGACGATCTTAACAATGAATTTATATGAAACATAACTGGAATATCATTATCGAATATGTATTTTACTACCTCATGAGCTGCTTCTGGATAACATTCGCACTTTATCTGCATTAATGTACTACCAGTTAATATTGTACTGCCATCTTCAATAAACCAGTTATATTCATTGCGTTTAGTTGTAGTATCCCAATGAGATTCTAAAATATTAACAATATCATTCATCTGTTTTGTCTGTATAGCACCTCTGGCTACTCCTAACTCTAACATAACCGTCTTCTGTAATTTCTTTATAATTTTCATTTAACATTTCCTCCAATTTATATAAAATTTTGTGCCAGCCAAGCCTGAGCCTGATTCCATAATCCAACTCTGCGTTGATCTGTTTTCTTACCTTTTAATGGAAATAATCCTCCAGAACCATTCTGGTCATATGTTCTATCCTTGAGTCTATCAATAGCATCGTGTATAGATGATTCTTCTGGACTATTTATATCTAGAGAAATATCTCTTAATCCTAAATTATCAATCATACACCAGAACCATTTAGCAGTTCTATCACCCTCATCTGGGTCTGTCATAACTTCATGTTCTATTCTATATGATAAAGCTACTAAAACATCAAACCAAGTTGGTTCCTGCCATATTAACACTTTTACTTCATCATTTGTTAAATCATTATCAATTTGAAATCTTTCTTTTAATGTTTTTATCTCATCTATTCTGGCATCATCCATTTTATTAGATGGGATAAATGGTTCCAAATTTAATAAAGTACAAATTTCTCTGGCACCTTTCTTATCATATGTTTCTTCAGTAGTTATAATATTGTACTCATACATGAAGAAATCATACTGTAGTTCCTTTAGTGTTTTCATGATTGACAGCTCTCTCCTTTTTATCTGCAATCTTAAGCATCTTTATAGCCTTATTAAGTGCCATAATTCTACTTTCATTGAGAGTATCTCTTGTCATTCTGGCAATATCAGCTCTCATAACCTGAAGAATTGCCACTGCTTCACTGCTAGTAATATCTTTCATATTTTATTCCTTTCTAGATTCTATTTCTTTTAATGTTTTATCTAAATATCCTTTTACAGAGATAACCACTCTATCACAGTATTTACACTTATGAATTATTTGTCCCTGCACTCTAGAATATTCGCTTTTTACTTGTCTACGCCATCTATATTTTCCACAATGGTTGCAATAAAAAGGTTTAATTATCATTTGTCCTCCTATGCTAATACATTAAACTCAGATGGAAGTACAATGGTTTTATAGTCGTCAAATACCGCAATATATCCACCACGAAGTACTCTTTCTCCAAGACGGAATGGCTTTACTTCTACCTTACATCCTGGCTTCGGCTCACTGAGTTTATTTACTGTTTCATCATTTGTATTAAGTTCATAAAAATACTCTATCTCACGTAATGGTATTTTTGTAAGATATGGCTCAGTATATTTTGGAGATATTTCTTTGTTATTTAAAACTCCATCATATGTTATTACCTTTGGTCCGAATCTTACATATGCGTAATGTGGGTCTGCAAATTCAAATATACCCTGTCTAAACTTACATAATGAACCTGCTTTCATCTTTTTATTCTTTGCTTTCATTTAACATTTCCTCCTTTTTACTGAACACCTAATGAATCTTCTAAGAAATTATTTGATAAGTCTGCTAAATTATCATAATGATCTATTAAATACTTTTCCTGATCATGATATAATATTCTGAACTCGAAATCAAACTTGTGGTATTCATTTCTATAGAAGTATGAATCGCCATCATTCAAAGAACCTATTTCATAAATACTCTTTATTCCTATGAATTCTTTTAATTCTTCTGCAGAATTATAATAGATTCCTTGGTCCTCATCATATACCGTTCCGGATTCGGTAAAATATGCGAGGTGTAATTTAGGTATGGCTATTCTTTGTCCATCACGAATATAAACATCCTGGCGTTCCCATTCCTCTTCTCTTATCTGATGCACAGCATTTTCTGGTTTTACGCTACTCTGCCATTCGACCTCAGAAGGTAAGTAAGAGCAATCGCATACTGTTACATAATAATCTATATAATCATCTGGATTACGTACCCAAATATAATCATTATTAAATATACCAGTCTTATTGCAATGCTCATGAACGGCAATCGCCATATTAAGATTATCTTCTCCAATGGCACTTATCAAATCATTAGCTATAACTTCACAGCCTTTATCATTATCTAACATTACCAGCTGTTTGTTACCCTTCCAATAGCATAATGTAACCTGGTTGAAGCCTCCCTCTCCAACCTTCTCTGAGTCGATAATATAAGGTCTTCCGCCACATTCTTTAGGGAACTCTGTACTGCATTTAGTATCCTCGTACGTGGGACGGTCCTTTGGAGGCATCTCAACAACGCCGCCTCTATAAGTAGTCATTGCTTTCATAGCCTCATTATACTGTTTATCTATGGCTTCTTGAGATTCTATTTTTTCCTTCTTATCTTCCTTATTTAATTCATCATCAAGACCATTGGTGTGTAATATCTTAAGAGCTGCGTAATACTTTTCTCTTAACTCAAGATACTGAGTATTAAAGTCAAGCTCTTTCTTAACCGCAGCGGCATCATCTTTATACTTTCTTATAAACCATCCTGTAGTAAATCCAATGGCCGCTCCTCCAACTACTAATAATATTTCTTTTAACATAAACTTCTCCTTTCTTATACAGCTACAGCATAATCCTTCTTACTATACTGATTATAAACAGCAGGTAAGTAAGAAATATTATCTGGGAATAGATCCAATTCATTTGTCTTTAAGAAATTCTGTAAATCATTATCATCAACTGTCCAGAACTTCTTAACGACTCCAGCCTTCTTATAAACATCGATTATGTTCTTATGAGGTAACTCTTCGTAAGCTTCTCTAAGTCTAGTCCACTCATCTGGAGTTAAATATAATCCCCAATTATCAGCATCAGTAAACTGACTATTTCTTGTATTGTAACCAAGTTCTCTTAAATGTTCACCTAATGTTACAATATGATCTGTACGTGAGAATAAGTTTTCAAGTGCTCTCTGGCATGTCTGATTGAAGTGAACATAATTGCTCATAGGATCGTGCTCATCGAAGTTGCATGAAACGTTCTCAGCGCAATATCTTGTAGAAAAATCTATGCAATAATTTGAAGCGCCTGCTTTTCTTTCTACACCATCAACATTTGCTGTTACTTCCTTGCCTTCGTACAGTGCCTTTTCCTTTTCATCACCGATAAGTTCTGCTACTCTAAGTCTATAAGTAGCAAATGCAGCGGATACAGCGTTATATGCGCTGGATAATCTACTTATCTCATGTGAAAGAAGCGCGTAGCATCCATACTTACATACTCCTGCAAGCATAAAACATAAAATGCCCTTCCACTCTGCTTTAATTATACCAAGAACAGATCTTACGTGAGATGTAAAATGGTCTCTAATACAAGCCATACGAGAATATGTTGCCTTGCCTTCTCTAGCATCCAACATCTTTCTCTTAGAAGAAGCTCTACATTCCTTCTCTCTGTCAATAACAGCTATAGCCTTATCTGCATCTTTAATCATAAATGCAATGCCACCTATTGTAGCGGCTGTTGATGCGCCCAATAATATCTCTGATGCGTGATTTTTTGCAAACATTCCAATTGGTCTTAACAGATTAATTATGTTCATATATATTATACCTCCTGATAATCATCAATTTCTTCAGTATCTTCACTATCTGTTGAATTCTTATATGCATTCTTAACTTCTTTATAGTTCTTAATCTCTCTTCTGTAATTAATAAGAGAGAAGCATACCATCGCTACAGATACTATTGCAAATGGTAATTTAAAACTCATTGGTGCACTTAGAATACAATTCCTCCAAACATATGTTTCAAAGAAGCATTCCATAGAAATTCCTGCTGACAGAAGTGCCTTACCCTTGCAAAGACCTATACTATTATTTGTATATTCTTCGGATACATCATTAAGATACTTTACCTGATTCTTTACTTCCTCATTCTTAATATCACTATCATCAATCTGAGGAACTTCATTCTTTTCTAGTACTTTTGCAGTCTTTATCTCAGTTACTGCAGCTGCTGCCTGTACTACTCCTGCTATAAAAAATCCTGCTTTAATTATAAATGCTAATCCTATCATAATTTATTCTCCTTTGTATTATATTCTAACTGGGTCTGGTAAATCAATTATCCAGCCACCTGGTGATGCATGAACTTCAACGCCATTAAGATTTCTCCAACCATATTTATCAGCCGTGTATGGAGCTGTTCTTCTTGAATAATCATAATAACTTAATACCGTTGCGTAACCATAATTAACAATATCGTTTAATAGCCCTGAAAGAACACTTTCCGCATCTCCTTCATCTGCATATTCGAGTAATCGAAAGCTGTCATTTCCTGTCTGTGATGCATATGATGGTCTTGGTTGAGATAATGTGTAACCTGTATAATTTACATAACCACCCTGACCAAATCTATACATTCCTTCGGACTGATTAATGTTCGAGCGGCCCTGACCATTATATAAAAAGTTAGACAATAAAAATGTTCCAGCTTTTAATATAAGTGCCTTGCCTTCTGGAATTATAAATTTCCTAAAAAATCCAGAAAATAAAACCTTTGCTGGCGATACTCCTAGTACCTCAGTTAAGGTTTGTTTCTTTTCTCGAACATCATTTTTTACTACTGGTTCTTTCCTTGGAATATTTTTTTCTTCCATTATTCCTCCTTTTCATAAAGCGCATAGCCATTGATCTCTCAACGACTATGTTTTTTGTTACCAAATTCTACTATATTACTTGTCAATATCTTTGTAGAAATCTGGCTTAATTAATGCTATTGCGATTAAAACCACCAATATAGCAGCTGATGTCAATCCTACTCTTTTTAAGTATTCGTGACAAAGCTGCGCTGTAATTTTAACTGCTGCATTAAGTGCGTCCTTTCTCTTCATATTAATCTCCTTTCGTATTTTATTTGGTTTCCATTATAAGCATTGATTCAGACGCGAGGCCATACTCCAACAACTATTACGTGGTACAGGTAACGCAGGAAAACTCAAATACGTTATATACTCTCCAGTTCTTCTACTTTCTGCAATAGTACGCTCGAATTCAAAATTATCTCGATGCGCTCCAGAAAGTCCGTCTGCACCAGATTCTATTACAAGTTCTCCGATGCGACCAGAAATACCTCCAAGACCGAGCAAATCAGTTATTTCATTTATGCTGATATAATCATCATTTCTGATAGTTGATGATATCTCTGCTTCTGCTTTCTCAACTTCTCTAAGAGTAGCCTTAAATTTGAAAGGTTTTTCAGATGTTGATAAATCTTCTAATACAAAAGTTTTAAGATGTTCGGCATCTTCTGGATCTCTGCATACTCTAGTCTCTTTCGGAATATCATCATCAACCTTTTCAACTGCGTCATTAGCCAAAGACTCACGAATCTCAGTCTTCTGCTTTTCGGTTAACACATTATCAACCTTTGACTTCAAATCTTCGTATCTATTCTTGTACAGATACGCTGCTGCTCCAGCCGTTGCCAATCGATTCAATGCAATCTTATGGCCTATGGCGATCTGGAGTATAGCCAATCCACCGGTGAGAATAGAAAACTTATAAGCTTTAATAGTAGCAAATACAGTTTTAATAATTCTATCTGATTTGCTCGTTGCTTTTTCCTTCGCTTCATCGATGATCTTAGCAGCATTTTCAGATTCTTTAACTGCTATTACAGCTGCGCCAACCCCTGTAGCAACTCCTGTAAATGTAAGAATTGTTGCTGCATTCTTGACCATAAACGCATTAATTGTTGTTAGTATCATTGTTCTTCTCCTTTATCTCATTAATCTGCTCCTTATAAATCTTTACTGCCTCGTCATGTCTGCCATTAAGATAAGCTATATTACTTCTAAGAGTAATCTCACTACTAGCTTTCTTGGCCATCTTTTCGAGTTCGTCGTCGCACTTACTCTTCACAACTGCTTTACCGCAACCGTATCCGAATAACAATGCTCCGACATAGGTACAGTACCTCATAAAAGGTTTTCTACCTTCCCATGAGTTCCACTTCTTCTCAATGTTTTCTTTCTTTTCATAAATATAATCCATTACTTCTTCTCTTGTCATAGCTGACTCTCCTTTCGTATTTAAAAAGCCCATAGCCATTGAAAATTCAACGACTATATCACCTCTATTATAGGCTTCGATTCTAACGCGAATATCATTCACACTGGATTGCATGGTACCATATCTAAATACCAACCATAATTCGCAATGTTTGTGCAGCATAGTTCTAATGCTGAAGATGACCATCCCATATTATCATACTCTGTCTTAATATCTGGATACTTAACTTTTCTCAAGAAATCTCCTAGAGAACAATATCCCTTCTCTGCTGCAATTTCCTTAAGATCTTGTAAGAATTCCCAAGCATCTTCTTCTGTTGCGAATGTTATAGATTCTGTAATCATTATATCACCTCCTCTCTTGTCCATAATTCTGGATGTTTTGCCTTTTCTTTTTTAAGAGCTTCTTCGATGGATTCTTTTGATTTATCACTAGGTATAGCCGGTCCGCTTATCTTGGGGTAGCAGCTTTCATCATATTGCATAAATCTAACCGGAATATCATTATCACAAAACTCTTTTAGTATCTCTGAGAATTTCTCTCTGTTTGGTGAATTAAATATAAACTCATTATAGCCGGTAGACTGTTCTCTTTTATTCATATACTCTCTAAAGCTTATATTAGGGTCTGCTGTCATTTCGTTAACTGCATCATCATCTGTATAATTAGCTTCATAATATAGTGAAATATCTTTTAATATCCATACATGTTTATTTAATATTTTTTTAGCATCTAGTATAGATGTGGAACCTACCTCTATAGTTATTACAGAATTAAAATTTTTTATCATTATCTCTCCTTTCGTAAAACGCATAGCCGTTGAAATCTCAACGACTATGTTTTGTTGTTACTAAATAATAATAATTATTCCTCGGTTGTTTCTTCTGAATCTCCTGGAATTTCATCAGGAATTTCTGGAGTTTCCTCGGTTGTTTCTTCCGGTGAATCTTCAGAATTCTTCGCATCATG
>OCVV011361743.1_pt1 | contig 61897 bp, 56 predicted proteins | sample 1539721 | NCBI WGS metagenome assembly OCVV01 (sample SAMN02144230, study PRJEB22623) | gut metagenome | biome: sheep rumen | host: Ovis aries | place: New Zealand
GGCGTCATTTACGGATGAAAACGGCATTCGTCATATCAATGTACTGGATTTCCTGCTTGGCAAAGAAACGATCTTCTGATTCATAAGATAGCCGGCACATGGCAGGATGTACAGAAGGTTCTCATTTTGCCGCTGAGGCAGCAGAGCGGGCACGCTTTGATCTATATGTACCGGCCGAAACGGCTGGAGAGAGATCTTGCCAGCCAGAAAGCGGAAGCGATTCTTGCCAGAGCACATTATCCGGCAGGGGATCCGCAGCGGCGGCTTGCAGAGCTGTCGCTGCGCCTGCGTCAATTCCATGAATTCCCCCATGAGATTGGCCTGTTTCTCGGTTATCCCCCGGATGATGTCGAAGGTTTTATCGAGAACCGGGCGAAGGCATTCAAGTGCCCCGGTTACTGGAAAGTGTATGGAGATGAGGAAAAAGCGAAAGCACAGTTCCACGCAATTTCCATCTGTACAGCTTGTTATTGCCGGTGTTATATACACGGAATGAGCCTGGAAAAACTGGCAGTCCGGGAAAAAGCCAGTTGAGCTGGATAATCGCTTACATCTCAAGCTCCTCATAAAATGACTTCAGCAGGCTGGCCGACTTCTGGAGAGCCGCTTCCTCGTCCGGCTGCAGCTTGATCTCAACCACTTCCTTTGCACCTGTCTTGTCGATGATGGTCGGGACGGACAGAAACACACCTTTCAGATCGTAGGCACCGTCCACATAGACAGTGACCGGATAGATCTGGTTTTCGTTGAACAGGATAGACTTCACAATAGAGGCTGCCGATGCTGCGATGCCGTAGCAGGTATTGCCCTTGCGGCTGAAGATTTCCCATCCGGATTGTGCCGTCATCTTCAGAAGACTCTGTTTTGTCGCCGAGCCTGTGCGCGGGGCATTGTCACTCATCACATCATCGATCTTTTTTCCGCCGATCGTCGCGGAGTTCCATACAACAAATTCACTGTCGCCGTGTTCTCCGCAGACAAATGCCGAGACACTCTTCGCGTCCAGGTCGTAGAGCTTTGCAAGCTCGCAGCACAGTCTGGCGCTGTCCAGATTCGTGCCGCTGCCGATAACCTGCTTTGCCGGCAGTCCCGAGATCTTCCAGGCGTAGTAAGTCATGACATCGACTGGGTTTGAAATGACGAGAAGAATGCCATCAAATCCGCTTGCCATGATGCTGCTCACGATGCTCTTCATGATCCGCATACTTGGAGCAAGCATTTCCAGTCTGCTTGTCGAGTCTTTTGGCATAGGAGCAGATGCAGTGATGATGACGATATCTGCATCTGCGCAGTCGTTGTAGTCTCCCGCGTGAACATTGATATTCCGGTTCATGAAATAAACCGAATGCGCCATGTCCAACGCCTCCGCGTAGGCCTTTTCCTTGTTCACATCGATCAGGACAATCTCTTCGCACAGCCCCTGATTCAGAATGCTGTATGCTGTCGTTGATCCGACATTTCCAGTTCCTACGATTACAACTTTCGAGTTCTTAAAGCTCATGATAATCTCCATTCCGCCGCCTATAACTGGCGACACAACTGCCTTTGATTGAATGTTTACGGATTGCATCGCTTGCAGGGCTGATAACCCATCGCAATCAGGTCATCCCTGGAGCCGGTGTATTCCAACTTGTTGGAATCGGACATCTGGCCGATCGAGCTGCATCCCGGGTTGTGGAACTTCCCGGTATTTGTATTGACGATATAGCTCATCGCCGGGTTGGTCGACCCGCTTCCGGATGCTTCCCCGGCCTGTGCGCCGGATGCCTGCCCGGCTGTGCCGGAGGACTGTCCGACCTGTGCGCTGGATGCCTGACCGGCTGTGCCGGAGGCCTGTCCGCCCTGCGTTCCGGATGCCTGATCTGCTGCAGCTTCGGAGCTCAGGTCCAGCAGCTGGTAAGCGTTCAGCCCGAGTGTCAGTGCGAGGGCAGCATCGATGCCGTCACCTGATAAACCGTGATCGGCCTTGAAATGAGCGGCGGCAGATGCCGTCCCGCTTCCTGCTATGCCGTCCGGCGTTCCGCAGTCATATCCTTTGTCGTTCAGTGCCTGCTGGACGGCCTTGATGACTGCCGGAGACTGAAAATCCACGCCATCATACTTTGAGGCTTCGCTGCCGGTATATGCCTGGCCGGAGCTGTCACCAGTTGCGTAATCGATCGAAATACCCGGCTGGACATTGTAGCAGTAGGCATTGAATGAGACACCGCTTCCGCCATCCTCGACCGACTCAGCCTCCATCAGGACACCGGACGCGAGCAGGTTGTCGTCCTCGAAAACAGGTGTGACGCGGTACAGAACATGATTCCCGGTCGATTTGATATAGTCGGCAACCTCATTTTCGTAGGGAAGCATTCCATCCACGTTCATGTATCGGGTGCCGGTGATCAGATTTTCCTCATTCGCATTTTCGCCCGACAGCTCATAGGCAATCAGATGGCACCGGTTGTAGAGATAATTGCCGTCGATGCCTTCATACTTGACTGTATGCCAGCCGGTCGGTTTGACGCTGCCGATGGGACCTCTCGGAGCATCCGGAAGCAGATCCGGGCCAAGGCAGGCGACAGCGTATCCGCATCGTCCCTCGTCGTCCAGATTTGAGTAGGTCTCATAGGAGGATGATGTCAGGTCAGAAGCCTGAAAATACGGGACATTGTCATGGATCTCAGTGGATGGTTCGGACGAGTAGACCGGCAGCTCTTCCTGCGTGAGAGTCTGTTCATCCGACAGCACAGTCGTGATGGCTGCATATCCCGGCGTCAGCAGAGACAGACACAGGACCAGCGACAGCGATAATGATGCAAGTACCTTTTGATGGTGGTGGTTCATATTGAATCTCGATCTCCTTTCCTCAATTTTCAAAGCAGCCTGTCTGACACATTGTCACCCGGTCGTCCTGAACAGACAGGGCGTGCAAAGAACACGACGGATGTGCAAAGCGGCAGGCGAACATGCCAAGAACTCAGCGAACGTGCCAAGAACCTGGCGACAGGCGGAGAACCTGCCAGGACGTGCAAAGAACCAGGCAGCCTGAAAGCTGCCTGGCTCTGAGAGGGGCCGTTTTTATTCAAGTGGCAGGATGCCGATTCCAAGCAGCCCGCTTCCGGTATTGACCGCAAGCGATGCAGCAATCTGGAGCTCATACAGGACTTCGCTGTCCGGGTATTCTTCCTTCAGCGTTCTGACAGCCTCCATGGCAGCCTCATGGCCATCCCCCTCCGCGACGATGAACCAGCACTTTCTGCCTGCTGCATACTTCCGCACCTCATCCATCAGGCGGTTTTTTGCCTGACGCCCACCCCTGAGTTTGGCGACGGTGATGTACGTGCCGTCCTCATTGCAGGCAATGATCGGACGGATGCGGAGAAGCTGAGCGGCCATGTATTCGACTCTGCCGATCCGGCCGCCGTGCTTGAGGTAATCAAGCGAGTCCATGTAGAACATGACGGTGGAGCGGCGGATCATTTCGTCAAGCCGACTGTCCACTGTTTCAAAGCTGCTGCCCTGCGCAAGCTGATCAGCTGCCCAGATGGCGATCAGCGCACATGCGACAGAGATGTTGAGTGTATCCACAGGCCGGATGTTCAGACCGAGCTGATAGGATTCCGACACCATGCGAACTGTATTGTAGGTGCCGGACAGTTTATCGGATATGCAGAAGACGAAGACATTCTCGAAGCCTTCTTCTTTCAGCCCCTTCATCAGCTCCACGACATCTCCGGGGGACGGCGTGGAGGTTGTCGGGATCTCGCCCGGGAACCTTCTGTAAACCATCATCGGATCGATATCGACAGCATCCAGATATTCCTTCTCAGGATAGCGAACCTTGAAAGGAAGAAGCCGAATGTCATATTTTTGGCGGAATTCCGGGGAAACGTCGCAGCCGGAATCTACAACCACAGCGGTTTTCTGTTTGTTCATCTCTCAGTATCCTTTGTCCATGCACCCGGTGGATAACTGCTTTCTTCAGTTCGCCAGCGGATCATCTTTTTGCTTCATTATACACAAAACGGCGGGATAGGAACAGCACAACCTTGATCAGGTGTAGAGGGTGGAAAGACAGAGTGGCAAGACTGGGATCACATTCTTGAGTATTCGGCTTTTCCTGTGGTATTCTTCGATATATATGAGGAGGACGCGATATGAATAAAGGGCAGTTCGGGAAGAGTCTTGGGTCTCCAGTTGTGCTTGGCTGTATGAGAATGGCCGGCATGGCGAAGGAGGACGCAGACAAACTCATCGGGAAAGCGATGGAGAATGGCATCTGCTCATTTGACCATGCGGATATTTACGGGGGTGGGGAGTCGGAGAAACTGTTTGGCCAGGTGCTTGCGGAAAGACCGGAACTTCGGGAGGGTATGTTTATCCAGTCCAAATGTGGGATCCGGCAGGGCATGTATGATTTGTCAGAAGAATACATTCTGAACGCAGTCGATGGAATTCTGGAAAGACTGCGCACGGACTATCTGGATCTTCTGATTCTGCACAGGCCGGATGCCCTGATGGAACCCGAAGAAATTGCAGAGGCATTTGACCGTCTGACAGAGAGTGGAAAAGTGAGGCGGTTTGGCGTCAGCAACATGAACGCCGGGCAGATTGCCCTGCTTCAGAACTGGATCCACACCGACCTCTGGGTAGATCAGATGCAGCTCAGCCTTGCGCATTCGCTGCTCGTCGATGAGGGCATCAACGTCAATATGGCAGACAAACCGGGAGAAGTCCACACAGGCGGCACGCTGGATTACTGCAGGCTTCATCGGATTGCGGTTCAGTGCTGGTCTCCGCTCCAGTACGGATTTTTTGAGGGAACCTTCCTGGAAAGCAGCCGTTATCCGGAACTGAATGACGTGCTGGGGGAAATTGCCGGCCGCTATGAGGTGACAAAGGGGGCCGTCGCCGTCGCGTGGCTCCTTCGGATCCCGGGGGTGGAGCAGGCGATCGTCGGCACCACGAAGGAGGAGCGGGTCGGGGAGCTGTCAAAAGCGGCTCAGATCCGGCTGACCCGCGAGGAATGGTACCGGCTTTACAGAAGCGCCGGAAACAGACTTCCGTAAGAGGATCAGAACAAAAGGCAGAAGAAAGGAGTTTTTTATGAAACAGGTCAAAGCGTTTATTTTAACCGGATGCCCGTACTGCAAAAAGGCCCGTCTCGCTTACAATGAGCTTTGCGAGAACAATGCCTCATACCGCGAGGTTCCGGTTGACTGGATCCTGGAGGATCAGCAGCCTGACATCGCGGACCAGTATGATTACTACTACACACCGACGATGTATGTGGATGAACAGAAGGTTTATGAGTCGCACCCGGGACAGACCTACGAGGAGATCCGGGATGAGGTGGAGAAGGTGCTGAAGGCCGCCCTGACGTGATCCAAGGCGCGGAACGGCACAACCGGCCCAGGTTCCGCGCAAAATCCTGGATACAGGTGCATGTATTATGAGTGTCCGGCTGCTTCCGCGAGAGCGGAGAAGAGCAGCCGGGCATTTTTATCTTCACGGTACATGAACTCAGGGTGCCACTGGACAGCCCAGAGGAAATGTCTGGACGGTGCATAAAGCGCCTCCACAAGACCGTCATCTGACCAGGCCATTGGGACGAGACCGCTGCCAATCTGCCTGACTGCCTGGTGGTGGTAGCTGTTGACGGAGATCTCATCGAGTCTCAGCAGCTGGTGCAGCGGGGAGCTACGCGCAATCCGGACAAGATGTTCGACGTGGTTTTCATCGTATGGCGGGGCCATGGTGTGGCGGATAAGCGGGACAGAGCTGCCGCAAGCCTGCCTTTGAAACTGGGAGGGAATGTCCTGCCAGAGCGTCCCGCCCCGGGCAACATTGAACAACTGGATTCCCCGGCAGATACCAAGCGCAGAAATATCCTGCCGGTCGCACCATTTGAAAACCATCATCTCCAGGCGGTCCCGTCTGTCACAGAACGCTTCATCTTCCGGAACCGGTTTTTCTCCATAAAGAGCCGGATTGACATCATGGCCGCCGGTGAAGAGATAACCATCAATCATACCGCGGATATGGGAAAAGCCCTCCTCATCCAGATTGGGCGAGAGCATGAGCGGGATGGCACCCGCTTCCTCAAGGCCCTCAAAATAGCCCGGAATCATCCAGAAGCTGTTTTTTTCATCATCATACAACGGCATCACGCCGATCACAGGTCTCTTCATCAGACGTTCCTCCCTTTCCACAGCCGGGAATGCCCGGCTTTCAGCATAAAATTCAGCGAACGAACACTTTGGGCGGGCAGTGTCTGATATACATAAATAAGGGAGCAGACGCATGCCCTGTCTGCTCCCTTGCAACGATTTGATTATAGCAGTTTTTGAAGGAGATAGTGTCCAATAAGCTATGAAAAACTCTGGGTCAAAAAATAACCCACTTGAACCTTGAAAATCTCAGATATTTACCGTGTTGGCTGTGTACGCTACCCTTGACGGTGCACCAGACCCGCGCTCTGCAGGCTCTGCCGACGGTGAACTTCGCTCCGGTGGCTGCCTGGGATTTCAGTGAAAAAATATGATTGTGACAGATACAATCGCTATGCGGACGAGGCATATATAACAGGAAAGTGAATGGTAGTTTTTTATCTATGCGTTGCTGAAATAGACATATCAAGATATAATATGTCTATAAAGAAACGGAGGCGATCCCGATGTATGCACTTCAAGAAACAATTCGTCCATCAGCGGACCTTAGAAATCATTATAACGAGGTATCAAAACAGTGTCGCGAGAATAATGAGGCTGTAATTATTACAGTAAACGGAAGAGGTGACACTGTTTCTCTTGGTTATGAAGAATATAAAAGAATGAAGGCAAGGATAGAACTTCTGGAAATACTTGCAGAAGCGAATGAGGATGTAAAGTTCGGCAGAGTCGCTCCGATAAAGGATACCTTCGATGATCTGCGAAGAATTCTTAAGGAGGGATAGGCTTGAAGTATAAGGTTGAAAGAACAGATACTGCCGATTCCCTGATCCGTAAGATCGTTCTGTCTGTCGCGGAAAAATTTGGAACTGATGTAGCACTTGAGAAACTGGATTATCTGGAAAAGTCTATTATGAATCTGGGAGATCATCCATACATCGGTGCAGAACCAAGATATAACGTATTAAAGCGCCAGGGATACCTGGTGCTTATATTAGAAAAAGATCTTGTCTTTTATAAGGTTGATGATGCTAAGAAGCTTGTGACAGTATACGCTGTCTTAGATCAAAGGCAAGACTACCTGAGTATTATTCGGGGCCTTTAATAATATCTTCAAATCAAATATACTCACCTCTCAACGCTGTTTGGGAATGATCTGGCGGGCGGATACCATGAGGCCGCCTCCATGTGTCAAATTTGCACCGTAAGAGTTTCGGGTTTTCTGTATTCTTTCCTTGTAACGATGAAGTACATCGCAATAACTGCGCTCCCGGTCACGATCCAGGTGACCGGATAGATGAGCACCACCTGGTAGAAGGATGTAAAGCGCTGCAGCATGGCTCCAATAAAGGCGACCCGCAGGCCGCAGCATCCGAATAGCGTGATCAGGGCGGGGGCCATGGAGTGTCCGATTCCACGCAGGCTGGCGCCGGTGATTTCGTACGAAGCGGTCATTGGTTCCAGGAGCGTGATGAAGGTCATCCGAACGTAGGCATAGCGGAGCACGTCAGGCTGCTGTGAGAAGAGATGAAGAAGCGGGGCCTTCAGCAGGAAAAAGGAAACGGATACCATGGCGCAGAAACCGACGGAGCAGAACATCGCGGTGCGCGTTGTTTTTCGGCAGCGCACATAATTCCCGGCGGCATAGTTCTGGCTGATAAAGGTCATGACGGCCTGTGCGAAGCCGTTGACAACAAAATAGCTGATATACTCAAAATTCAATGCTGCCGAGTTCCCGGCGATGCAGGCGGAGCCAAAATGGTTGATGGCGGACTGTATCACCACGTTGGAGACGGAGAAGATCATTCCCTGAAGTCCCGCCGGGCCGCCAATCCATAGGATTTTCTTCAGATAGGGTGTTTTAAGCTGAAGAGGCCTCAGTTCGAGATGCAGCATCCCCTTTTCACGGATGAGTGCACGCAGGATAAGGAAAGCGCTCACTGCATTGCTGATGGTTGTGGCGATGGCAACGCCGTCTGCATTTCTGTGCAGAACAATCACGAAAAAGAGATTCAGAAAAACGTTCAGGATGCCAGAACAGGTCAGATACAACAGTGGCCTTCGGGTGTCCCCGATCGCGCGCAGGATGGAGCTTCCGAAGTCATAGATCATCAGAAAGGGCATCCCGAGAAAATAGATCCGCAGGTAAGTGACAGCCATTCCCATAACATCCGCAGGCGTGCCGAGGAGTGTGAGGACTGGCTGCGCGATCACCTGACCGAGCACGAGCATGAGGAGCCCGCTGATCAGGGCGACCATGAAGCTGGTGTGAAGGGCTTCGTTGACCTTGTCACGGTTGCCGGAGCCGATGAAGCTGGACAGCATGACATTGGAACCGATGGACAGACCGCTGAAAAAGGTCACAACCACGTTGATCACCGGCGCGTTGGTGCCGACGGCTGCCATTGCCTGGCTGGATGAAAAATTTCCGACAACTGCTGTGTCCGAGGCATTAAACAGCTGCTGCAGGATGCTGGACAGGCAGATCGGGATCGCGATCGCGCAGAGCTTGCGGAAGATACTGCCGCTCAGCATATCCATTTCCCTGTTGTTTTTCATCTCTGACCCGGAAGTCTTCAAGGTCCATTCCTCCTGCTGTTTCGCTGCGCCTGCATTGATTTTTCGCAGCACTGATTTCACTTGCTGCCTGTCCGATTGTGGAAAACGGATCACCTGAAGCCCGGGGAGGCTGACAGATGACTGTTTTGCAGCCAGTTGTCTGTCCACGGCTTGGATCATACCATCTAAGAGGCGCTGATTCAATCATACCCCGGGAGCTTTCATCAGATTGACAAGCCGAAAAGCGGGAGATTACAATCAAATCAGGACATGGCTTAATCATGATGATCTGAGATTGAAAGGACGGGAACAGCAGTGGATATGGGGACCGGTTATGAAGAGCGGATGGGAACGGAGCCGGTAACGAAGCTGATCTTTCAGATGGCACTTCCGGCTGTTGTGGCCCAGTTCGTGAACCTTCTATATAATATTGTCGACCGAATCTACATCGGTCATATCGCCGGACATGGTGCGGATGCACTGGCCGGCGTGGGAATCTGCAGCACCCTGATCATTTTGATCTCTGCGTTTGCTTCATTTGCTGGAGGCGGCGGAGCTCCGCTTGCGTCGATGGCGCTGGGGCGCGGGGACAGACGGCTGGCTGAGAGGATTCTGGGCAATGGCTTTACGCTGGATTTGTTTTTCACGGTCATCCTGACGGTTCTGATGGCGGTCTTCATGAAACCGCTGCTGATTCTGACGGGGGCATCGGACAGGACGCTGGGGTATGCGGTCAGTTATTTTGCGGTTTACCTGGCCGGTACATTTTTTGTGATGGTAACGGCCGGTCTGACAATGTTCATCAATGCACAGGGGCGTCCGGGCTTCGCGATGGTATCGACGCTGGTCGGAGCCGGACTGAACATCGGGCTGGATCCGCTGTTCATATTTACCTTCCGGATGGGGGTGGCCGGTGCGGCGCTGGCATCGGTGATATCCCAGGTGGTGAGTGGCTTTATGGTGCTTGGCTTTCTCTTTTCAGGGAAAGCTTCGCTGAGGCTGAAGAGAGAGGCGATGAAGCCGGACGGGGCGGTGCTGAAGCAGATGCTGGCGCTGGGCGTTTCACCGTTTGTCATGGCGAGTACGGAAAGCATCATCGGGTTTGTCCTGAACGGGACCCTCTCGAAATTCGGGGATATCTACGTGAGCGCGCTTTCCGTCATGCAGAGCTGCATGCAGATTGTTGGTGTTCCGCTGAATGGATTCTCGCAGGGATGTACGCCGGTGATCAGCTACAATTTCGGCAGACGAAACAATGACAGAGTCCGGAAGGCCTTCCGTGTGTCATGGAGTGTGAATCTTTTCTACGGTCTTGCCCTGGTTCTGACCATGATGGTCTTCCCTGCCTTTTATGCGAGGATCTTTACAGCGGACGCGAAGCTGATCGAGACGGTCAGGCGGACAATGCCGGTCTTCGTAGCCGGGATGGGCATCTTCGGCATGCAGAGAGCCTGCCAGAATACATTTGTGGCGCTGAATGAGGCGAAGATCTCGCTGTTCATCGCATTTCTGCGGAAGATTTTCCTGCTGGTGCCGCTGGCCCTGATCCTGCCCCATTTCATGGGGGTCATGGGTGTTTTTACGGCGGAGGCAGTGGCAGATGCGACGGCAGCTGTGATCTGCATGCTGATCTTTCTTGTCCGTTTTCCCAAGATTCTGAAAGGCAACGCCGCAGAGAACTGACAGATGAGACAGGAATCTGGTCAGGAGCATGATCAAAGGTGATGGGCCGGTCGCAATCGTAACGGTGCAGCTGCCGTCCTTCCGGGACCGGGAGAAAATCATGACCATTCTGTGGACCTGCAGTGGGATCAGCTTCTACGAGGTGCTGTAAGACCTGTATGCAAGGGGAGCGCAGCTGCGCGTGGATTGGTTTCAGGTTCCTCATATGGGATTTCAGCCGTCATAGATGTGAGAATGACGGCGGGAAGACCGTGCGCGGAGCGGATTGACTCTTCTGTATGGGTCGTCTACAATCAGTGGGATATCAGAAATGACAGAGCAATGGGCAGGGAGCAGGCGGAATGAAGATATACATACTGAGACATGGCGAGACGGAATGGAACAAGCTCAAACGTCTTCAGGGACGGTCGGATATTCCGCTTGACGACAAGGGAGAAACACTTGCACGCATGACAGGAGAGGGGATGCGGAGAGCCGGTCTCTTTTTTGATGCCTGTGTATCAAGCCCGCTTAGTCGGGCAAGGCGGACGGCAGAGCTGGTGCTGGGCGTGGAGCCTGCCGGAGCGGCCTCAGGCCATGCACAGAAGCACTGGGAGGGTATGAGACAGGCGGTTCCGATCGCACTGGACGGACGGATTGCAGAGGTGAATCTCGGCCCATGGGAGGGTCATTGCATGATTGATGACCCCAGGTTTCCGAAGGCGGATCCGGAGGCGTTTGTGTTTTTCCAGTCACCCGAGCTGGCCAGAGTTCCGCAAGGCGCGGAGACGTACAGCGAAGTGATTGAGCGGACGGGCGCTTTTCTGAGGGATATTGCAAAGCAGTACCAGAATTATCAGGGAAAGCCTTTCAATCTGCTGGTATCGACACATGGCTGTGCCAGCAGGGCGCTGCTGATGAACATCGAACCGGTTCCGCTGAAGGACTTCTGGAGAGGTCAGGTCCCGCAGAACTGTTCCGTGAGCATCGCGGAACTTCAGGATGGGATTTGGAAGCTGCTGGATATGGATCTGACATACGCGGCGCTGTGAAACAGGAACACGCGGGATGTCTGACAATTGAAGGAGCGGCACAAAGGGGTGCCGGTTGAGTATGAGGGGACAAGTGGGCAGACAGGATGAGACGCAACAATACAACGGCATCACGCAGGGCGTGATCTGGCAGCAGCTTCTGCTCTTTTTCTTTCCGCTGCTGTTCGGCACATTCTTTCAGATGCTGTATAATACGACGGACGCAGTGATTGTCGGACGGTTTGTCGGGACGGTTGCCCTGTCGGCAATCGGAGGCGCGGCATCGCAGATTGTCAATGTGATCGTCGGCGCTTTCCTGGGGCTGGCCTCAGGTGCGTCCGTCGTCATTGCTCAGTACTTCGGGGCGAGGGATGATGAGAAGGTATCAGCTTCAGTTCATACCTCGATTGCCATGTCTGTTTTGTTCGGCGCGGTATTTATGGTGGCAGGTATCCTGCTGGCGGATCCCATGCTGAAGGGCATGAATACGCCGGCGGATTCATTTGCAGACTCCAGAATTTACCTGCAGATTTATTTTGCCGGAATGGTGCCGAACCTGATCTACAACATGGGCGCCGGGATTCTCCGGGCGATCGGCGATTCGAAGCGGCCGCTGTACTACCTGATTGTGTCCTGCCTTGCAAACATCGGACTCGATCTTCTGTTTGTAGCGGGTTTGAAAATGGGTGTGTTCGGGGCTGCTCTGGCGACGATTCTCTGCCAGCTGCTCTCGGCGATTCTGGTGATGCAGTGCCTGATGAAGAGCAAGGAGAACTATGGCGTCCGTCTTCGGGAGCTCCGGATCAACAGACACCAGATGACCCGGATTCTGCAGATCGGGATACCCGCGATGGTGCAGTCGCTGTCGTACTCGATCACGAATGTTATTCTGCAGGCGGCTGTCAACGGGTTCGGAACGGATTATGTGGCAGCCTGGGCAGCCTGCGGCAAGGCGGACCAGGTCTTCTGGATGACCAGCAACTCGTTTGGTGTGGCTGTGACGACCTTCATCGGCCAGAATTACGGAGCCGGAAAGATGAAACGCGTCCGCAGGTGCATCCGGGAATCGCTGATCATCGATACGATGATTACGGTCTCACTGTCTCTGCTTCTCTGGTTCATGGCAGATATCCTGATTGGCCTGTTCACAACAGACCAGACCGTCATCAGACTTGGAAGGATGATGATGCACTTCTTCGTCCCGTGCTACGTGACCTTTATTGCGATTGAAATCTTTTCGGATGTGCTGAGAGGCCTGGGAGATTCATTTGCGCCGATGGTCATCTGTGTGTCGGGGATCTGTGTGCTGCGGGTTCTGTGGGTCCTGATCGCGACGCGGGTCTGGCCGCAGTTTTCCACCCTGATGTGGAGCTATCCGGTGAGCTGGGTGCCGACCGGCATCCTGCTGGTACTGTATTTCTGCCTGACATGGGGGAGAAATGGAAAGCTGACGGATGCCAGAAGCTCTCTTTGAGAGACAGTCAAAAGTGTTCAATGGACAGATCTCATATGTGTGATGGTTCATGAGAAGAAGGAGATGGCTTTATGTGGAAATTCCTTGCATGGATGATGATACTGGACATCGCTGCCTGGGCAGTGGAGGCGCTGATCTTCTATAGACCGCGGCACGGCCATCATTCCTGAGCGGACGGATATGAAGATATCGGTACTGACAATTTTCCCGGAGATGTTTGACGGTTTTTTGAGAGAGCCGGTGATCGCGAGGGCGGTCAGCCGGGGGATTGCTTCGATTGAGATTGTCGACATCCGGAGGTTTGCGGGCGGAAGCTTCAGACATATCGATGATGATACATATGGAGGCGGCGCGGGCATGGTCTTGCGGGCACAGCCCATTCTGGATGCGCTTGAGGCTGTACGGAAAAGGGCAAGGAGGACGGAAGATCTGACAGAAGCCGCTGAGGGGTATGTCTGTGTCATGACACCAGCAGGGCAGCTGTATAGTCAGCAGACAGCCAGAAGGCTGGCGGAAAAGGAACATCTGATTCTGGTCTGCGGGCACTATGAGGGCATTGACGAGCGTGTCATGCGCCATGCCGACGAGGAGATCTCCATCGGAGACTATATTCTGACCGGGGGCGAGCTCCCGGCGAAGGTCGTGATGGATTCCGTCATCCGTCTGCTGGACGGGGTTCTCAGGAAAGAGAGCACGCAGAGAGAGTCATTTGAGGAAGGACTGCTGGAGTATCCGCAGTACACAAAGCCTCTGATTGTGGAAGGGGAACCGGTTCCGGAAGCGCTTCTGACAGGGGATCATCAGAAGACGGAAGCGTGGCGCCTGGGACAGTCGCTGATCAGGACACTGAGGCGGAGGCCGGATCTGCTCAGAAGGAGAGGACTGTCAGACAGGGAGCGGCACTTGCTTGAGACGGAAGAGCTGACGGATGAAGAGAGACAGCTGCTTCAGACGATCCGGGAAGCAGACAGATGAAGAAAGGGAATTTTCAATGAAACAGATTCTTCTGATTGCGACCGGAGGCACCATCGCTTCCAAATATACGAAGGACGGGCTCAGCCCGGCGATCACGGCGCAGGAACTTCTGACCTATATTCCGGCGGCGGGTGCGTTCTGCCGGATTGAGACGGTTCAGCCGTTCTTTCTGGACTCGACCAATGTCGGACCGGATCAGTGGCTGATCCTGGCGGATCTGATTGAGAAGAAGTACGATCACTACGATGGGTTTGTGATCTGCCATGGGACAGACACGATGGCGTACACGGCTGCCGCACTTTCCTATCTGGTTCAGAACAGCCGGAAGCCGGTTGTGATTACCGGTGCGCAGAAGCCGATTGACCTGGCGGTCACAGATGCCAGGACGAATCTTCTGGACAGTCTCCGATTTGTCTGTGATGAGCGTGCCTGTGGGGTCAACATTGTGTTTGGCGGTCAGGTGATCGCCGGGACAAGGGCAAAAAAGGAGCGCTCGAAGAGCTATAATGCATTCTCCAGCATCAACTATCCGACCATTGCGGTGATTCAGGATGACCGGATCGCGTTCTATATCGATGACAAGTTCATGATTACAAGGCCGCTGAAGGTTTATCATAATCTTGACAGGCGCGTTATGCTGCATAAACTGATTCCTGGAGAGGATGGCAGCCTGATCGATCTGATGCGGAGCCGCACGGACGCTGTGATTATCGAATCCTTTGGCGTCGGCGGACTGCCGAACTGCACACCGGCGCAGGGAGGTACTTTGCCGGATGTACAGGCAGTAGGTGGGGCGGCGTGTGTTTCCGGCGAGGATTCCCCGGTCAGCTACGCGGATGCCATCTCCAGGTACATCGCGGATGGAAAGCAGGTCATCATGGCGACACAGGTTGTCCATGAGGGCAGTGACATGTCGGTGTATGAGGTCGGAAAGACGATGAAGAACCGGTTCGATCTTCCGGAATCCTACGATATGACACTGGAGGCCTGCGTGACGAAGACGATGTGGGCGCTTGGACAGACGAAGGATGCGGACAAGTTCCGTGAACTGTTCTACACGCCGATTGGCAGGGATTTGCTTTTTTCACCGCTGAGACCGTGAAAGACGGGCGGAGCTGCAGGCGGACAATAGAGGAGGAGTGATTGTGTCGGTATCATTGAAGGAGCCCAGACTCGCAGCGGAGTCTGACGAGGAGAAGAAAGAAAGTGAGAAGAGAGGCCGGACAATTGTCAGGACCAGCCTGATCGGGATTTTTGCCAATGTTCTGCTGGCAGGCTTCAAGGCGGTTGTGGGGGCGGCATCCGGATCCGTTGCCATCGTGATGGATGCTGTGAACAATCTGAGCGATGCGGCGTCCTCGATCATTACGATTGTCGGGACGAAACTGGCGGGGCGTCCGGCAGACAAGAAGCACCCGTTTGGCTATGGCCGGATGGAGTATCTGAGCGCGATGGTGATCTCCCTGATTGTGCTGTACGCTGGCATCACATCGCTGCAGGAGTCTGTTAAGAAGATCATTCACCCGCAGACGCCGGAGTATACGGCTGTGACGCTGGTGATTGTCGCGGTGGCAGTGCTTGTGAAGATTGTGCTTGGACGGTTTGTGAAGGCGACGGGCAAGAAGGTCAACTCCGATTCACTGGTCAACTCCGGGCAGGACGCCATCATGGATTCCGTGATCTCTGCCTCAACCCTGGCGGCTGCTGCCATTTACCTGACAACGCACATCTCGCTGGAAGCCTGGCTTGGCGCAGTGATTTCCGCTGTGATCATCAAGTCCGGAATCGACATGCTGCGGGAAACCCTCTCGGAGATCCTGGGCGAGGAAGCGAGCGCGGATCTCGCAAGAAAAATCAAAGCCGATGTCTGTTCATTTCCGGAGGTCCGGGGAGCGTATGACCTGGTCCTCAACAACTATGGACCGGATGTCTATAATGGATCGATTCATATCGAAGTATGCGATGCGCTGAACGCGGACGAAATAGACAACCTGACAAGGGCAATTTCAGCCAAGGTCTATCAGAAGGAAGGCGTGCTGCTGACCGCCATCAGCGTCTACTCCTACAACACGAAGGATCCGGAGGTCACGCAGATGCGTGACAAGCTTATCAGAATCCTGAAGGAGAACCCCAATGTGCTTCAGGTGCATGGCTTCTATGTCGAGAAAGAGCAGAAGGCAATGCGCTTTGATATGGTTGTCAGCTTCAATGAGAAGGACCGCGGGAAACTCTATCGGGATATGCTGGAAAAGGTCAGAGAAGCCTTCCCGGACTATCAGATTACAGCCGCGATGGATACAGACTTCTCAGAAGAAGAACGAGAATAACAGGCGCTGCTCTCAGGCCGAAGCTCTTTGGAGCCCGGCCTGTTTTTTTATGACGGCGAAGTCTGGTGTCATCATCTGCGGCTGCCATCCGGGCGAGTGCGGCGCACGAGATGACGTGGGGTCACTGCATCGGGGAGGACAGGGTTAATCTGTTCTTTTCGATTGGATATCTTTCATGACATACAGGTACGCCAGTCCGGTGTAGACGCCGGCGGCGACCCAGGCGCTGGGATCGCTGACGGCAGCGAACAGATAAATGCCCGTGTGGATGGCCAGCAGGGAGGCAGCCAGGCGGGCAGCCAGCTCCATTGCGCCGCCCAGCATCGGGAGCAGACCGTAGCCGCAGCCCTGCATCGTATTGCGGAAGATGAACAGCAGGGAGAGCGGAATATAGCAGAGCACACAGGCACCGATGTACGGCGTTGCCCAGGGCAGGAGCTCCTGAACATTGGTCTGACTGTTGAAGAACAGACCGAGTGTATACGGAGTGAGGAACCAGACGATGAGGCCTTCGACAACGGAGAGCGTAGTGGAGAAGAGAGCGGCAGTCCGGACGCCCTGGTGGATGCGGTCAATCCGGCCTGCACCATAGTTCTGTCCACTGTAGGTGGCCATGGTCTGTCCCATCGAGACCATGCTCTGGGTCATGATATTCTGGAATTTCGAGGCCGATGTAAATGAAGCCACGGCGGTCGATCCAAAGGTGTTGATCGCGGACTGCTGAATCATGGTCCCGGAGGCTGTGATGGCGAACTGGAGCGCCATCGGCAGACCGACATGGACCTGAAAGGCTGTCTCAGCTCTGCCGATGTACCACTCCTCTCTGTGCGGGATCATGAGCTTCTCTTTCCTGCTGATGTAGAGGAAGCAGAGAGCTGCAGAGATGGCCTGGGAGATATTGGTCGCGACAGCGGCGCCGCGGGTTCCCATGTGGAAGGCGAGGATGAGCAGAAGATCCAGGAACACGTTCAGAACAGCGGAGAACAGCAGGGTGAAAAGCGGAATCTTGCTGTTTCCGACCGCGCGCAGCAGTGAGCTGCCAAGGTTGTAGAATACACAGCAGACGAGCCCCCACGCGATCGTGTAAATGTAGCTGTATGCATCCTCAAAGATGTCTGACGGTGTGTTCATCAGGTGCAGGATCTGCTTCATGAAGACGACAAAAATGGCGGTGACAGCGGCAGCTGTGATCAGGGCAAGCAGAACCGCATTCGCCACCGAGCGGCGGGTACGCCGTTCATCTCCAGCCCCGAAGGCCTGGCTGGTCAGGACGGTGAAGCCGGTCGTCAGGCCGATCGCGAATCCCTGCATCAGAAACATGATGGTACCGGTTGAGCCGACCGCTGCCAGGGCGGTCTGACCGACGGTCCGTCCGACAATGATGGTGTCTGCCATGTTGTAGAGCTGCTGGAATATATTCCCAAGCATGAGCGGAAGCATGAACCGGATGATGATGGAAAAAGGATTTCCCTTTGTCATGTTTGTCTGCATAAGTCTGATCCCCCTCGCATGCTGCAGAATGCTCCCCACAGGCTGATCTTCGGCTGATCTTCTGGATGTGGTCCTGAATGTGGTCTTCTTTCTTTGACAAAACAGTGGTATCTTATGGGACAGTGTATCGGTTGTCAATGCAGAACTTTGACCTTTTTCAATTACGAAATTCCATAAATTTGACATAGCAGGTGAAGGAAAAATCATACCGGTGACCGGAGCGGATACGGACTGAAATGGCTTCTGAATGGAGAGATTGGAGAGAGCGATGAGAGAAACGTCCCTTGTCTATATTGTGAAGGATGAGAAGGTGCTGATGCTGCACCGGATCCGCAAGAAGAACGACGAGAACCACGGGAAATGGATTGGCGTCGGCGGCAAGTTTGAGCAGGGGGAGTGCCCCGAGGACTGTATGCGGAGAGAGGTGCTGGAGGAAACCGGACTTCATATCGACCGGTATCGCTATTGTGGAATCGTGACATTCCAGAACGATGACGCGGAGACAGAGTTCATGCACCTGTTTCTGGTGACGGCATTTCATAAGGCGGGAGAAACTCATGCCGGCGATGCCGGACAGAATGCAGATGACGAAGTTGTCTCTTTTGAGGAGGGAGACCTGGCCTGGCTGTCAAAGAGCCGCCTGACCCGGATCCCCCACTGGGCAGGCGACCGGATCTTCCTGTCGCTGATTTTTGCGGAGCCTGAGGTGCCGTTCTTCTCACTGAAGCTGGTTTATCGGAAGGGGGATCTGATCCGCGCTTCCCTGAATGAGCACAACTGTCTGGTCACGGACAGACTGATTCTGAGACCATTTCTGGAACGGGACGCCCGTTCCCTCTATGAGCAGGCGAAAAATCCGGCGATCGGCCTTCCTGCCGGCTGGCCGCCGCACAAAAGCCCGCAGGAGAGTCTGGGAGTCATTCGCGATGTTCTGAGCAGGCCGGAGGCGTATGCGATTGTTCTGCGCGATACCGCTGATCCGGTCGGCGCGGTCGCGCTTCAGAACTTCCGTCTCGCTGATGAAAACGGAAGCCTGCTGACCTTCTACGACGAGCGCAGGACAAAAAGCCCGCTGATCTGTACCATGCCGGAGAGCGGAGCGGTGCAGCCGGGGGTTCAGTTTGAGGCGGAACTTGGCTACTGGCTTGGTGAGAAATACTGGGGATCCGGTTTGATGACCGAGGCGGCGCAGGCTGTGATCGCCCATGGATTCCGGGATCTGAATCTTTCCAGAATCTGGTGCGGCTTCTATCGCGGCAATGAACGGTCAGCCGCGACGCAGAAGCGGCTGGGATTTCATTATCATCATGTGAATGAGAAGGCCGAGGTGAAGCTCCTGGAGGAGGTCCGGGAGGAGATTGTAAATGTGATGACGCGGGAGGAGTGGCTGATGCAAGACGGTGCTGCAGAAAGCATGACAGTTTGAGGACGCATCGGAGGACCCATGACCCATCGGATAGGGAAGAGTGGCTTGACGATCTTCCGCTTCGTGTATAAAATAAAAAGAGATATGTTTAAACAATCCTTTCCGTGAGGGGGAGCGTACCGATGCCAAAATCAAAGTTTGAAGCCATATACCGGGAACTGAAGTCTGACATAGAGAGCGAGAAACTGCCGTATCAATCCCTGATGCCGTCTGAAAACCAGCTGATCATCCGGTTCAGCTGCAGCAGGAATACCGTCCGCAGGGCGATTGCCATGCTGGCGGAGGAGGGATACGTCCAGCCGATGCATGGGAGAGGGGTCCGCATCATTTACACCAGATCGGAAAAGCCTTCATCCTTCCTGATCGGCGGGATCGAGACATTCCGGGAATCCGCACAGCGGAATAACCTGAAGACGACAACGAAGCTGGTGCTGTTCACGGAAATTACGGCGGATGAACATGTCGCGAAGCGGACGGGCTTCCCGGTCGGGAAGGAACTCTATTTTGTGCAGCGTGTTCGGTTGCTGGACGGGGAACCGTGCATCTTTGATGTCAGCGCCCTTGACAAGAGTCTTGTGCCGGGGCTGACGAAGGAGATCTGCGTCCATTCCATCTACCAGTATATTGAGAAGCAGCTGGGCATGCAGATTGTGATGAGCAAGCGTCAGATCACCGTCGAGCGGGTCACGCAGGTCGATGAGGAAAACTTGGTGCTGAACGGATATGACTGTCTTGGTGTGGTGACCGGACAGACATTTAACTCGGAGGGCGTGATGTTCGAGTACACGGAATCACGGCACCGCCCGGATTACTTCTGCTTCCAGACGACGGCGATCCGTCACAAGGAGAAGATGGAGGATACCAGCTTCATGGAAGGACATTGAGGAGAGACAGGAAAGCCACCGTATAACACCATATTTATATGGAGTGAAAGCGTGATATAGAAAGATGGCGGGGAGATCGGATTCGTCCGAATCCCCGCCTTTCCTTTTTATAGAAGGATTTATCGCAAATGAGCAGGAGCCTTCCTCAGGCCCTGCCTGAAAAGCTGAACCATGATGGATGCAGGACGGATGCTCAGTTTCAGTTCAGGGGCAGGTCCTTGAAATGAAACGACTTCGCCCCGGAAGCGTAGTCACCGACGATCTGGCCGGAGCCGTACAGTCGGTATTTGTATGTGACGAGTCCGTCCAGGCCGACCGGTCCGCGGGCGTGGAGTTTTCCGGTCGAGATCCCGACCTCGGCACCAAAGCCATAGCGGAACCCGTCGGCAAAGCGGGTCGAGCAGTTGCGGTAGACACCGGCGGAATCCACAAGGGACATGAACTTCTCGCCGGCGGTATCATCCTCCGTGACGATGCAGTCCGTGTGGTGCGAGCCATAGCGGTTGATATGCGCTGCTGCCTCCTCTACTGAGTCAACCAGCTTTACAGCGAGGACAAGGTCCAGATATTCTTTGTGGAAATCGGTGCCCTGCAGGATATCTTCGCTGTGGATGGTGCCATCCGGGAGGCTGGGGGAAACGCTGGAATCGCATGCCGTTTTCACTGGCCTTCGCAGGAGCTGCGCGGCTTCCTCTGTTCCTCTCAGCCGGACACCAGCCTCTGCGAGAGCCTTCGCGGCAAGGGGGAGAAATGTCGGTGCAATCTTTCGATTGACGAGCAGCGTTTCTGCAGCGTTGCAGGCCGCCGTGTACTGCGTTTTCGCATCGATGAGGATCGGTATGGCTTTTCTGAAATCTGCATGCTCGTCTACATAGATGCTGCAGATGCCATCGGAGTGCCCCATAACCGGAATCCTTGTGTGTTCCATAATATAGCGGACAAACTGGTTGGAGCCTCTCGGGATCAGCAGGTCCACGCAGTCATCACACTCCAGCAGTTCATCTATTTCGCTGTGAGCGGAGGCCTGGAGCAGGCAGCTGTCCGGAAGACCGGAAGAGACGGCAGCCTGGTGGATGAGGTCGAAAAGAATCTTGTTTGTGGAGGCCGTTTCCTTTCCGCCTTTCAGAACAGCGCAGTTCCCACTCTTGATGCAGAGGCAGCTGATCTGGACAAGGGCATCCGGACGGGCTTCAAAGATGATACCGATCACACCGATCGGTACGGTCACGCGGCGGAGAACGAGTCCTGCGTCAAGTTCCCGGTTCAGGGTGACCCGGCCGACCGGATCCGGGAGGGAAAGCAGACTGTCGATCCCGGCACAGACATCCGAAAGCTTGTGCGCGTCGAATTTCAGCCTCTTTCTTACTGCCGGAGCGATCTGCTGGGCATCGGCGCGGCGAAGATCCTCGTCATTGGCCTTGAAGATTGCTTCTTTATTATTAAGAAGGGACTCCTTAATGGATTGGAGCGCCCGGTCCCGGAGACCGAGCGGAGAGGCTGCCATCTGCGGACTTGACTGCTTCATGAGCTGGACGTGTTCCCGGATTCCCATATCGATCCTCCTGCCTATGATCAGACAGGCAGGCACGCTTTCCTGCCGGCTTGTCTGAATATCTGTGTGCATCCGGCGGTTCCATACCGGGTGAAATGCTGCAACTGAGGCTACTATACCACATCGGGGCAGAACCAGGCGACCGCTGCCTTTTGATTTTCAGCTGGAAATCACAGAATATCCACGGAATCTTCGTTTTGTTCCGCCTTGTATTTTGTATCAAAGAAGGTGCAGGATGTTGATTTATAGGCGTTTGTTCTGTATAATACAGTCGGTCAGGGGCAGAAAGCGATGCCCCTGAATGCTGCAAACGTAATCGTCTTAAGAAAAGAGGTTCTGCAATGGCAAATATCGATCTGTCTCAGTATGGCATTGAGAATGTCAAGGAGGTTGTTTACAACCCGTCCTACGAGCTGCTCTTTGAGGAGGAGACCAAGCCGGGACTTACCGGTTTTGAGAAAGGCGTGGAGAGTGAACTTGGCGCGGTTGACGTCAAGACTGGTATCTTCACCGGACGTTCTCCGAAAGACAAGTACATCGTCAAGGACGCACAGTCCGAGAACACTGTATGGTGGAATACCCCGGAGTATCCGAATGATAACCATCCGATGAGCGAGGAGACCTGGAAGGCTGTCAAGGAGATCGCGAAGAAGGAGCTGTCCGGAAAGAGACTGTTCGTCGTCGATGGTTTCTGCGGCGCAAACAAGGATACCCGCATGGCAATCCGCTTCATCGTCGAGGTTGCATGGCAGGCTCATTTCGTCAAGAATATGTTCATCAGACCGACGGAAGAAGAGCTGAAGGACTTCAAGCCGGACTTCGTCATCTACAACGCTTCCAAGGCGAAGGTTGAGAACTACAAGGAGCTGGGACTCCGCAGCGAGACCTGCGTTGCCTTCAACGTTTCCTCCCGTGAGCAGGTGATCATCAACACCTGGTACGGTGGAGAGATGAAGAAGGGTATGTTCTCCATGATGAACTACTATCTGCCGCTGAAGGGCATTGCTTCCATGCACTGCTCTGCAAACACAGACCTGAACGGCGAGCACACCTGCATCTTCTTCGGCCTGTCCGGAACCGGCAAGACCACCCTTTCCACCGATCCGAAGAGACTGCTGATCGGCGATGACGAGCACGGATGGGATGACAACGGCGTCTTCAACTTCGAGGGCGGCTGCTATGCAAAGGTCATCAACCTGGACAAGGATGCTGAGCCGGATATCTACGGCGCAATCAAGAGAGATGCTCTTCTTGAGAACGTCACGGTTGACGAGAAGACCGGGAAACTTGATTTCGCTGACAAGAGCGTGACCGAGAATACTCGTGTCTCCTACCCGATCTATCACATCGAGAAGATCGTAAAGCCGATTTCCCATGGCCCGGCAGGCGAGAACGTCATCTTCCTGTCCGCTGATGCATTCGGCGTTCTTCCGCCGGTTTCCATCCTGAACGCTGAGCAGACAAAGTACTACTTCCTGTCCGGCTTCACTGCAAAGCTTGCAGGAACCGAGCGCGGCATCACTGAGCCGACCCCGACCTTCTCCGCTTGCTTCGGCCAGGCATTCCTGGAACTGCATCCGACAAAGTATGCAGAGGAGCTTGTCAAGAGAATGGAGAAGTCTGGTGCAAAGGCATACCTTGTCAACACCGGCTGGAACGGAACCGGCAAGCGTATCTCCATCAAGGATACCCGTGGAATCATCACGGCGATCCAGAGCGGCGCTGCTCTGAAGGCTCCGACCAAGACGATCCCGTACTTTGACTTCGTTGTTCCGACAGAGCTTCCGGGTGTTGATCCGGCGATCCTTGATCCGCGTGACACCTATGCAAACCCGGCTGACTGGGATGCAAAGGCAAAGGATCTTGCGGAGAGGTTCATCAAGAACTTCCATAAGTATGAGAACAACGAGGCTGGTAAGGCACTTGTTGCTGCAGGACCGAAGCTGTAATTTGAAAGACAGATCAGCACAGGAGGGCTGTCCCTGCTGTGCGTGAAGAGGGGAAGCCCGGGTGATGACTCACCCGGGCTTCTTTTTGAGAAGACCCGGGAACCCCTGCAGCGGGCATGACACCGTCGATGTAAGCAGGATGCCTCGGAAAGTGGACAGGACACATTGGGAGCGGACACAGACAGATACCTTGCGTGGAAGCGGACAGGGACATTTTGTAAGCGGACATGGCGCCGTCAGAACCGGTGGGGCGGACTCTTGGCAAACGGCTCTGTTCGACAGGGCGGGCTGTACATGAGGTATGGGCGGATCTGCGGATTGTGTGCTATACTGTCGTGACAGACTGACCTTACAAGACAAAAGAAAGAGATGAGATGTTATGGCGGATCAGGATCAGAATACCATGAGTGTCACACTGCACCCGCTCGACTCAGCGTCCGGATATCCGGTATGCCCGGGCTTGTTTGACCGCAACGGCGCGGTACCGCTTGGCTATGATGGAGCTGTGAGCTTCACTGTCCATTCAGCCGGTGCAACGGCTGTGACGCTTCTGCTGTATCACAGAGGAGAAGAGAAACCATACTCTGAGATCGTGTTCCCTAAGACATACCGGATCGGATCAGTCTGGTCGATGGTCGTGTTCGGCCTGGACATTTCACAGTTTGAGTACGCCTATTCTGTAGATGGCCCATGGGATCCGGAGAAGGGACTGCTGTTTGACCGGCGGCACGAGTTGCTCGACATCTATGCGAAGGCCGTGACAGGGCAGCGGATCTGGGGGAAGAAGGACGATGTGCCGAAATACCGTGCGCGGGTCGTCCGGACCTCCTATGACTGGGACAATGACCATCAGTCTGTTCCGATGGAGGATCTGGTGATTTATGAGCTCCATGTGCGCGGTTTCACGATGGGAAAGAGTGCCGGCGTGACGGCGCCAGGCACATTTCAGGGACTCCGGGAGAAAATTCCGTATCTGAAGTGGCTCGGGATCACGGCAGTGGAGATGATGCCGATCTTCGAGTTTGATGAGATGCAGAACTGCAGGCACTTTGATGGAAAGGAACTGATCGATTACTGGGGATATAACACTGTCAGCTATTTTGCCCCCAATACGAGCTATTGCTCGGAGCAGGAGTATAACCACGAGGGGGACGAGCTGCGGTCTCTGATCCGCGATCTCCATGCGGCGGGCATCCAGGTCATTCTGGATGTGGTTTTCAACCATACCGCGGAGGGAAATGAAGATGGGCCGTTTATATCTTTCAAGGGGTTCGACAACAACATCTACTATATGCTGACGCCGGATGGGAATTACTACAATTTTTCCGGCTGCGGGAACACCGTCAACTGCAATCATCCGGTTGTCCAGGAGCTGATCGTGGAGTGCCTGCGGTACTGGACGGTCAACTATCATATCGATGGATTCAGATTCGACCTGGCCAGCATCCTTGGGCGCAATGAGGACGGCTCCCCGATGGAATATCCGCCGCTTCTGTACCGTCTGGCACGGGATCCGCTGTTGTCTGGCGTGAAGCTGATCGCGGAGGCCTGGGATGCGGGCGGCATGTACCAGGTGGGAAGTTTTCCGGCCTGGAGCAGATGGGCAGAGTGGAACGGAAAGTATCGGGACGCGCTCCGGTCGTATCTGAAGGGCGATATCTGGATGGCTCCGGAGGCGGCGAAGCGAATGATCGGATCTCCGGATCTGTATTCGGACAAGCCGGCGGAACAGGGCAGGAGCCCGAGAGGATATCTGGGATACAACTCGTCCGTCAATTTCATTACCTGCCATGATGGTTTTACACTGTACGACCTGTATGCTTACAATGGCAAGCACAACGAGGCAAACGGATGGGGCAACTCGGACGGCTCGGATGATAACCGAAGCTGGAACTGCGGAGAGGAAGGACCGTCTGCAAACCCGGAGATCGAGAAGCTCCGTACCCGGATGATGAAGAATGCGATGGGAATCCTTCTGATGAGCCGGGGAACGCCGATGTTTCTCGCAGGGGATGAGTTTGCAAACACGCAGTTCGGTAACAACAATGCCTACTGCCAGGACAATGAAATTAGCTGGCTGGACTGGAACTATTGCGACAAGAACAGGGACATCCTGGAGTTTACAAAAGGAATGATCGCATTCAGGAAGCAGCATGACTGCATCCGCAGAGACTTGAAGGCTGCCAGATGCGGCTTTCCGAACATATCTGTTCATGCGGGAACACCATGGAACGCCCTGATCACAAAGGATACGAAGGCCATGTATGTGGTCTATGCCGGGTATGACGAGAACGCCAAAGATGACGACATCGTCTGCGTCTGTCTGAATGTCTGGTGGGAAGGCGTGGAGATTCAGCTTCCGGATCTGCCGGAGGGAAAGAGCTGGCACCTGGTCGTCTCGACAGCCGGGGAGGAGCGCGGGATGGCCTGGAAGCGGGTTGTCATGCAGCCAAGATCGCTGGCAGTGCTGGTGGCGGAATCGTTTCTCCCTCCGCAGCGTTAACGGGACGGTGCGGGCAGCGCAGGATGGCCGGACAGGCAACAGGAGAGGGATATGTCTGAGAAAGAGCATGCAGAGAAGAGAGCGCTGATTGCGATGAGCGGCGGGGTGGATTCCTCCGTTGCCGCAGCCCTGATGCTGAAGATGGGATATGAGTGTATCGGTGTCACCATGAAACTCTATTCCAATGAGGATATCGGGGTGTGCCGGACGCATACCTGCTGCAGCCTGGATGACGTGGAGGATGCGCGGGCCGTTGCCGGGCGGCTGGGGATGCGGTACTATGTTTTCAACTTCGCGGATGATTTTCAGGCGAAGGTCATCGATAAATTTATCCGGACCTATGAGGAAGGCGGAACACCGAACCCATGTATCGATTGTAATCGATATATGAAGTTTGACAAGTTGTATGACCGGGCGAGGGAGCTGTCCTGCGGCACCATCGTGACTGGCCATTATGCCAGGACGCACTACGACGAAAAGAGCGGGAGGTGGCAGCTTCTGAGGTCGGAGAATCCAGCCAAGGATCAGACCTATGTGCTGTACGCGATGACCCAGGATCAGCTCGCGCATACCGTTTTCCCACTTGGAAGCTACAGAGACAAGGAACAGGTGCGGCAAACGGCAGAGGAATATGGCTTTGTGAATGCGCAGAAGCCGGACTCGCAGGATATCTGCTTTGTCCAGAATGGAGACTACGGAGACTTCATCGAGCGGCAGACCGGGCATACCTATCCACACGGCAGATTTGTGGATGAGGATGGAAGGGTGCTGGGCGAGCATAAAGGACTGATCCGCTATACCATCGGACAGCGAAAAGGCCTTGGACTGGCGCTTCCTCATCCGATGTATGTCAAGGCCAAGGATATGGAGCGGAACGAGGTGATCCTTTCTGAGAACAGCGGTCTGTATTCCAGCCGCCTGGAAGCCGGGGATTTCAACTGGATCTGGTGGCCGGACGCGGAGAAAACCTGTCATGCTGAAGATATCGAAAACGGAACAGGACAGCATAACGCCGGGGCTTATGCCGGACAGAGGCGGCCGGCTGCCGGTACAGTGCTTCGTGCAACGGCGAAGCCCCGCTACCGCGCAGTGGAGGCCGCCGGTACAGCAGTCGTTCTGGATGACGGCGGTGTTTCATTTACCTTTGATGAACCGCAGCGGGCACTTACGATGGGGCAGGCGCTCGTTCTGTACGATGGCGAGCGTGTGATCGGCGGAGGAACCATCACCAGGGTGCCGCGCACGTGAGAATGGCAGGCAGCGCCGGACATGTATGCGCGCAGGGCGAATCGTGACAGAACGGCAGCAGTGCCCACGAATAAGCCAGGACAGAGAACAGGCAGAAGGAGGATGTGCATGGATTTCAGGCTTCACGCACCCTATCAGCCGACCGGCGATCAGCCGGAGGCGATCAGGGAACTGGTGGAAGGCTTTCGGGAAGGCAACCAGATGGAGACCCTGCTCGGCGTGACAGGCTCCGGAAAGACCTACACGATGGCGAATGTCATTCAGCAACTCCAGAAGCCGACGCTGGTCATCGCACACAACAAGACGCTGGCCGCGCAGCTCTACGGCGAGTTCAAGGAGTTCTTTCCAGAGAACGCCGTCGAGTATTTTGTCTCCTACTACGACTACTACCAGCCTGAGGCATACGTGCCGCAGACAGACACGTATATCGAGAAAGACTCGATGATCAACGATGAGATCGACAAGCTGCGTCTGTCGGCGACCGCCTCGCTGACGTCCAGAAGCGATGTGATTGTCGTCAGTTCGGTCTCCTGCATCTACGGTCTGGGCAGCCCGATTGACTTCAAGGAGATGGCGCTCTACCTTCGGCCAGGCGAGGAACGGGACCGGGATGAGGTCATGAAAAAGCTGATCAGTCTACATTACGACCGCAATGAAATGGACTTCCACCGGTCTACATTTCGCGTGAAGGGGGATACCCTCGACATTTTTCCGGCCGATACGGATGAATATGCGTACCGGGTGGAGTTTTTCGGAGACGAGATCGACCGGATCTGCGAGATCGACCCCCTCACCGGACAGGTTCGGCGGGAACTGAACTTTATCGCTGTCTTTCCGGCATCCCACTACGTGATGCCGCAGGACAAGATTGTGAAAGCAACAGAGAGCATCAGAGCGGAGCTCGAGGAGCGCGTGAAATATTTCAAGTCGGAGGACAAGCTGCTGGAGGCGCAGCGCATCGCCGAGCGGACGAACTATGACATCGAGATGCTTCGTGAGACTGGTTTCTGCACCGGGATCGAGAACTACTCCCGCCATATGGAAGGCCGGGAACCGGGCTCGCCGCCGCAGACGCTGATGGATTATTTCCCGGACGAGTTTCTGATCATCATCGACGAGTCCCACATGACGCTGCCGCAGATCAACGCGATGTACAACGGCGACAGAAGCCGGAAGCAGACGCTGATCGACTATGGATTCCGCCTTCCGAGTGCACTTGACAACCGTCCGCTGAAATTCGAGGAGTTCGAAAACAAGATTGACCAGATCCTGTTCGTGTCCGCAACGCCAGGCCCGTATGAGAAGGGGCATGAGATGCTGCGCGCCGAGCAGATCATTCGGCCGACGGGGCTTCTGGACCCGAAGATCGATGTCCGGCCTGTCAAGGGCCAGGTGGACGACCTGATTGCGGAGATCCGGAGGGAGACAAAGAAGGGGAACAAGGTGCTCGTGACGACGCTGACGAAGCGGATGGCTGAGGATTTGACCCAGTACCTCAGGGAGGCGGACATCCGGGTCCGGTACCTGCATTCTGACATCGATACGCTGGAACGCTCGAAGATCATCCGCGACATGCGGCTGGATGTCTTCGATGTGCTGGTCGGCATCAACCTCCTCAGAGAGGGTCTGGATATTCCGGAGATCACGCTGGTTGCGATTCTGGACGCGGACAAGGAGGGCTTTCTCCGCTCGGAGACATCGCTGATCCAGACAATCGGGCGTGCGGCCAGAAATGCGGAAGGCCATGTCGTCATGTACGCGGATACGATGACCGATTCCATGAAGGCGGCCATCGAGGAGACAAACCGCAGGCGAACAGTCCAGCAGCGGTACAATGAGGAACACCATATCACGCCAACGACGATCAAGAAAGCAGTCCGCGATCTGATTGCGGTGTCAAAGGACATTGCAAAGAAGGAGAAGGACTGGGAGAAGGATCCGGAGTCGATGTCAAAGAAAGAGCTTGGCCAGCTGATCGACAGCGTTGAGAAGCAGATGAAGAAGGCTGCCGCCGACCTGAACTTTGAGGCAGCGGCGAAGCTGCGCGATAAGATGATTGAGCTGAAGAAAGAGCTTCAGAAGGTGGAGTAAATCGGAAAAGCCTGCGGACAGAGCTTCGTGCAGAAGACATGACTTTGGGGCAGATATCCGGTCAGTGAAGGAAGAGTTGAATGTGTGCATATGATCCAGCCCCGAAAAGGGACGTCAAAAAATATATCCGCATCCGCGGCGCGTCTGAGAACAATCTCAAGCATGTGGATGTCGACATTCCGAGAAATGAACTGGTGGTTCTGACAGGATTGTCGGGATCAGGAAAGAGCTCCCTGGCCTTTGACACCATCTATGCAGAAGGACAGCGGCGGTATATGGAGTCGCTCTCCAGCTATGCACGCCAGTTCCTCGGCCAGATGGAGAAGCCGAAGGTGGACAGCATCGAGGGCCTCCCACCTGCAATCTCCATCGACCAGAAGTCCACAAACCACAATCCGCGCTCGACAGTCGGGACGGTGACGGAGATTTATGATTATTTTCGTCTGCTCTATGCCCGCTGCGGAACGGTGCACTGCCCCACATGCGGCAGGGAGATCAAAAAGCAGACCGTCGATCAGATGACGGACGCTATCATGAAGCTTCCGGAGAGAAGCCGGATCCAGCTGCTTGCACCGGTCGTGAGAGGCAGGAAGGGGGAGCATACCAAGCTTCTTGAACATGCAAGGCGCTCCGGCTATGTCCGTGTACGGATCGACGGGAACCTGTATGAACTCAGCGAGCAGGTGAAGCTGGACAAGAATGTCAAGCATAATATCGAGATCCTGGTTGACCGGCTAATTGTGAAGCCGGGAATCGAGAAGCGCCTGACAGAATCGCTGGAACAGGTTCTGGCGCTGGCAGACGGACTGGCCTATGTCGAGGTGCAGAGACCGAAGACGGAGAAGGACCTTCATCCGGACGAAATCGGCAGAGTTCAGAATCATGGAACCGGGATGGAGGATACAGCAGCCCATCCGGCATCAGAGGGGGACGTGCAGGCGCCTGTCAGGGCAGGTGCCCGCGCTGCCGGGGATATGTCCGAGGAAGCCCCGGATACGCATAAAGAGACGGAGATGCTCATTTTTTCGGAGAATTTCTCCTGCCCGTATGACGGAACCTCGATTGCAGAGATCGAGCCGAGATCCTTCTCCTTCAACAACCCCTATGGCGCATGCCCGGAGTGCACGGGACTGGGCTACAAGATGGAGTTTGACGAGAATCTGATGATCCCGGACAAGTCACTGAGCATCGATCAGGGAGCCATTGTGGTGCCCGGATGGCAGTCATCGAAGGCGGAGGGATCCTTTACGCGGGCCCTTCTGGTCGCGCTTGCGGATGCCTATGGATTCAGACTGGATACACCATTCCGGGATTATCCGAAGAAGATCCATGATATCCTGATCTACGGGACAGGCGGGCGTGAGGTCGCCGTCCATTATAAGGGGCAGAGAGGCGAGGGCGTCTACAATGTCGCGTTCGAGGGGCTGATCAGCAACGTGCAGAGGCGTTACCGGGAGACGTTCGGAGAAGCCATGAAGGCGGAATACGAAACGTTTATGCGTGTGACGCCCTGTCCGGCCTGCCATGGGCAGCGTCTGAAGAAAGAGGCGCTTGCTGTCACGATCGGCGGGAAAAACATCTACGAGATGACGAACATGTCCGTGGCGGATCTGCTCGAGTATCTGAGTACGGCAGATTTGGGATTGTCGACGCAGATGATGCAGGTCGGCGGCCAGATTCTGAAGGAGATCCGGGCACGTGTCCGGTTCCTGAACGATGTCGGCCTCGATTATCTGTCTCTGGGACGGGGAACCGCAACTCTTTCCGGCGGAGAAGCACAACGGATTCGGCTTGCGACGCAGATTGGATCCGGTCTGGTCGGGGTGGCCTACATCCTGGACGAGCCGTCCATCGGTCTGCACCAGCGGGATAATGACAAGCTTCTGAAAACACTGCTTCGCCTCCGGGATCTGGGAAACTCTGTTCTGGTCGTCGAGCATGACGAGGACACGATGCGCGCGGCAGACTTTATCGTCGATGTCGGTCCGGGTGCGGGGGAGCATGGCGGACAGATTGTGGCAACCGGGACAGCGGAGGAGATCATGAAGTGCCCGCAGTCCATCACCGGCAAGTATCTCTCTGGCGAGCTGAAGATTCCGATTCCGAAGATTCGGAGGAAACCAACCGGATGGCTGACCGTACGAGGTGCTGAAGAGCACAATTTGAAAAACATCGATGTGAAGTTCCCGCTCGGTGTCTTCACCTGTGTAACAGGTGTGTCCGGCTCCGGGAAGAGCTCCCTGGTCAATGAGATTCTCTACAAGGATCTGGCGAACCGGCTCAACCGGGCTCGTCACATTCCGGGAAAGCACAAGGGAATCGAGGGGTATGAGGCCCTCGACAAGGTGATCAACATCGATCAGTCGCCAATCGGCAGGACACCGCGCTCCAACCCGGCAACCTATACCGGTGTGTTCGACCAGATCCGGGATCTGTTCGCGGCAACACAGGAGGCGAAGGCGAGAGGATATAAGAAGGGCAGATTTTCATTCAATGTCAAGGGCGGACGCTGCGAGGCCTGCGGCGGGGACGGCATCATCAAGATTGAGATGAATTTCCTGCCGGATGTCTATGTACCCTGCGAGGTCTGTCATGGCCAGCGGTACAACCGCGAGACGCTGGAGGTCCACTATAAGGGGAAGAATATCTATGAGGTGCTGAATATGACGGTGGAGGAGGCGCTGAAGTTCTTTGACCATGTGCCGTCCATCCGCAACAAGATTCAGACCCTGTACGATGTCGGGCTGGGATACATCCGGCTGGGGCAGCCGTCGACCGAGCTCTCCGGCGGGGAGGCGCAGCGCATCAAGCTGGCGACCGAGCTGGCGAGAAGGTCCACCGGCAGGACGATCTATATTCTGGATGAGCCCACAACCGGGCTGCATTTTGCGGATGTGAGCAAGCTGGTGGAGATCCTGCAGCGGCTCACGGATGGCGGAAACACAGTCGTTGTCATCGAGCACAATCTGGATGTCATCAAGACGGCAGATTACCTGATCGACATGGGGCCGGAAGGCGGAGACGGTGGCGGAACCGTGATCGCACAGGGGACGCCGGAGGAAGTCGCAAAGGTGAAGCATTCGTACACCGGTTTCTATGTCGCGAAGATGCTCAGACAGGCGAAAGAACCGGCACCGGAAAAGACACAGGAAAAGGCATGACAGCAGCGGCAGACTGCCGCATCAGCAAAACCGCCGCGGCGGGGCGAGCATGGAGAACGTTATGGAGAATACAGCAAAAGCAGTCGGGCTCTGCATGAAGGATGAGGCTGCGCAGGTTGTGCGGACCATCCTGGATGATTATCAGGGCGGCCGTGCAATCGATAAGATCAGCAGCGCACAGGCGCCGAACCGGGATGTGGTCATCCGGATTCTGCATGAGCTCTTTCAGATCATCTATCCGGGGTACTACAGGGATCCCAACAACAAGGGCCGTGTCTACAACGTGGAGGCACAGATATCGACTGTTGTCGATGACGTTATCATCAATCTTGAGGAACAGGTTGAGATCGCGCTCCGGTATACCAATGAGTTTACGGCGCGCTCCGGAAAGGAGCTGAGGGCTGAGTCTCAGAAGATTGCCATCGAGTTCGTCCGCCGGATTCCAAGGATCAGGGAATATCTGGACACGGACCTTCAGGCGATCCTGGACGGCGACCCGGCCGCGTATTCCAAAAGCGAGATTATCCTCAGCTACCCGGGCATGTATGCCATCACGGTTTACCGCTGCGCGCATGAACTCTACAAGCTTCATGTTCCGATGATCCCGCGCATTCTCTCCGAGCATGCGCATAGCAAGACAGGTGTGGACATCCATCCTGGCGCAACAATCGGAAAGTATTTCATGATTGATCATGCGACAGGCGTCGTGGTCGGCGAGACGACGATCATCGGCGAGCACGCGAAGATCTATCAGGGCGTGACGATCGGAGCACTTTCAACCAGACTGGGACAGAAGCTGCAGGGCAGAAAACGCCATCCGACGATCGAGGACAATGTCACGATCTATTCCGGGGCATCCATCCTTGGCGGGGAGACGATTATCGGGCACGATGCGGTCATCGGCGGCAACTGCTTCATCACCGCCTCGGTGCCGCCGTACACCAAGGTGAATGTCAAGAACCAGGAAATGGTGCTGAACCAGGGCAAGGGCGTTCCGGAAAAGGTGGAGGCTGAAGACTCAGGCTGGTTCTACGTCATCTGAACAGCCAGACGATAAGCCTGACAGGACAGGAGGGAGGCGTGTAAGCTCATGAGAATATCCTGCATCTGCTTTACGGAAAAGGGTGCTCATACCGCTCTGATGATTCGGCATGCACTGGATGATGAATCATCAGATATCGATGTGTGGACGGAGAGAAAGTCGAAGACCGCGGGAGGAGAGATCCATGTTGTCAGCAAGAACATCCATGCGTGGATGGCGGATCATTTTCTTACAGATGATGCGATCATCTTTGTCGGGGCTGCCGGAGTCGCTGTGCGTCTGATCGCACCGCAGATTCAGTCGAAGACAACCGACCCGGCGATTGTCGTGGTCGATGAGGGAGGCAGGTGGGCGATCTCCCTGCTGTCCGGACACCTGGACAGGGCAAATGACCTTGCGCGGAGAATCGCCGCAGGGATCGGAGCGGAGGCGATTGTGACGACCGCAGCTGATTTGCGCAGGGTGTTCACAGTGGATGAATTTGCGAAGGAGAACAACTGCGTGGTCGGCAGCATGGAGCTGGCCAAGGAAGTCTCCTCCGCGGTGCTGGGCGGACGGCCTGTCGGTTTTTATGCAGACCCGCTCCTTCCGGTTGACGGCACATGCCCGGAGGAACTGACCTGCTATCCGCCGGGGACGGAGCCCTACACAGAGGAAGGGTGTGAGGACAGGCCGGTGCTTGGGATTACGATGTCCCTGAACAGTCAGGTGCCGTATTTTCAGAGCAATCTTTCGCTGGTGCCGAAGGCTGTGGTACTTGGTGTGGACTGCAGAAGAGGTGTGACTGCGGAGGAGCTGGAGCGGTTTCTGTTCAATTTCCTGGATGTGTCGGGGGTCAGCATTGAAGCCATCTGTAAGGTGGCAGGCGTTGATCAGAGGGTGCAGGAACCGGCCATCCGGTATTTCTGTGAAAGACAGGCGCTTCCGCTTGAAACCTACACGGCATCCCAGCTGATCCGGGTGCCGGGGAAATTCAGCGCATCGTCATTTGTCGAAAAGACAATCGGCGTGGACAATGTCTGTGAGCGGGCAGCGGTGCTCGGAGCGATGGACAGAGAGCTCCCTGGCAAGCTGATTGTGGAAAAGAAAGCGTACAACGGGATGACGGCGGCTCTGGCACTGGTGCCAAGGCTGTATCACTGGAAATCATCCGTTTTCCAAACCAGGTGATGGAGAGCACCATAAGGTTCCAGGCCGCTGAAGTGATTCTGCCGCAGCGCTTCATACAGGACGATGGCGGCGGAGTTGCACAGGTTGAGGGAGCGCTCGCCTGCCATCATGGGGATGCGGATGCAGTCTTCCTCATGTGCGGTCAGAATTTCCTCCGGGATGCCGCGGCTTTCCGGCCCGAACATGATGAAATCATCCGGTCCGAAGGAAACATCCGTATAGATCTGGTGAGCCTTCGTGGTTGCCAGCCAGACACGGTGGCCGGCGGCAGCGCGGCAGAATGCCGTATAGTCATCGTGGACAGCCGGATGGAGCCGCGGCCAGTAGTCGAGCCCTGCCCGCCGGATATACTTGTCGGTCAGCTGAAAACCGAGTGGTTTGATCAGATGAAGCCCGGCACCGGAAGCGACGCACGTCCTTCCGATATTGCCGGTGTTGTATGGAATTTCGGGTTCATAAAGCACAATGTTCAGCATATCTGATATCCTTCAGTATCTCAGTTTTTCTCTCGTTTACGGTCATTCATTTTAGCATGAATCGGGACAGATGGAGAACGGCCAGTCTGTCTCCGTTTTTGTCCGTGTGGAACGCAAAACCTGATATTTGGTTGAAAAAGGACATCAGCTTCGGTAGAATAGGAGCATCAGCCGCCGGATGAAGGAACGATTCCGGCAGCCAATCCAGGTGCAGCCATCTTGACGGCTAAGAGTGTTAGACGTGTACAGCAGGCATTCTGAGCAGGAAAGAGTCCGGAACCGAAGGATGAACAGGACTCCTCTGCGCAGGATGCAGAGGAGTCTTTTCATATGATTAAACTGGCAATCTACGGCAAAGGCGGAATCGGAAAGTCGACCGTAACTTCGAACCTTTCGGCAGCTTTCGCCATGCGTGGGAAGAAGGTCATCCAGATCGGCTGCGACCCGAAGGCAGATTCCACGGGAAACCTGCTGGCAGGAAAGCCGCTGATGCCGGTGATGAATTATCTCCGCGAGCATGATGAGGATCCGACATCGCTCGGGGAGATCACTGCAAGAGGATTCGGGAACGTTCTGTGCATCGAGACAGGAGGGCCGACCCCGGGGCTCGGGTGTGCCGGCCGGGGAATCATTTCCACATTCAATCTGCTGGATGATCTGAGGCTTCTTGAGAAGGAGAAGCCGGATGTGGTGCTCTTCGATGTTCTCGGGGATGTGGTGTGCGGCGGTTTTGCCGCTCCGATCCGGGAGGGCTATGCCGAGAAGGTTCTGATTGTCACGAGCGGGGAGAAGATGGCGCTGTACGCTGCCGGAAACATCAACAGCGCGGTGCTGAATTTTGAGGATCGGGGCTATGCTTCTGTCGAGGGAATCATCCTGAACCGGAGAAATGTCGAGTCGGAGCGCGAGAAGGTGGAGACCTTCGCCCGTGAAAGGGGATTGCGTATTGTGGCGGACATCCCGCGGGACAGGGCGTTCCAGACAGCGGAGGACCAGGGCAGGACGATTGTCGAGCTGGATCCGGATGGTGCAATCGCATTGAGGTTTTTCGATCTGGCAGACCGGCTGCTGGCGGAAGAAGCCAGCGGAAGTGCAGCTGCTGAAGACGGGCGGAGAACGGGCAGCGGAAGCGTGACAGCAGCAAACGGAAGGGGAGCAGAAACTGGCAGGATGGAAGAAGCCGGCGGAATGACGGGCGGGACGGATACACCTCATGGATTTGGAAAACTGGAGGACTGCGGATGCCCGATGTGAGACAGAAGACAGGCGGCTGCATGACAGAAGAGCTGTTTCAGAAAGGCACTGGCGCCGGCCGCGGTGCGGTGCATGAGCCGGGCGGCTGTACGGTTGAGGAGCTCAACAAACTGGGACCGGAGGGGATACCTGAGGAGTATGTGACATCCTCCCATCTGGTGTACAACTCACCGGCGACGCTGGCCTATAACTCTCCCGGAGCGGAAGGCTTCGGTGTCAAGCGGGCCGGGCTTGCGGTGCCGGGTTCGATTATGCTGATTGTATCGCCGGGCTGTTGCGGCCGTAACACGGCGGAGATCACAAAGATCAAGGGATATGAGGAGCGCTTCTTCTATCTGGATATCAGTGAGACCGATCTTGTGACCGGACGCCACCTGAAGGTGATTCCGCAGGCGGTGGTGGAGATTGTAGAAAGCTGCCGAGTTCAGCCATCTTTGGTGATGATCTGCATCACCTGCGTGGATGCGCTGCTCGGGACCGATATGGAGCGGGTCGCCCGGAAGGCGGAGACCCTGGTTCAGATCCCGGTGCGTCCCTGCTACATGTATGCGCTGACAAGGGAGGGGAGGCGGCCGCCGATGGTGGCGGTCCGGCAGTCGCTCTACTCGCTTCTGCCCAGGCAGAAGCGCATCCGGTCAAGTGTGAATCTGCTCGGCTTCTTTGCGCCTGTCGATCCGGACTTCGAGCTGTTTGGGATGCTGCGGGGGATTGGCGTGAAGACGATCCGGCAGATCGCTACCTGTAAAGACATCGAGGAATACTACCGGATGGGAGAGGCCAACTTCAATCTGGTGCTGAACCCGGAGGCGCAGGATGCCGCTGATGATCTGAGCAGGAGAATTGGCATCCCATCGGTTGCTCTGACCCGGTTTTATGGAGCAGACCGGATTGCACGGCAGTATCGGGCACTCTCAGCCGCACTTGGGATAAAATGGAACTGCGAGGAAGGCCGCTCGGAGGCAGAGGAGGCGCTTGCCAGACTGAAGAGGCGCTATCCGAAGCTGGTCTTCTCGATCGGGGAAGTTGTGAATGCAAATCCATTTGAACTGGCACTGACCCTTTCAGAGAAAGGCTTCTGTGTCCGGGAGATTTTCGCCAACCCGGCGCCGGAATATGCCTGGTACATCGGCAGGCTGGCGGAGTGCTCGCCTCAGACGATGGTATATTCCAACATGGAACCGACCATGATCTACTACGACATCGAGGAGGGCAGAGAGCTGCCCTTTGCTGTGGCGGTCGGAAAGGATGCGGGGTACTATCACCCGGATGCTGCATTTGTTCCCTGGAATACAGATGAGCAGCCCTTCGGGTACGCAGGACTCCGCAAGCTCGCCGAAGCGATCCTGCTGTCCTGCGAAGAAAGATATGGCTGAGACGCAGGCACCAGGCTGCAGGCAGCTTACGCAGCAGCCAGCCAATGCAGTGGAAATGACTTCACGATGCGCAGCGAAGAAGGGAGGACAGTTTACATGAGAGGACTGCGGAAAGTCCTGACACCCTTTGCACCCGACCAGTCGGGGGCGGAGTCTGTCCTCTACGAGCTTGGCGGGATGATTGTCATCCTGGATGCCGGCGGCTGTGCCGGGAACATCTGCGGGTTTGACGAACCCAGATGGTCCAGCAGAAAATCGGCGGTCTTCTCAGCAGGGCTGAGGGATATGGATGCCGTCATGGGACGGGACCGGCTTCTTGTGAAGAAGATCTGCCGCTGCGCAGAGAAGATCGACGCCCATTTTGTCGCGGTGATCGGCACGCCGGTTCCGGCTGTGATCGGAACAGATCTGGGGGCGGTCAAACGAATGATCGAAGCGCAGCTCAGCCTGCCGGTCCTCACGATGGCAACGGATGGCATGCATCTGTATGATCGGGGTGTGCAGCTGGCATACATGGCGCTTCTCAGGGAGCTGGACCGTCGGGGGATGCTTGAAGAACCAGAAAACTCAGATCAGAAACCAGGCGGGGCAGCGGGACATGTGAACCAGAATCCGGACGGAGCAGCAGGAGACATGGAGCGGCAGTCCGATGGGGCGGCGGGACACATGAAACCTACAGCTTTTCGGAAACAGAGAAGGGTCAGGCGGGCTGGTGTCTTCGGTGTCACACCGCTTGATCTTCCGGAGGCACAAAGCGCGGAGCTGATCCGGCTGGCACTTCAGGCAGAGGGCTATGAAGAGGTGCTTTTATACGGAGATGGCGCCACTCTGGAGGATTACAGGCGGGCTGGTGAAAATGACGTCAACATCGCCGCCTCACCGGACGGTGTTGCAGCCGTTCATTTTCTGAATCAGCGGTTTGGGACACCGTTTGAGGTACGGTTTCCAGGTGCGGTGCATGTGCTGGAAAGAGCAGACCGTGAAAAGCCAGAGAGACAAGGTAAGCTCTGTACGTTGATTGTCCAGAACCAGATTCTGGGGTGCTCCCTTCGTGAGGCGCTCAGGAAGCAGGAGCCTGGGCAGAGGATTGTAGTAGCAAGCTGGTTTGAGATGGACCAGGAGCTGATGCAGCCGGGAGATGTCCGCCTGCGGGAGGAAGATGATTTCACACAGCTGGTTCAGATGCTTGAGCCGGGCAGGATGATTGCAGACCGTGTGATGGAGAGACTGATCCCGGAGTATGAAGGGACATTCGTTCACCTGCCGCAGTTTGCCGTCTCCGGGAAGAGCGAGGCAGCCGTCTGAAGTTATTCCATCAGCTCCGCCGTCCGACCGGAGGGAGCGGACAAGAGGCTGGAGGCTGGTCTGAAACAGGAAGGGCTGAACAAAACAGGCAGGGATGGGAGAACCAACGTGCAGCAGGAAGGATGGATGGACAGGCACAGGGATGGAGAAGACCGAGAGAAGACAGATCAGAGTATACGGAATCGTCCAGGGGGTGGGCTTTCGTCCTGCTGTCGACCGCCACGCCCATGCGCTTGGTATCCGGGGAACGGTGGCCAACCGGGGAAGCTTTGTCGAAATCAACGCGGAGGGTGTGCCCTCTGTTCTCGATGAGTTTGAGAGGCGTGTGAAGGAACAGCCGCCGGAGCGGGCGGTCATCCTGAAAATGGATGTGAAGCTGCTGGAACATAGCCCTGCCGCCGGATTCGGGGACATAGCGGGACAGAGCCAGGAGTCGGATGGCTTCCGGATCGTCGAGAGTGAGAAAACCTCTGGGGAGATTTTCATATCGCCGGACATTGCCATCTGTGATACCTGCAAGGCGGAACTCTTTGACAAAAACAGCAGGCGGTATCTTCACCCTTTCATCAACTGCACGTGCTGCGGGCCGCGTTTCTCGCTTCTGGAGGCGCTTCCCTATGACCGGGAACGCACATCGATGAAAAAGTTTCCGATGTGCCCGCAGTGCCGCCGGGAATACTTTGACCCGAAGTCACGTTTCTATGATGCACAGCCGGTCTGCTGCAACGACTGTGGACCGCAGGTGTATCTGATCGAGCGAGCAGGAGAGACTGACAGGAGGATTTCTGTCCGAGGCGCCGCGGCCATCAGCAGGGCACGGCAGATTCTGGTGCAGGGCGGAATCATTGCTGTGAAGGGAATTGGCGGCTTTCATCTCGCATGCAATGCAGCAGACGAGGATGCGGTGACGCGCCTCAGAAGGCTGAAGAGACGGCCGATGAAACCATTTGCCGTCATGGCGAGAGATGAGGCGGTCTGCAGGCGGGAGTGTGAAGTTTCCCCTGAGCAGCACCAGATTCTGACAGGTCATCAGAAACCGATCCTTCTGCTTCCAAAGAAGGCAGGAGGCCGGATCTGCAGCGCTGTGGCACCGGACATCCCGACCATCGGCATGATGCTTCCGTATGCGCCGATTCAGCTTCTGCTTTTCACCTATGAGGACGTCTGGCAGGAACAAATGCCGGATGTGCTCGTCATGACGAGTGGCAATGCGTCCGGTGCGCCGATTGCATCAAATGATGCAGAGGCAATGTATGAGATCGCGGGCTTCTGCGACGCCATTCTGTCCAACAACCGGGACATCCGGATCCGGACGGACGATTCGGTCATGGATTTTTACGACCATGCGCCGTATATGATTCGCCGTTCAAGAGGATACGCGCCGCTTCCATTTCTGTTGAGCCGGCCGTATCAGGGACAGGTGCTTGGAATCGGTGGTGAACTGAAAAACACGTTTTGCCTTGGAAAGGATCAGATTTTCTACCCGTCTGCCTATGTCGGAGATCTGGCGGACCTGCGGACGGTGAAGGCGCTTGAGGACGCGGTCAAAAAGACAGAGACGCTCCTGGAAATGAGGCCGCAGGTCATCGCGGCAGATCTTCATCCGAGGTATAACTCGACCCTGGTGGCCGAGAAGCTGGCGGAGGAACGGGGGATTCCGCTTTTGCGTGTGCAGCATCACTATGCGCATGTCCTCTCCTGCATGGCCGAAAATGACTATCTGGAGCCTGTCATCGGAGTTTCATTTGACGGAACCGGATACGGGACGGATGGTACCATCTGGGGCGGCGAGTTTCTGCTGTCAGATATCGGACACTTTGAGCGGGGCGGTCACATCACGCCGTTCTGGCAGATTGGCGGCGACATTGCGGCAAGAGAAGGGTGGCGGATTGCGGTATCCATGCTGCACCAGATCTTCGGCGCCGGGGCGGATGACATCATCCGGCGTCTCGGGCTGTGCGACGAAATGGCAGCAGGCGCCTTGAAGGTACTCTTTACCCGGAAAAACAACGCGGTACAGTCTACCAGTGCGGGCAGGCTGTTTGATGCTGTCAGCGCAATCCTGGGTATCCGGCGGGCATCCACATATGAGGGGGAGGCAGCCACGGCGCTGATGTACAGCGCCATGCGGGGGAAAACGCAGGCTTCCGGGAGCCTGGCCGCTTTAACAGGGCTTTGCCGGGCAAGGGACGACCTGAGACAAAACAGACGGGAAGAAGTGGGTGGGCAGCCGCGGCCGAATGGAGCACCGCAGCCATGTGTCTTACCGCATCCGGATGTGTTGCCACGGCTGAACAACCTGCCGCAGCCGGATGTCCTGCCGACAGAAGCGCTTGTCCGGGCGCTTGTCCTGGCAAAGCTGGACGGCGCCGGAAGCGAAGAACTGGCATATGAATTCCACAGGGAACTGGCACAGATGATCGTGCGGGAAACAGTTTCGCTCAGCGAAAGAACGGGCGTGAAGACGGCGGCTCTGACAGGGGGCGTTTTCCAGAACCGGCTCCTTCTGGAGCTTGTGGAGAAAGGGCTTCAGGCGGAAAAGATTCAGGTGCTGCGCCACCATCTGGTTCCTCCGAATGACGGCGGCATCGCGCTGGGACAGGCACTCTATGCGATGGCGGCGCTGGGACAGGAAAACGTCGTGCAGCCGCCTGCTTAGCAGCGATCATAACATTGCTGGAGACAACAGGAAGGAAGAGAAAGAGATGTGTGTAGGGTTATCGGCAAAGGTTGTCAGTGTGAAGGATGATGTGGCGATTGTGGATGCCAGCGGTGCCAGACGAAAAGTCTCAGCGGCATTGCTTTCGGATCTGGAACCGGGCGACTTTGTGATGGTGCATGCGGGGACGGCGATCGCGAAGATTACGGACGATGACGAGGAAGAATCGGGGGCACTGCTCGACTTACTGTGAGCGTACCACGTCGTATGACAGGGAGGAAGCTGTGAACCAGACGATTGAGCGGGCAAAGGAAATTCTGACACGGTACGACGGGCCGCACTGCCGGATCATGGAGGTCTGCGGAACCCATACCCATGAGATTTTCCGGCAGGGAATCCGCCGGATTCTGCCCGGACAGATTGAATTGATATCCGGACCGGGATGCCCTGTCTGCGTGACACCAGTGGGCTTCATCGATGAAGCCATCTGGCTGGCGCTTGAGAAGGGTGTGACAGTCTGTACATTTGGCGACCTCGTCCGGGTGCCGGGTACAGAAGCTTCGCTTCAAACCGCGAGGGGGAAAGGCGCAGCCGTCAAGGTGGTCTACACACCACTCGATGCAGAGCGGTACGCTGCAGAGCACCCTGATAAGCAGGTTGTGTTTCTGTCGGTTGGTTTTGAGACGACAACGCCGTCTGCCTGTCTGGCGGTCCGGAAGGCACAGCAGGACGGGATCCGGAATTTTTCACTTCTGACGGCCAACAAGACAATGCCCGGTGCCTATGAGGCGATGAAGGACTCCACCGATCTGTTTCTGTATCCGGGACATGTCCATGCCATTACCGGAACCGGAATCTGTGAAAAGCTGGCAGAGGAAGGCGTGAGCGGCGTCTGTGCCGGGTTCACGGCGAGCGAACTGCTGGCCGCGCTGGCGGTGGCGGTTACCCGTTATCAGGAAGGAAAACCGTTCTTTGTGAACTGCTATCCGAGGGTCGTCCGGCCGGAGGGAAGTCCGAAGGCACAGTCGCTTGTGGCGGCGATGATGGAGCCGTGCGATGAGGAATGGCGGGGAATCGGCGTCATTCCAGGCTCCGGCATGAGACTGAAGGAGTCCTGTCAGATGTATGACGCAAGAGTCAGGTTCCGGGTTCCGGAGATGGCAGGCCGTGCGAACCCGGCCTGCCGGTGCGGGCAGGTGCTGAAGGGTGAACTTCTTCCGCCCCAGTGCAAGGTGTTCGGGAAAGCCTGCACACCGGAGCACCCGGTCGGCGCCTGCATGGTATCGTCGGAAGGCGCCTGCTCCGCCTGGTATCTGTATGGGCAGAATCTGTGAAAAACCGAATCTTCGGATGAAGGGAGCAAGTATGACAGATACGATCACGATGGCGCACGGCGCCGGTGGGAAACAGACATCGGAGCTGATTCACGGCATCTTTGAAAAGCACCTTGGCAATGAATATTTCACGGCAGACGATGCGGCTGTGCTGCCGCCAGTCTGCGGCCGCCTTGCAATGACAACGGACGGTTTCATCGTGTCGCCGCAGTTTTTCCCCGGCGGGAACATCGGAAAGCTCAGCATCTGCGGCACGGTCAACGATCTCTCCTGCATGGGGGCGCGTCCGCTGTATATGACCTGTGCCTTTGTCATTGAGGAAGGATTTCGGATTGACGAGCTGGACCAGATCGCGGCAGCAATGGCAAAGACAGCCGATGAGGCAGGCGTCCGACTGGTGGCGGGGGACACGAAGGTCGCCGGAAAGGGACAGTGCGGCGGCGTCTTCATCACGACGACTGGCATCGGGGAGATCATGGAGAGCGTCCGGATGTCCGGCGCCTGCGCCAGACCAGGGGATGCCGTGATTGTGACAGGGGATATCGGCCGCCATGGGACAGCGATCCTGCTGGCACGGGATGATTACGGCATAGAGGCAGAGGTGACAAGCGACTGTGCTCCGCTCTGGAAACCGGTCGAGGCTGTTTTGTCATCTGGTCTCAGACCGCATGTCATTCGTGATGCGACCAGAGGCGGTGTCGGGACCGTGCTCTACGAGATCGCGGCAGAGTCGGGTGTCGGTATCCGGCTGGAGACCGAGAAGATTCCGGTTCAGCCGGCTGTCCGGGGTGTGACAGGCATGCTGGGGCTGGAGCCGCTCTACCTTGCCTGTGAGGGGCGGCTTGTGATTGTCTGCCCACAGGAAGAGACCGGAAGATTGCTGGAAATTCTTCACGGCCAGACCTGCACCGAGGGTGCTGCTGTGATCGGCTGTATCACGGCGGAGAACAAAGGACGGGTCGTCATGACGACCCAGATCGGGGCACAGACCCTGCTGCCGGAGCCTGGAAATGAACTTCTCCCCCGGATCTGCTGAATGGCAGGTCATTGAACGCAGGACGATGGAGAGAACAGAGCCCCGGGACCAGAACCGTAGGCAGAAGGAGCAGGAAGGAGGGACAGGATGCTGACCAGAATCGGACCTCAGGAAGAGCAGGCGTGCTGCCAAAGTACAGGCTGCGGAAATTTGGAGCGGCCGGATCGCTGCGCATCTGAGGCACTGGTGCGGATCGGTGATGCCCGCTTTCCGAGGCCGTTCCCATGGCGGCTGGAATACAACTGCCCGGTTCATGAGAACTGGAACATTGTCCACACTGGCATGCTGATCCCCCAGACGCGCCAGATCTATGTCTGCTCGCAGAACTGCCTGCGGGGCGTCATCATGACAGCCGGGGAGATGGACTGTGCGAACCGCATTTCCTCGGTGATGCCGACAGAGCGGGAAGTCGTCGGTGGAAGGCTTGAGAAAGTCACGATTGAGGGGACAAGCGATCTGATAGACCGCCTGCAGGAGCGGCCAAGAGCAGTGGAACTGTTTCTGGTCTGTATGCATCATCTGTGCGGAGCCGATGAGCGGTACATTCTGAAGGAGCTTCGAAGAAGGTTTCCGGATATTGACTTCATGGGCTGCTGGATGGACCCGATCATGCAGAAGGTGTCACTGACGCCGGAGCAGAAACAGAGAAAAAGCATGATGGCGGTGATTCCGAAGAGGCCGGTGAACCGCCGGTCTGTCAGTGTTTTCGGGGACAACCTTCGCCTTCCGCAGACATCCGACCTCACCAGGGTGCTGGGAAGGCTAGGCATCCAGGTGCGGCAGGTCATGGACTGCAGAGACTATGATGCCTACCTGGATATGGGGGACAGCTTTCTCTATCTCACCCGCTCGCCGTTGTCTGTCTACGGCCTTCGGGCGCTTGCCGAAAAAAACGAACGTCCGTATCTCTACCTCCCTCCTGTGGCACTGGATGGCCAGATAAAGGAAGCCCTCCAGAGTCTGCTGACGGCAGCCGGACAGTCAGGCGAGGCGATGGATGAGAAGCTTTTTGCATTTCTGGAGCAGGAGAAGGCGTCCGCCAGACAGGCCTTCGCCCAGGCCAGGGCTGTGATCGGAAATACGGAGGTGTGGCTGGATTATCTTGCATGTCCTCGTCCGCTGAGCATGGCGAGACGGCTGCTTGAGGAGGGGTTCCGGGTGACGAGAATTTGCCTCGACAGCATCAGTCTGGAGGAACAGGCGGATTTTGAATGGCTGAAGGCGCAGGCGCCCGACCTTCTGCTGCAGTCGACCAGCCATGTCGAGGCCAGGCAGAGAGCACGCATTGCGCCAGATATGCAGCAGGGAAAGCCGGAAGAATGCCGCATTCTGGCGCTCGGACCCAAGGCTGCTTTCTTCGCCGGTACGCCTTTCTTTGTGAACTGGATCGAATATGACGGGAACTGGGGCTATGATGGCTTAAGAAGACTCACATCGGACATGATCGATGCATTTCAAAGGCCGAAGGATCTCCGGGATACGGTTCAAAGGAAGGGACTCGGTCTGCCGTCGCTCCCGGGAAAGGAGGACGGAAGAATCAATGAGTGTGCGCAGCCTTCCTCTGGCGTGGCGGTTCCCGACAAGGGGAAGGGAGGGAACGGATGAAGGAGGCGTACAAAATCCTGCCGGTCTGTGCCGGCGATGTGTCGGGGATTGCCTCCGCGCTCTACGAGCTGGGTGGAATGGTTGTGATTCATGACCCCTCAGGCTGCAATTCGACATATAATACACACGATGAGATCCGCTGGTATGACCAGGAAAGCTACATCTTCATATCCGGTCTTAATATGCGGGACGCCATCCTTGGAAATGACCGGAAGTTCATCGACGATATCGTGGAGGCGGCGGGGGAGCTGGACCCAAAGCCCTGTTTTATTGCGATCTGCAACTCTCCGGTTCCTTATCTGAACGGGACTGATTTTAGCGGGATCTGCAGAATTGTAGAGGCGCGGTGCGGAATCAAAACGTTCTATGTGCCCGGGAACGGGATGCACGATTATGTCAGAGGAGCGGGGCATGCCTTCCTGGAATACGCGCGCCGGATGCTGCCGGCGCCTGGTCATGGAACCGGCAGCAGCACAGACTCGGCTGTCAGCCTGAAGGCCACTTGTTGCACAGATTCGGTTTCGGGCCAGAAAGCCAACCGTGGCGCACAATTGCCAGTCAGTGAAAGGGGGTCCTGTGGAGCAGAGTCTTCAGTCAGATTGCAGGCCGTGCGTGATATGGATTCTCAGGGTTTTGTACCGGGGACCGGACAGTCCCGCAGGCCAAGGGTGTGTGTGCTGGGAGCAACACCGCTGACATATGGAAACCGAAAGACGATTCCGCACCTGAGGTGCATCCTTCAAAAGGCTGGATTCGATGTGACGGCGGTCTGGGCGATGGGCAGTACGCCGCAGAAAATTTACAAATCGACAGATGCAGATGTAAATCTGGTTATCTCTGACACGGGCATCCTGGCTGCAAGGTATTTGAAGGAAACCTATGGGATCCCGTTCGTTGCGGGGGCGCCTGTCACGCGGAAACTGTGGGCAGAGCTGGCGAGAAAGCTGATGGAAGCGGCAGAGCAGCCTTTCCAGCTTCAGCAGGACGAAACCGCCCTCCTGATGCGGAGAGATGCAGCGGGGACGCGTAACGGCGGAAAATCTGTTTCCATCTTAATCGGAGAGGCCGTTCTGTCTGCTTCGCTGGCAGCGTCTGCGAGGGGGACAGCGATGATCCTGTGTCCATTTCCGGACAGCAGGCCGCTGCTTGGACCCGAAGACCGGTTCTTTGATGGCGAAGAAGAGCTGACCGAATGCATCAGCGATGTCCGGCGGAATCATCCGGATGCAGTGATCGATATCTGGGCGGATCCTATGTACAAATGCGTCCTTCCGGCAGATCTGGTATTCCATCCTCTTCCTGCACTGGCATGTTCAGGGCGCCTGTACAGGACACAGTTTCCGGATTATTTTGGCTGGGTCGAAGGGGAAGGCATGCAGGATAACCTGTGGAGAAGACATGGGGCATGCACCATCTGAAAAGACCGGTGCATACGAGATAAGGGGGATAAGGCCATGGGCATGATGAGCGAGGCGCCATCTTCAGAGCGGGTGCAGATCGGATTCTTCGGCATCCGGAACGCGGGAAAATCCAGTGTGGTGAACGCGGTGACCGGGCAGAATCTGTCTGTGATCTCCGACACGCCGGGGACAACTACGGATCCGGTCCGCAAGACGATGGAAATCTCCCCCATCGGGCCGGTGGTGGTTATCGATACGCCAGGCTTTGATGATGAAGGGGAGCTTGGGACAATGCGTGTCGCGAAGACGAAGGAAACGCTGAGACGGGTGGACGTTGCGGTCCTGGTGGTGGACAACACACTCGGGATGAGGCCGAAGGACAGGGAGCTTCTGGATATTTTTGAGAAGCTGCGCATTCCATACATTGTCGCCCTGAACAAGACCGACCTGATGCTGCAGGTGCCGGAAGCGCAGACGGAGATGACCGGTGCTGTCTCTCAGAGCCGAGAATTGTCAGCGGGAGCAGCAAAAGTCCTGCCGCAGGTTGGCAGGGAGGCGGAGCGGCGGGCTGTGCTTCACGCGGAGCTTGCAGTCAGTGCGAAAACAGGCTGGCATATCCGGGAGCTGAAGGATCTGATCGGAAAGCTGGGCAAGGCGAAAATCAGTTCACGCGGACTCCTTGACGGTCTGATTGAGCCAGGAGATCTGTTTGTGCTGGTTATCCCGCAGGATGCCTCCGCACCGAAGGGGCGGCTGATCCTCCCGGAGCAGATGATGATTCATGAGATTCTGGATCATGCCAGCATGGCGCTCTGCTGTCAGCCGCCGCAGCTTCGGCAGACGCTCGCCTTTCTTGCGCAGTCCGGGAAGAAGATCCGGATGGTGATCACTGATTCGCAGGCTTTCTCTGAGGTGTCAAAGGCTGTGCCGGAGGAAATCCCGCTTGTATCCTTCTCCATTCTGATGGCACGCTACAAGGGTGTCCTGGAGGAAGCGGCCAGAGGCGTGAAGGCGGTAGACATGCTTCAGGATGGCGACAAGGTTCTGATGTCGGAAGGCTGCACACATCATAGGCAGTGCCAGGACATCGGTACCGTGAAGATTCCAGCCTGGCTGCGGACATACACGAAAAAGAACATTTCCATCGAGACATCCAGCGGCTTTGGATTCCCGGAGGATCTGAGCCCGTACCGTATGGTGATCCACTGCGGCGGCTGTATGCTGAATGAGAGGGAAGTACAGAGCAGAATGAGACAGGCCAAAGAGCAGGGTGTTCCATTTACAAACTATGGTATCACGATCGCGTACATGAACGGCATCCTTCAGCGAAGCGCGAAGGCGATCGGCCTTGTACTCTGAGGATGCATGAAAGCCAGGTGTGAGGACAGTTGCCCTGCACTCGGGTGCATGAATGCCAGGTGCGAAGGTTGCCTGGCTTGCAGACGGAATGACAGATTGGACATATGGATGACGAACCGGGATCGAATCGAACAGTTATATCAGACAAGCAACCTTCCGGATGAGGGACTCATGGCACTCCTTGTCAGCATGGACAAAGAAGATTTTGACCACCTGTGCAAAAGAGCCTGTGAGGTGCGCGAGCAGATTTATGGAAAGGATGTCTATCTCAGAGGGCTGATTGAATTCTCAAACTACTGCAGAAATGACTGTTATTACTGCGGGATCAGGAGGAGCAACCGGCTGGCTGACCGGTACCGTTTGTCTGAGAATGAGATCGTCGCCTGCAGTGATGCAGGATATGAACTCGGCTTTCGAACATTTGTCCTGCAGAGCGGGGAGGATCTTTCCTATACGACAGCGGACATCTGCCGCATCGTCAGCAGGATCCGAAACCGGCATCCGGACTGCGCGGTCACGCTTTCCATCGGGGAGAAAAGCCGCAGCGAGTATCAGGCCTATTACGATGCCGGGGCAGAGCGGTATCTGCTCCGGCAGGAAACATCCAACCCAGGGCATTACAGAAGGCTTCACCCGCCAGAGCTCTCCATCGAGAACCGCAAACGTTGTCTGTACGATCTCCGGGAGATCGGCTATCAGGTTGGGTGCGGGATTATGGTCGGGACACCGGGGCAGACACCGGAATATATCATCGAGGATCTTCGATTCATGCAGAAGCTGGATCCTCAGATGATCGGAATCGGTCCCTTTATCCACCACAAGGATACACCGTTTCGAGATCAGCCGGATGGAACGCTTCAGGATACCCTTCACCTGCTGGCTATCCTTCGGCTGATGTTTCCGCATGTTCTGCTGCCGGCAACGACGGCGCTAGGGACCATCCATCCACTTGGCCGGGAGATGGGAATCAAGGCGGGCGCCAATGTCGTGATGCCGAATCTCTCGCCGCGCGGCGTCCGGAACAAGTACCTGCTCTACGACGGGAAGATCTGCACAGGGGACGAAGCAGCAGAGTGCAGGGCCTGCATGGAACGCCGGATTGCCGCCACCGGATACAAGGTGGTCGTCAGCCGCGGAGACTACAGAGCCTGACAGAGTAACCGGTCTGCAGGCCGGGTCACTCAACAAATCTCGATAATAGGAGCATGCAATTTCTGTGAGCAATGATGAGACGATAGAGAGAAGACAGGCTGCCGCGCGACGGTCTGGTGTGGTTGTGCTGACAGCGTGTCCGGACTACAGCGAGGAACACGTAAGGAAGGCTGTGTGCAGAGCACTGGAGGAATGGCCGGGTTTTTCAGGGATCAGGCCGGGCGTACGGGTTGCGGTGAAAGTCAACCTGGTAACGGGCGCATCCCCGAAGAAAGCTGTGACGACGCATCCGCAGCTGGTGACGGAGCTGTGCCGGCAGCTGATCATGCGCGGCGCTGAGGTGACGGTAGGAGACAGTCCGGGCGGCCTGTTTACAAGGGAAGCCCTCAGGCGGGCGTACCGTGAGTCAGGCATGGAACAGATCGAGCAGACCGGCGCAAAACTGAACGATGATATAGAGACGGAAGATGTGACATTTCCGGGGGCGGCGTCCGCGCATGTCTTCAGCTGCACATCCTGGCTGAGAAAGGCGGATGTGATCATCAACTTTGCAAAGCTGAAATCACACGGGATGATGCGTCTGACAGCGTCGGTCAAGAACCTGTTCGGAGCTGTCCCGGGGACGACGAAGCCGGAATACCATATGCGGTTTCCAAACGAGACAGCCTTCGCCAACATGCTGATTGATCTGAACGAGGCACTCCAACCGGCACTGAATCTTGTCGATGCAGTCGTCTGCATGGAGGGAAATGGACCGACAGCCGGATCACCCCGCCCGCTGGGCCTGGTTCTTTCATCGGAAAATCCTTACAACCTGGACATGATCTGTGCAGAGCTGACTGGCATGCGTCCTGAGGATGTACCGACAATTCGCTGTGCAGCCAGCCGCGGACTTGGGCCATCCGGGCTTCAGGAGGTTGAGATTTCAGGAGAGCGGCCGGAACAGTGGAAGCTCACCAATTTCCGGCAGGCAGACGGCGTCCGGGTTACATTTACAGGGAATGGCGTGCTTGGCCGCCTGCAGGAGGCCATTTTCAGAAGTGCAATGCAGCAGATGCCCAAGGTACATCCGTCCGAGTGCATCGGCTGCAGGAAATGTTTCAACGTCTGTCCGGCCAGGGCAATCACGATGGTGAAAGGAAAGCCAAAGATCGACAGAAAACGATGCATTCGCTGCTTCTGCTGCCAGGAATTCTGCCCAAGGGGCGCGATGAAAGTGCACCGCACGCTGCTGGCAAGGCTTCTTCAGTAAGCAGCGGGGGATATTGGATGCGGAGCCAGAAGCGCTGAGGAAGGTCAGCGCTTCGCCATTGTAACGGTGTAATCGGTATCCACATGGATCACCACTTCATACTGCGCGCCGATCCGGCGATGAACCTCGTCCTCAATTCGCTTCTGCAGCTCGTCGTCTGTCAGCTTGAATCCAAACGGAATGACGACGTCAAAGATCAGCTTCGGGCGCTTTTTCCCGGGAACGACCCGGAAGTCGTGCATGGTCAGGTACGGCGCGATGCTCTGCAGAATCTGGTAGAGTTCATCCCGTAGTGCAACGATGTGCGGGTCGTCTGTGATAATCGGATCCATATGGATTGTCACCAGGCAGTGAAGCTTCGATTCCAGGTCTTCCTCGGCTTTATCGATGATCTCGTGAAGTTCCACAATGTTTCCGCTTGCCGGGACCTCGGCATGGAGGGAGACGATCCGCTTCCCGGGTCCGTAATCATTGACAATCAGATCGTGGATGCCTGTAATCTGGTCGCTCTCGTTCGCCATGATATCCCGAATCTCCTGTACAAATGCCGGATCCGGTGCCTGCCCGAGAAGCGGGTTAAGGGTATCTCTGGCGGACCCGATGCCCTGGTAGGCAATGAAGCAGGCAACCAGCAGACCGCAGATGCCGTCCAGCAGGGTCAGTCCGGTCAGATGGATGGCAATGGAAGCGATAAGGACAACGGAAGTCGAAACACAGTCGTTGGTACTGTCTTTGGCGACGGCTTCAAGAGCGACCGAATGAATGCGCTTTCCTGTTGCTTTGTTATAGAATGCCATATAGCACTTTACAAGGATGGAACCGATCAGGATCACAAAGACCAGCCAGGAGAAAGAAATTTCCTCAGGGTGAATCATCTTTGCAATCGAATCACGGGCAAGCTCGAACGCCATGACAATCATCATGCACGAAACGACGAAGCCTGAGACATACTCGGCCCGTCCATGGCCGAACGGGTGCCCGGGATCCGCCTGCCTTTTCGAGATCGAAAAGCCTGCCAGTGTGATGATGGAGGAGGCAGCGTCGGAAAGGTTGTTCAAGGCATCCGCCACGATTGCAAGAGAACCGCTGAAAAGACCAGCCAGTCCTTTTCCGGCAAACAGAAGCAGGTTCAGTATGATACCAACCGTCCCGCAGAGCATTCCCCAGGCATTGCGCTGTTCATCCTCACTCATGCCGCTCTTGATGAAGAAGCGAGAAAACAAGCGTACCATAATGTCAAAATCCCCTTTCAAAGCAGAACCGAAATAGTCCTATTTTCGGGACATCGTACGTCTCAGGAGCGGGATTAGTCAACTGCAATCGTACAAAGAATCTCGGGAAATCAGGATGTGAGCGCAGCCGGTTCTGCCTGTATGGAATGCTTATCGGGGCACGTTTTTCTCCAGGTAACCGATGAAGTTCCGTTCTGAATCAGTCAGGCTCCGCCTCTTCTGCCAGACAATGTAAAAGTGACGGCTGATGTCTTCATGCATCTGATAGACGAGAACCTGTCCGCTGCCGGCCAGATCCCGGACAGAACAGGCAGACATCATTGAGATACCCATTCCAGAGACGATCATCTTGCGGATCGCCTCCAGATCGTTGGCACAGGCAGCGACATGCAGATCCTCCTTGTGAATATGGTGACGTTCCAGAAAACGATCAAAGTTTTTCTGTGTTCCGGAGCCGGATTCACGGAGAATGACAGGTTCCTGGAAAAGCTGCTGCAGGGAGGGCGTGTGGTGCTTCAGCGTCATATAATGCTCATTCACAGGGGTTACAATCAGCAGCTGATCCCGGCAGATCTCCCGGATGGTGAGCGCAGGATTGTCAGGGACTTCACCTACGACCGAAAAATCGACTGTTCCATCGAGAACCTGACTGACCGCGGTATGAGAATCAGATTGCAGGACACGGAAGAAACAGCCGGCATTTTCACTGCGGTACCCAGACAGAATTGGCGGAAGCAGGTAGGAGGAAGGGATTGTAGATGCGCCGAGCGTGATCATCTGTCCCATAGAGTCTGAGAGCTTCTCCAGAGCAGTCTGTTCCAGCTCCAGCATGCGGAGGGCGTAGCTGTAAAAAAGCTCCCCCTTCTCGGTCAGAGTTACCCGCTTTGTTGTCCTTTCCAACAGATCCACGCCAAGTTCTCTTTCCAAAGCCCTGATCTGGGTGCTGACCGCCGGCTGAGACAAATGAACGCGATTTGCCGCTTCAGTGAACTGCCGCAGCCGCGCAACCTCCACAAAACTTCGAAGCTGTTTCATGTCCATCGTGCCTGTCCTCCTGTCCGGGTATTCTGTCTGAATAAAAATCTGAACGAATCGTCAATTAATAAAGAATAATTATAAATATTATAATAAAAATTTATTATTTGATAAATGCCTTCCAAATATTTTGATACAATGAAATAAAATCAGATGACTGAACAAGTAAAACAAAGCAATCAATCTAAGGGAGGGATTTTCAGATGGTGGAGTATCATGCAGTAAAAGTCAGTCCGAAGGCCGTACAGAAGCATGCAGAGGATTTGTACAGAGGCGGGTATTTCTGCTGCGAGGCTGTAATGGCCGCAATCCGCAGTGATTTTGAGGTGAATGTTCCGGAGGAGGTTATCGCGATGGCATCCGGGATGGCAGTCGGTGCAGGGCGCTCAGGCTGTATGTGCGGTGCGCTGAATGGCGGCATTCTGGCGCTCGGCATGTTCTTCGGACGGACGGAGCAGAACGGGCCGAAGGATCCGAAGGTCAACCACTGTATGGCGCTGACGCATGAGTTGCACGACTGGTTCCGTGAGGCAACTGCGAAGCATGCCGTGTGCTGCAGGGTTCTGACGAGAGGATTCGACATGGGCTGCGGTGAACACAAGGAGCAGTGCATCGCGTTCACTGGGTTGTGCGCAGGAAAGGTCGCAGAGATACTGTGCCGGGAACTTGGCGTCGAGGACACAGATGACGAGCCGGTCAAAGGGCTCGACAAGCCGTACCTGCCTCCGAAGAAGGAGGAAGAGTGATGAAAAAGTGGTGTCAGAGAATTCCGCTACCTCTCTCGGGTGTGATGCTGGGGATGGCTGCTCTCGGAAATCTGCTGCAGAGCACCTCGGAAGTGCTTCGCACAATCTGTGGCTGGCTGGCGTTCGGCATGCTGGTGCTGCTTCTCCTAAGGCTGGTCTTCTGTCCTGATCAGATGAAGGCAGACATGAAGAATCCTGTTCTTTCCGGAATCAGCGGGACCTTTCCAATGGGACTGATGCTGCTGTCGGTCTACGCAAAGCCTTTTATCGGGAAGGCCGCTTTTATAATCTGGACGCTTGCCATCGCCCTGCATATTGCGCTGATCATCTATTTTACGGTCACCTTCATTTTTCATCTGAAGCTGAAGAATGTATTTACTGTGTACTATATTGTCTATGTCGGGATTGTCGTTGCGTCTGTTACAGCACCGGCTTACAATGCCGCTGCATTCGGAAATGGAGCATTCTGGTTCGGATTCATCTGCTTCCTGCTTCTATTTGTTCTGGTAACTGTGCGGTACATCCGTATTCCGGTTCCGGAGCCGGCTCGTTCTCTGGCGGTGATCTATGCCGCACCGCTTAGTCTCTGCGTGGCCGGGTATGTCCAGAGCGGGACGCCGAAGTCCTATCCGTTTCTGATTGCAATGGCAGTTGGTGCCAATCTGATCTATCTGGCAGCACTGGCTCAGGCAGTTCGGTGTCTGAAGCTTCCGTTTTATCCAAGCTGCGCAGCCTTCACGTTCCCGCTGGTCATTACAGCCATTGCAACGAAGCAGACGATGATGTGCGCGGCAAAGATGGGACATCCGCTGCCCGCGCTTCGGCCGATCGTTGTGGCGGAGACCGTCATCGCAGCCGCGTTTGTCGTGTATGTGTTCTGCCGCTATATGGCAGTGATCTTCCGGCCACTTTCTAAATCTGAGAAATCCTGAATGGCCTTGAAAGATCTGCCAGTGACTCTACAAAGCCGGCAGTCAGACTGAGGGGTCAAAGCACGAGCAGGCGGTATGCTTAGGACAGACATTTCTATATAGCCAGGAATGGTTCCGTGCGTGATCAACGGCACACGGACCGCTCCTGGCTATTTGCTGTCTGAATACGGATATCCCATGACAGATGTTTTTTGGAAATGCTTGACAGGAGGGAATGTATCACCTAAACTGAACAACGTTCAGTATGAGGAGCTGCGATGAATACGATTGTCACATCAAGAGAAGAGATTCTGAAAGCGAGCCGGAAGCTTGCGATGGAAAAAGGCTGGAAGGCTGTCAGTATCCGTTCTGTTGCGGCGGCCTGCGGGGTTTCGGTCGGGTCGATCTACTATTACTTCCCGTCCAAGACGGCGCTTCTGACCGACACAGTAGAGAGCGTCTGGTATGAAATCTTCCATGAGCCGGGTGATCCTTCAGTGTTTGAGAATACAGAGCGCTGTGTCAGATGGGTATATGCGCGGATGGAGGCTGGAAGCAGAGAATACCCGGAGTTTTTTACGCTCCATTCGCTGGGCTTCATGCAGGAAAAAAAGGCTGGGAAGACAGAAGAAGCGGCTGGAGCAGGCTTGGGCGGGAAGACAGAAGAAGCGGCTGGAGCAGGCTTGGGCGGGAAGACAGAGGAAGCAGCTGGAGCAGGCTTAGGCTTGGGCGGGAAGGCAGAGGAAGCGGCTGGTACGGCTGACAGCGGAAAGACAGCGGGAACCGAGAGGATGCATCAGACCTGGCTGCATATTCAGGATGGATTCTGTCAGGTACTGAAGCAAGACAGGAAGGTGCGAAGAGATGCATTTTCCAGCCGGTTTACAGCGGAGCAGTTCGCAGGAATTCTGTTTTCCCTGATGCTCGCGGCACTGGTGAGGAAAGACTACAATCCGGAACCGGTTCTTGAAGTGGTCCGGAGAACATTGTACTGAAGAAAAGGAGAGGTTGCGATGCAGGAAGTAATGGAAACGACATTTGATCTCGTTTATCTGATTTCAGTCATCACCATCGGGATTCTGATGGTCAGAGCGAGCAGTGGGAAAAGCAGACAGTTTACAATTTTTGGGTGGATGGCCATCATCCTCGGCGGGGGTGATTCCTTCCATCTGATTCCTCGGGTGATCGCGCTTTGCACGACCGGACTTGACCACTATACGGCTGTTTTGGGCGTCGGAAAGGTAGTCACATCTGTGACGATGACGATCTTCTATGTTCTGCTCTACTATGTGTGGCGGGAGCGTTATCAGATCAGGCAGCACAGGAGCCTGACAGGGATCGTATATCTTCTGGCCGCGGCGAGGATCGTACTCTGCCTTCTGCCGCAGAACCAGTGGACAGCGGAAAATCCGCCTGAAGGCTGGGGGATCTGGCGGAATATCCCATTTGCCCTGCTCGGTGTGGTTGTCATCATCCTGTTCTTCCGAAGCGCAAGGGGGAGACAGGATCTTGCGTTCCGCCATCTGTGGCTGACGATCGTGCTGAGCTTCGGTTTCTACATCCCGGTTGTCCTGTTTGCGTCAAGAATACCGCTGATGGGTATGCTGATGATCCCGAAGACCTGCGCTTATATGTGGACCGTGCTGATCGGATATAAGGCAATGAGAAAGGAGATCAAATAAGATGGAAAACCTGAAGAGATATATCCATACAGCGATTTTCTATGCTTTGATGGCGATGGCGGGCGGCGTGTTCTACCGGGAGTTTACGAAGTACAATCACTATTCTGGAAGGACAACCCTGGCTTTCGTCCATACCCATTATTTCATCCTGGGGATGCTGTTCTTCCTGCTTCTGATGGTACTTGAGAAGAGTTTTTCGTTCACAGACCAAAGGACCAGACGCGTACTGGCAGCCTATCATGTGGGACTGAATCTGACAGTCGTGATGTTGACTGCGCGCGGCATTCTGCAGGTGAAGGAAGCTTCTGTTTCTTCTGCTGTGAATGCCGCAGTCTCCGGGATGGCAGGAATCGGTCATATCGTATTGTGCGTCTCCCTGATTCTGCTCCTTCTGAGAATCCGGAAGTGTATTTACGCTCAGTGATGCTGATGCAGTGGAGCTGAAGCACCTGTATGGATGCATCCGGCAGCCAAGGGCTGAAGTCACACAGCTGCAGTGTGGAGCGGGGAACTGAAGCTTTCTGCAAGGCTAGTCATGTATGCGGGGGTATGTGCAGATGGTTTCCTCTGTGAAAGTGCCTTTTTCAGCTGATTTTTCCAGATGGTGGATCTCGGATGAGACAAACAGAAAGCCTGCTACAGCAGCAATCACATCCGAGATGACCGCAGCCCAGAGCATGGTCACAATACTTTTTGATACGGCTGCGATCACGATGGATGTAGGGACAAATATGATCACATCTCTCAAGAGCGCCAGAATCGTGGACTTTACACTATTCCCGGCCGCCTGGAGGATGATGGCGGCTGATTTAATATAGCAGGTCAGGACAATGCCGCCGAGGAAGATGCGGATGCATAACCTGGCATATTCCATATACTCGGTGGTATTGTGGCTGCCAAACAGGGAGATGACAAGATCTGGAGCCAGTTCAAAGATCAGAAAGGCGATCACGCCAACGCCGATCACAAGTTTTGTGATGTACTGAACGGTTTCCTTGACTCTTTGGACATTGCCGGAACCGATATTGTAGCCGATGATCGGCTGACCGCCCAGGCTGATGCCGATCACAATCGACACGACAATTCCGAAGACTTTCATGACGATGCCAACCACTGCCAGCGGGATCACTGCGCCGAAGGCTTTGCCTGTGCTTGCATAGGTCTGATAGCCATACCTTGTCAGCAGATTATTGTTGACAGCAATAATCACAACGATTGACAGCTGGACGATCAGCGATGCCATCCCAGTCTGGATGATGTTTTTGACCGTCGAAGCCTGCAGACGGACAGATTCCCGGGCGATCCTGAAATTTTTTGCTTTTCCCAGGTACACAACGCTCATTGCAAACGTGATGACCTGACCGATTACCGTCGCGATAGCGGCTCCCTTCACTCCAAGTCCAAGCGGAAAGATGAATACTGGATCCAGGACCAGGTTCGCCAGAGCGCCGGCCAGCGTGCACACCATGGCATACCGGGGAGAACCGTCTGCCCGGATCGCACCATTGAGCCCCTGCCCGATCATGTAGCAGGGAATTCCCATGCATATGATATGATAGTAATCATTCGCGTACTGGTAACACTCTGCTTCCTCAGGATCCCCACCGAATAGAGCCAGAATCTGAGGCTGGAAGAGAAATCCAATCAGACACATTACCAGGGTGGAAACGATCAGCACGATCAAACCATTCCCGATGATCCGGTCCGCCTTTTTTTTGTTTCCCATGCCGAGTGCAATACTGAATTGAGCTGCAGCGCCATCCCCGACCAGCAGGGCGATACCAAGGGCAAATACAGTAAACGGATAGACAATATTTGTTGCCGCGTTGCCGTAAGCCCCCGCCGGACTCCAGCCTATGAATATCTGATCGACGATATTGTACAGCGCTGCGACAACCATACTGATAACACAGGGAACAGAAAACCGTCTGATCAGGGTTCCAATTTTTTCGTGTCCAAGGTCCAGTTCCTTCATCTTTATCACTCCTTTGAAGACCAAAAACAGCCAGAAGCGTAAGTCCGTAACTGGACTTACGCTTCTGGCTGCTCATTACGCGGATGATTTTATCACATTTGTCTGGGGCATGTAAGCGTTTTTTACCTGCGGAATGCTTTCCCGTATGTGTCTGTATCTTTCAGAAGAATCAACATCAGGATGGACGGACCGGCAATGACACCAGGCGTCATTCCTTCGACAAACATCTTAAAGGCGCCGCCGATGAATCCCCCAAATGCTTTTCTGTTATTCATGCGGAAATCTCCTTCTGGTATAAGACGGGAATCTGGGCGACTTCGCAACCAGCCATGACACCGCCAACGTATCAGATTAAAAGGCGGTCATATCACATTGACAAGTAAGAATGTGAGAACTATAATCCTTCACATAGATGAATACGAATGTGAGGGGATCGTATGGGGAATTTGATTCAGAACGAAATCCTGGGGCTGAAGTGGCTGAACCGGCTGGTTGGCCGCGCACTATCAGCCATGGGACTGGACTTGTCCGGAAGAGTCGGCGGAAGCATACAGTTTTTTCTATATGATGTCATCAAGATCACAATCCTGCTTTGCGTGCTGATCTTCTTGATTTCGTATATACAGAGCTTTTTTCCTCCGGAGCGGAGCAGGCGGATCATGGGGAGGTTCCATGGAGTCTGGGCCAATCTGATCGGGGCACTGCTGGGGACGGTGACGCCGTTTTGTTCCTGCTCCTCGATCCCGATCTTCATGGGATTTACCAGTGCAGGCCTTCCGCTCGGTGTGACATTCTCATTCCTGATCTCCTCTCCGATGGTGGATCTCGGGAGTCTTGTCCTTCTGATGGGCATCTTTGGGTATCGGATTGCTCTTGTCTATGTGGCTGCAGGGCTGCTGATTGCGGTATGCGGAGGGACGCTGATCGAACATATGCATATGGAGGATCAGGTTGAGGACTTTATCCGGAATGCCAGCTCGGCAGTAGACATTACAGCTCCGGATCTGACCATCCGGGACAGAATGATCTATGCGCGGGATCAGGTTGTATCGACGTTCCGTAAGGTTTTTCCGTATATTCTCCTCGGAGTCGGCATTGGCGCGGTGATACACAACTGGATTCCGCAGCATGTGGTCGAGACTGTCCTGGGCAACAGAAATCCCCTTGGTGTGATCCTGGCAACACTGGTCGGCGTTCCGATGTATGCGGATATCTTTGGGACAATTCCCGTGGCGGAGGCGCTTCTGTCCAAAGGTGCGCTGCTCGGAACCGTGCTCAGCTTTATGATGGCGGTCACAACCCTGAGTCTCCCATCGCTGATCATGTTGAGAAAGGCCATCAAGCCGAAGCTGCTTACAGCGTTCATTGTCATATGTATCGCGGGAATCATCATCGTCGGGTATGGATTCAATCTGTTCCAGGGCGCGCTGACAGGGGTCTGATTCTGCTGTAATGGATGCAAGGGAGACAGGCAGCCAGGGAATAAGCCAGGGAATAAGGAGGTAAGCGCGTATGAATGCAATGGATGCCGCTCTGATCTGCAGGGCGCTGGGGGATTCCAACCGGATCCAGATTGTGGAACTGCTGATGAACGGGGAAATGTGCGGATGCAGGCTGCTGGAGCATTTCCAGATTGCACAGCCAACACTGTCCCATCATATGAAGGTTTTGACAGAATGCGGTCTTGTGAATGGGCGGAAAGAGTGGAAGAATACCTACTATTCCCTGAACTGCGATGTCCTGACCGCATTTCGTGAATATATTGATCACCTGAACTGCGGAAAAGCCTGCAGACAGAAAAGCGAAGACAGAGACTGCTGTGGAGAGGAAAATCCAGGCGAAGTCTGCCGAAGCAGGGGCGAAAAAACCACCGGAGGATGCTGCGGTCAGAAACCGGAAGACCAGGACTGTTAAGACCACTTTCAGAACAAAAAGGATACAGGGAGGATGCAGGAGAGATGTCAAAGACAATGAAGAGACAGAGCGAGGGAATCAGCTTTTTTCAGCGGTACCTGACCGTATGGGTGCTGCTGTGCATGGTGGCAGGGGTACTGATCGGACATTTCCTGCCGGCGGTTCCCAAGATTTTGGGGAGAATGCAGGTTGCCGGGATCTCGATCCCGATTGCGGTGCTGATCTGGATCATGATCTATCCGATGATGATTAAGGTAGATTTCCAGAGTATCAGGGAGGTCGGTAAAAATCCGAAAGGACTGTTTGTAACATGGATTATAAACTGGCTGATCAAGCCTTTTACCATGTATGGTCTGGCGTACCTGTTCCTGTTTGTAGTGTTTCGGCATTTCATTGCACCGGAGCTTGCAACTCAGTATCTGGCCGGGGCAGTTCTTCTGGGTGCGGCACCGTGCACGGCGATGGTTTTTGTATGGAGCACACTGACGCATGGAAATCCCGCCTACACTGTGGTACAGGTTGCGACCAATGATCTGATCATTCTTGTGGCATTTGTTCCGATTGTAAAGTTTCTGCTTGGGGTATCGAAGGTTTCGGTGCCGTACAGCACTCTGTTTGCCAGCATCCTTCTCTTTGTCGTGATTCCGCTTGTGGCAGGGATTGTAACGAGGGTCGGGATTACAGAACGAAAGGGCAGAGACTATCTGGAGAATGTGTTTGTCCATCAATTTGACCATGTTACCACGGTCGGTTTGCTCCTGACGCTGGTGATCATCTTCGCATCTCAGGCGGAGGTGATTCTCTCTAACCCGGTGCACATCATCCTGATCGCGGTGCCGCTCATCATCCAGACATTTCTGATTTTCTTTATCGCTTACGGAGCAGCGAAGCTGGTGAGACTTCCATATGACATTGCCGCACCTGCAGGACTGATTGGGGCATCAAATTTCTTCGAACTGGCGGTTGCGGTTGCCATTGCCCTGTTCGGGACAACAAGCCCGGCAGCTCTTTCGACCACGGTGGGGGTATTGACAGAGGTTCCGGTTATGCTGACACTGGTGAAAATCGCGAACAGAACGCAAAATCATTTTGAGAAGAGACAGGCATGAGCCTGCATATTAGAAGGAGGATAATGAGATGAACATCAAGGTTTTGGGAGGCGGCTGCAGCAAATGCGAGACCCTGCTGGAGAACACGAAGAAGGCTGTACAGGAGAAAGGGATCGAGGCGGAGATCGAGTATATCACCGATTTCAGCGTCATTGCCGGATACGGTATCATGAGCACGCCGGCACTGATGATTGACGGGAAGGTCGTCTCAACAGGACGTGTCCTGAATGAGAAGCAGATCGGAAAGCTGTTATGAATCAGCAAGGGAGGAAACAGTGAAGGTGGCACACACGATCGTAGTAACCTGATCGCGCTGTGCAAGTCGTGTCACTCAACCATACACGCGAAGAGAGGGGACTATTGGGGGCGCACGATGTCCGGTGGACAT
>OCVV012834820.1_pt1 | contig 61665 bp, 43 predicted proteins | sample 1539721 | NCBI WGS metagenome assembly OCVV01 (sample SAMN02144230, study PRJEB22623) | gut metagenome | biome: sheep rumen | host: Ovis aries | place: New Zealand
GGTGAGGGTGGTCTTACCGTGGTCAACGTGGCCGATAGTACCGATGTTGACATGCGGTTTGGTTCTCTGGAATGTTTCTTTTGCCATAGTATTAATATTGTTTAAACAATTGTTGTCTAATCCAAAAAAAGAGCCGGTGATGGGAATTGAACTCATGACCTCATCCTTACCAAGGATGCGCTCTACCCCTGAGCTACACCGGCTTTTAACTATTTGAGCGGAAAACGAGGTTCGAACTCGCGACCCTCAGCTTGGAAGGCTGATGCTCTACCAACTGAGCTACTTCCGCCTTTTTCTTCGAAAAAGTCGGGTTTCCGGGCTGCGCCTCGGAATAGAAAGTAAACTTTCTCTTCTCTCGGCTTGCACCGGAACTCCGCCAGCCGACGCGCGGCTCGAAGATTGTGGGAGGAGGTGGACTCGAACCACCGAACCCTGAGGGAGCGGATTTACAGTCCGCCGCAATTGCCGCTATGCGATCCTCCCAAGTGTTATTTCAAAGTCCTTTGAGCCGATAGAGGGATTCGAACCCACGACCCCGAGATTACAAATCACGTGCTCTGGCCAACTGAGCTATATCGGCAGCTCAATCCTTCATCTGCTGAAAGGACTGCAAAGGTATTAACTTTTTTTCAATCCTCCAAAACTTTTTAAATATTTTTCATCGCGCTGATGAAAAGGTCGAAGAGACTTTCGGCATCCAGGCCGCAATCCTCAAGCTGTTCGCTCCTCGACGCCTGCTTTATGAACCTGTCCGGAATGCCTACGCCCTTGATTATTGGAGCGTCAGGGCGGGCTGCGAAGTATTCGGAAACAGCGCCGAAGAGCCCCCCTGCCATGCTTCCGTCCTCCACGGTGATTATCACTTTATACTTTGCGGCCTCTTCCAGGATTTCCGTGTCCAGGGGCTTGATGTAGCGCATGTCCCAGACGGCGGGGCCGGTCCAGTAATCGGTCTTGTGCCTCTGCGCAGCCTCAACCGCACGGTTCACCACAGGGCCGATGCCAAGCACCGCCACGGTCTTTCCGTCCACCAGCTTTTCGCCCTTCCCCACCGGGAGGGTATCGGCAGGAACATCCTTCCACCGCACGCCTTCCCCGTACCCGCGCGGGTACCTTATAAAGAAAGGTCCGCCTTTGTGGCCGAGGGCCGTATGCATGAGGCGCCTGAGCTCCAGCTCATTCCTGGGGGCCGATATCGTCACGCCCGGCACCGCCCTGTATGCCTGCATGTCGAAGGTTCCGGCATGGGTGGCGCCGTCCTCCCCTACCAGGCCGCCGCGGTCCAGGCAGAACACTACCGGGAGCTCCTGCAGGGCGGCATCGTGGATGATATTGTCATATGCGCGCTGTGAGAAGGACGAATAAATGTTGCAGAACGGCCTCATGCCCGCAGCCGCAAGGCCGGCAGAGAATGTTGCGGCATGTCCTTCCTCGATTCCCACGTCGAAGAACCTTTCGGGGAAGGCGTGCTGGAAGCCGGTCATCCCGCAGCCGGACGCCATGGCGGGCGTAATGCCCACAACCCTGTTGTCCTTTTCAGCCAGTTCCACCAGGGTGTCTCCAAACACGTCCTGGTACCTGCTCACTGCCGATACGGTCTTGATGCGTTCGCCCGTGACGGGGTTGAACTTGCCCGGGGCATGCCAGGTGACGGGATCGGCCTCGGCGGGAGCGTAGCCCTTGCCCTTCTTGGTGATTATATGGAGGATGCGGGGGCCCTTGATGCCCTTGAGGCGCTTCAGGACGGCAGTGAGAAGGTCTATGTCGTTGCCGTCGATGGGGCCGAAGTAGCGGAAGCCTATGGATTCGAAGAGGGCGCCGCCGCTGCCCCGCACCATGTTGGACTTGGAGTTGATCACAAGACGCTGCAGCCAGTTGCGGACTTTTCCTTCGCCAAGGCTGTGCCAGATCTTGCCCTTGAGGCGGTTGTAGAAGGAGGACGTAGTAACCTTGAGGAGGTAGTTGTGAAGACCTCCGCGGGCCTCGTCTATGGAGATGTTGTTGTCGTTCAGGATTACGAGGACATCGGCCTTGGAGTTGCCCGCGTTGTTAAGGCCTTCCCAGGCAAGGCCGCCGGTGAGGGCTCCGTCGCCGATTACGGCCACCACCCTTTCGCCGGTGCTCATGATCCTGGCGGCCTCGGCATAACCAAGCGCCGCGCTGATGGAAGTGGATGAATGTCCGGCCCCGAAGGCATCGTACGGGCTTTCCGACATCTTGGGGAAACCGCTGATCCCGTCACGTTTGCGGTTCAGTTTGAAGGCTTCGCGCCTTCCGGTCAGAATCTTGTGGGCATAGGCCTGATGCCCCACGTCGAATATAAGTTTATCCTTCGGGGTATTATATACATAATGAAGGGCCGTGATCAGTTCTACCGCACCGAGGCTTGAACCAAGGTGGCCGGGGTTTTCCGCACAGCACTGAACCATATATTCCCTGACCTCTGCACACAACTGGGGCAGCTTCTTTTTGGGAAGTTTCCTAAGATCCTCGGGAGAATTGATCGATTCGAGTAGTTTTAGCATATCGTGCAAATATACGAATATTTTCCCAAACTCTCCCATCTTCTCCCCACCGCCGGATTCCCAGGCCATTTCCCGTCCGTAGCTTGTGCGCAGTTAACAAATTGCGCACTTTTCCGTCATTATTATGGTGGCCGGGCAAAGTAATTGCATAAATATTTTGCATTTCAAATAAACAGTTATATCTTTGCAGTGTAATAGGTCACTAATACAGTAGAAGTGATATGGCATTGATCGAGCTTAAAGACATCAACAAGACTTACCAGGGGGCGCAGCCTCTCCATGTGCTCAAAGGAATAAACCTTGAGATAGGGCGCGGGGAGTTCGTGTCCATCATGGGCGCATCCGGCTCGGGGAAGTCCACCCTTCTGAATATTCTCGGTATCCTTGACAATTACGACACCGGGGAATACATCCTGGACGGAAAGCTCATCAAGGACCTTTCCGAAAAACAGGCTGCCGACTACCGCAACCGCATGATTGGCTTCATTTTCCAGAGTTTCAACCTCATTGGCTTCAAAACGGCAGTGGAGAACGTCGAACTGCCGCTTTACTACCAGGGCGTGAACCGCAGGAAGCGCCATGCCATGGCAATGGAGTACCTGGACAGGCTTGGCCTTGCGCAGTGGGCGTCGCATTATCCCAATGAGATGTCCGGCGGCCAGAAGCAGCGCGTCGCCATAGCCCGTGCCCTCATAACCAGCCCACGCATCATCCTTGCCGATGAGCCCACCGGCGCCCTTGACTCCAAAACCAGCGTAGAAGTGATGAACCTCCTCACCAAGCTGAACAGGGAAGACGGGATGACAATAATCGTAGTCACCCACGAAAGCGGCGTCGCCAACGAAGCCGACAAGATAATCCACATCAGCGACGGCATAATAGGGAAGGTGGAGGAGAATGTAAAGCATGACAACTGGAATTCGGCACTTATCAAGTAGTTATGAGAGACCTTTTCGGAGAGATATATAATTCCATCCGCAACAACAAGCTGCGGACTGCGCTCACCGGCTTTGCGGTGAGCTGGGGGATATTTCTCCTTATATGCCTACTCGGAACCGGAAACGGTATCACCAATTCCCTGCTGTCCAACAGCGGTCAGTTCGTGCAGAACTCCATCCAGGTCTATGGCGGCCGCACCTCCATGCCTGCAAACGGATACAGGGAGGGCCGGTGGATTCAGCTTGATGACGGGGACGTACGGCTCACAAAAGACTATTCCGACAAGGTGGAGAAGGTTGCCACCGTCACAAACGGAACGATGGGCACCATAGTCATGGGAGACAAGACGGTGTCGGCCTACATGATGGGCGTGACGGCAGAATACTCTGAAATACAGAAAGTGTCCCTGAAAGAAGGCCGTTTCATCAATCCGCTGGACGAGAAGGACGCCGCCAAGGTTGCAGTCCTGAGCACCACCCACCTCAAGGACCTTGGGGACGATGTCATCGGCAGATGGATAACCATCGCAGGCGTTGTCTTCAGGGTTGTCGGTGTGTACCACGGTGACGAGAACGACTTCCAGTCCAACCTCTACATCCCCTACAGTACCTACAAGGGCATTTTTGACCCCTCAGACAAGATCAGCAGCATCATCATGACATTCCGGGGCGTAAACAACATCAAGGAAAGCGACGAGTTTGAGGGCGGATACTCAAGGAGCATCAAAAACCGCCACCAGGCCGACCCCGACGACCCTTCCGCCATCTGGATATGGAACCGTTTCAGCCAGAACGTGCAGATGACGCAGGCGCAGAACATCCTCAGGATTGCCCTCTGGATAATAGGTATCCTCACCCTCATAAGCGGCATCGTGGGCGTGTCCAACATTATGCTCATCACCGTGAAGGAGCGAACCCATGAGTTCGGAATCCGCAAGGCCATCGGAGCCCGCCCCGGCAGCATCCTCTCGCTCATAATAGCAGAGAGCGTAACCATTACAGCGCTGTTCGGATATATAGGAATGTTCCTTGGAATGATTGCATGCGAGGTGCTGGACAAAACGGCAGGGGCCAATGCCGTGGATATCGGCTTCACCCAGATAAGGATGCTGGAGAACCCCACGGTTGGGTTGGACACGGCCCTTGCGGCCACTCTCCTTCTGGTGGTGGCAGGAACCATCGCCGGGCTGGCACCGGCGCGAAAGGCGGCGAAAGTTAAACCCATAGAAGCACTCAGGGCGGAATGAGACTGGACCGTGACACATTCAGGGAAATCCTTGACAGCCTGCTGCGAAACCGCAGCCGGAGTCTTCTCACCGGCTTCGGAGTCTTCTGGGGTGTATTCATGCTCATGCTGCTGGTTGGCGGCGGCCAAGGCCTGAAACAGCTTCTGGAGAAGAACTTCGACGGCTTTGCCCAGAATACCTGCATAGTATATCCCGAGCAGACCTCCAAAGCCTACAAAGGCTACCAGAAGGGCCGCTGGTGGGGCATGACCGAGACCGACGTTGACAGGGTGAGGGCGATGGTCCCGGAACTGGAGATCGTAACGCCGATCATTTCCCGCTGGGGGCAGACCGCCGTAAAGGGGGAGAACACGGCCTCAGGCAGCATGAAAGGCGTCACACCGGAATACGTGGGCGTAGAAACCCCCAAGATCCGTTATGGCCGATACATAAACCAGATGGACCTTGCCGATGAGAAAAAGGTCTGCGTGATAGGCAAGCGTATCTACGAGCAGCTTTTCCCCGAAGGCGGAGACCCCACAGGACAGAGAATAGCCATTTCCGGAATATATTATACGGTAGTGGGCGTGGATTACAACGAGGGCAACATGAGCGTCAACGGCCGCGCCACCGAGACCATTTCCGTACCGTACACAACCATGCGGAAGGCATATAATTTCGGAAAGGGGATAGGCCTTCTGTGCGTCACGGCAAAGCCGGGAGTGGAGATGTCATCCGTTATCCCAAGGATAAGGAGCATCATCCAGAGGGCCCACAGCATATCTCCGGATGACAACCAGGCCGTGCAGCTCATAAACACGCAGCTCATTTTCGGGATAGTGGACAATCTGTTCAAGGGGATCAATTTCCTTATCTGGCTCATCGGCCTTGGAACTCTTCTTGCCGGAGCGATAGGAGTGTCGAACATAATGATGGTGTCGGTGCGGGAGAGAACCGTGGAGATTGGCATCCGCCGCGCCATAGGAGCAACGCCCAGGCAGATCCTGGGGCAGATAATGAGCGAGAGCGTGATCCTTACGGTGGTGGCCGGGATGATGGGTATAGTGGTGAGCGTGGGAATCCTTGCCACGGTGGAGCTTGCGATGACTCAGGACGGGGTGCTCAAGGCAGCTTTTCAGGTGCCGTTCAGCACTGCCGTGACGGCAGCACTGCTTCTTACCGTGCTTGGCGTCCTTGCCGGACTTATGCCGGCCGTACGCGCCATGGGAATAAAACCCGTAGACGCCATGAGAGACGAATAATAAAACAAAACAGATATGAAAAAACTTGGTAAAATCCTTCTCGCAGTGCTGATTGTGGCAGTTTTTGCCGGCACTTTCATGTATCTTTTCCGCCGTTCCAAGCCGGCGGAAGTGCAGTATGAGACGCTGGAGGCCGGGATCGGCACCATTGTCAGAAGCACCATAGTCACGGGGAAAATCCAGCCGCGTGACGAGGTTAACATAAAGCCGCAGATAAGCGGTATCATATCCGAGCTGTACAAGGAAGCCGGCCAGAAGGTCAAGCAGGGGGAAATCATCGCCAAGGTAAAGGTGATTCCCGACATGAACCAGCTTTCATCGGCACAGAGCCGCGTCCGCCTGGCAGAGGTCAACGCCAAGCAGGCCAAGACGGACTATGAGAGGGAGAAGCAGCTCTATGACAAGAACCTGGTGAGTGCCGACGAATATGAGAAGTCCTACCAGCAGCTGCAGCAGGCAAACGAGGAATATGCATCGGCAAAAGAGGCCCTGGAGATTATCAGGGACGGTGTTTCGTCCTCCAATGCGTCGGGAAGCTCCACCCTTATCCGTTCCACGATTTCCGGACTCATACTGGATGTCCCGGTCAAGGTGGGCAATTCCGTGACCATGTCGAACACCTTCAACGACGGCACCACCATTGCGACTGTGGCCGATATGGACGACCTGATTTTTGACGGCAACATCGACGAGACGGAGGTGGGAAAGCTGCGCGGCGGGATGCCGGTCCGTATCACCATCGGCGCAATACAGGACTTCAGCTTCGACGCTTCCCTGGAGTACATCTCCCCGAAGGCCACTGAGAACAATGGCGCCAACCAGTTCGAGATAAAGGCCTCCGTCAAGGTCCCTGCCGATGTGACCGTGCGCTCAGGATACAGCGCCAACGCGGAAATAGTACTGGAAGAAGCCCGCGACGTGGTGGTGCTGCAGGAGTCGGCAATCCAGTTCGACGGCGAGGATACTTATGTCTATCTGCGTACGGACCTCGGTGACGAGAGGCGCGACGTGAAGACCGGCATCTCTGACGGAATCAACATCGAGATAAAGAGCGGCCTTGCCGAAGGGGACAAGGTGCGCGGCGCCCAGATTGCGGACTTCAAAAAGAAGTAGGCCATGACAGCACTTTTGACAATGATACTGGCAGTCGCGGTGGATACCGCGGCCACCCCGGACCTGTCCCATCCATGGGGGCTGGAAGAATGCATCTCATGGGCCCTGGAGCATAATCTGAACGTGGTTCAGCAGGAGATGAGCCGTCAGAATTCGGAGATTGAGCTGAATACGGCGCAGTGGTCGCTGGCGCCGTCGGTACAGGCGTCGGCCTCTGAGAACTGGAACTTTGGAAGGGGACTCGGCGGGGACAATACCTATGCATCCGGGAACTCTTCCACCACCGGCTTCTCCATAGGCGGCGGGATGAACCTTTTCGACGGGCTGGCAACGCCTAACCGCATTTCGCAGGCCAGGCTGAACCTTGACGCCGCTACGCAGGACCTGGAGAAGGTACGTGACGATATCCGTGTATCCGTAGCCCGTGCATACGTGCAGATACTGTATAATTACGAGATACTGGACGTCGCAAGGCAGCAGATAGCCATCGACTCAATGCAGGTGGCCCGCCTGGAGGGCATGATGGCTTCCGGGAAGGCTTCATCGGCTCAGGTATCGCAGCAGAAGGCGTCCCTGGCACAGAGTCAGGTGACGCTGGTGCAGGCAGAGAACAATCTCCGCGTTGCCATTCTGGACCTTGCCCAGCTCTTGGAGTTTCCTTCCTGGGAGGGGTTCTCGGTGGTGAGGCCAAAGGTTGAGGTGGAGGATTTCTACCTTGGCACTCCGGACGACATCTATGACGAGGCCTGTGGGCTGAGACCGGCAATCCGTGCAGAGCAGCTGCGGCTGGATGCTTCGGAAAAGACCATTGCCATAGCCCAGGCGGCATACATGCCGTCCCTGTCCCTCAGCGCCGGCCTCGGAACCAATTACTATTCCAATTACGGCGGCAAGGGCTTCTGGGAGCAGATGAACGACAACTTCAGCCAGTACATCGGGCTGTCGCTGAGCATACCCATATTCAACAGGTTCTCTACCCGCAACCAGGTGCGCAGCGCGCAGCTTAACAGGATGTCGCAGAAGGTGCGTCTGCGCCAGGTGCAGCAGCAGCTTTACAAGGAAATACAGCAGGCCTGGAACGGAGCCGTGGCCGCCCGCGCCAAATATGACGCCTCCCTTCTTGCCGCCGATGCCGCCGCCGATGCCTTTGAACTAGTCCTTGCAAAGTATGAGAACGGCAAGGCTGCCATCACTGAATTCAATGAGTCCCGCGCCCAGATGCTAAAGACGCGTTCTAACTGCGTCCAGGCCACCTACGAGTACCTTTTCCAGACCCGTCTCGTGAACTTCTACCGCGGCGGTACGCTGGCGCTGTAGGATTTCCCGCACGGAGTTGTACGCTGATAGGCCAGGCGCTCGTCACCGGATTCCAAATAGATGATGCCGCAGTAGGTGAAACCGTGCTTGAGAATGTTGTGCTGCATGATGTGATTGTCACGGTGGGTGTCTATCCGGATGCTGCGGTCATGGGAAAACGCGAAGTCCATTATGGCGGCAAAGACGCCGTGCACCTCCGGGAAACTGCCGATACGATGAATCACGTGATACGGGCCGTCGTCCAGCCATCGGCCCCCGTAAATCCTGGCGTAGGTGGGTTCGGGCGATGGGATGAAGGCGAAATACCCCACCACCCTGCCGGATTCCTCCAGCACATATCCCACTTGTTCCGATATGTCACCCACGACAACTCCCTCGGAAGGGTATCCGTTCACCCACTGTCCGTAATTGCCGGAAGCGCGCATGATACATTTGGCCGCCTCAAGGACGGCCATTATTGCGGGAATATCGGCAGGTATGGCTGGCCTTACGTTCAACGGCTACTTCTTCTTCATTACGAAGAAGTCCATGTTGGTGTACTTGACTTCCACGTACATGTCACCCGCGACTTTGGTGAGCGCCCAGGTGGACTCCCACAGGTCCCCACCGGTAATTTCCCACCAGGTTTCGGCCTCGAGCGTGGTCTCGTTTATCGGGGAAACTTCGTAGTATAAAGGTGTACCGTACTGGTTCGCGTGGATGATATAGGAATTCCATCTGTGATCCGGAGTGAGCGTAAGCTCTCCCTTTGCATATTTCCAGGTTCCGGATTCTTTAATGCAGGCATTGAATGTGACATAATCGCCGTCTTCCGCGAGTTTGCCGTACTGCGAATATACTTCCCAGCGGGTGAATTTCTTTCCGTCAAAGCTTATGCGGTACTGCTTTCCACTGTCACTGGTGCCTTCCCAAGTGCCCTTGAGCTCACTTTCGGCGGGGAAAGACTCGCCGCGTGTCATGACAAGAGTGACGCCTTTTGATATGATATCATCTTCCAGCTGCTCAACGGTAAGGACATCGGCCTCGAATGAAAGCACTTTATACTTGTGGCTGGGGAATATGAGTTCCGCTTTGACCCATGCCCCGGATTCGACGGGAGCGCCGCCCTGCTGCTGGGACTGCGACCAGTCCACTTCGCCGGTCCAGAAAGTATTGCCCTTGAGGGTTATTATATCGTTTTCATACGTGAAGGTGCCTTCTTCCTTCATCGGCGAATAACCTCCTACATGCCAGATGTAAGTATTTCCGCTGAAGGTGATGTCAATTGGATGATGACTGTCCATCGTCGTTCCAGTATGGGCAATCCACTTGCCATCCAGTGCGGTGCCTTCTGTATTGTCTTTTCCGCAAGCGGCAATAAGGGCTATTGCGGCAAAAAGAAGCAGTGCTTTGTTTTTCATGGTCATCATATGATTGGTTTGCTCAAAGGTAAGGATTGGAAACCTTGGACAGACTAACGGAACGTAAAAGTTTCTCCCAAATTGTACAAATCAGCCTTTAAAAGGGGCTCGGCAAGGCCTTGATGGCATCAACTGTTGGGGGCGTCAAGACGGAGTTCGGGATGGCGCCTGGATGTTGCCGCAAACACGAGGGCGGTCAAAAGGGCAAGCACACAGAGTCCCACGAACATGAGTTCTACCGACACGGGGCCGCCGGCACTGTCTCCAAGGATAATTCCGGCTATCCATTTGAAGCTCATGAGACCAAGGTTCTGCACCCAGTATATCAGAGCGAACGTGGTGCCAAGCACCTTGTCCGGCACGATCTTCGGCACCGAGGGCCACAGCGCCGCGGGTACCAGCGAATAGCCGAATCCAAGGAATACCATGGCAAGATAGCCCCAGAACGGAACGCCCTGAGGGGCGAATGCCAGGAGGAGATGGGCTATTAGCGCAAGGACTGCACCCAGCACCATCCATCTTGTGCCCCTGCCGGCCTTGTCTACCAGCATGCCGAACAGCGGCGCAAATATGACCGTGGAGAAGGGCAGCATGGAAACCATCCACCCGGCAGCTTGTGCCGGAATGTCAAAACGCGGTATCAGAATGGCGCCCGCGAACTTCTTGAATGCTATTATACTGCTGTAGAAAAGTACGCACAGGAGTCCCAGGATCCAGAAATTCCTGTTTCCAAGCACGCCCAGGACGTCTTTGAAGCGGAATTCGTCTTCATTGGATTTCTCGACTTCGCTCGAAATGACAGAAGGGGTTGTCGGTTTGGCGGAGGCTTTGGCATCAAGCGCCACGAAAATGGCCCAGAGGATAAGACCGGCGGCCATGAGTCCCATGCCCACGAGGGCGGGACGGGCCGTTTCGGCAAGGGTATATACATGGCCGGACATCTGCTGTACCAGGCGCGGGCTCAGGACCAACGCGAAGGCGGTGCCAAGACGTGCAATGGCCAGTTGAAGGCCCATGGCAAGAGCCATCGGCCCGCCTTTGAACCATTTGGCGATGGAGCGGGTAACGGCGGTTCCGGCAATTTCGCTTCCGAGGCCGAAGAGCATCACTCCCGCATAGGCCCAGGACAGCGAGGAAGGCCCGCCGCCGAGCAGCGCCAGCGTAACCATCCCGGCCCCCAGCACCATCATGCCCACGAAGACCGATCCGCTCACCCTTACGCCCCACTTGTCCAGGAGGATTCCGCCGATGACCAGGCCGCCGAACACGCACAGCACGCTGTACCCGCTGGCGTACAGGCCGTAGCCTGCCGAATCCCATCCCAGCGCAGTGAGCGATGGATTTTCGAAGAGATAGGATATGCTGGAGAACATGTCGTCAAAGTAGTACGATGCGAACATCGGCACTACCAGACAAGCAAGCGCGGCCCATGGGAGCCACGCATGCCTTTTACTCTGAGGAACTGTCATCAGTCTTCTTTTATGTTAGGAAGTTCAAGGCCCAGTTTCTTCTTGCGGTCGACCACCTTGAGCACGAGGCCAAGGCCGAGTGCCGCCACGCCCAGGCAGGCAAGCATCACGAGCGGTGCCGTGTAGTTGAACTGGGTGGGATCCGTCACGCCGGGATTGGTCTTGTCAAGCACCTTGCCGATAAGCAGCGGGAACAGCCACAGGCCGATGTTCTGAATCCAGAAAATCAGCGCATAGGCAGAACCGATGACCTTTGCGTCCACCAGCTTGGGAACGGAAGGCCACAGTGCGGCGGGAACCAGGGAGAAGCTTGCTCCAAGCACCAGGATAGTAATGTAGGCCACTATAGCGCCGCCGATTGCGTTGCCCTTGAATGCAGGCAGGACGAATGCGAAAGTGAGGTGGCAGGCGATGAGGAGAACGGCTCCGAGAACCAGCATGGATGCACCTTTACCCTTGTGGTCCAGATAGTTGCCAAGGATAGGGGTAATGAGGACGGCAAGGAGCGGGAACACTGCAAAGATGGACTCTGCGCTCTGGCGCATGTAACCCATGTAGCAATACACCACAAGTGCTATTATCGAAATGGCCAGGAAGACGGTCTTTCCGGTCTTGTTCTTCTGGAAATTGCTGATGAAACCGGCGGCTGCCACAACCAGCATTATCACGTACTGGACTATGGTCACGCTGGAAGAAGCCCAGAAGGAATCGGCCGCGGGAGGAGTGAGGGTGAGGTTGCACTGAAGCATGTTCACCGCATACTTCTGGAAGGGGAAGATGGCGCTGTAGTAGAGAACGCACAGAAGGGCCACGATCCAGAAACCCCAGTCGGAGAGAATCTTGCCGATATCGCTCACCTTGAACGGGTCGTCCTTTTCTTCGGCCTCACCGGTCTGCTCGTCCAGTTTCTTGTCCATGAAGAAATAGACGATGCACATTATGAGGGCGATGCAAAGAAGCACTACGCCGAAAGCAACGCTGCGGGACACATCCACGTTTCCGCCAAGACGGGCAAAGAACGGGGAGAAGATCATGCAGGTTGCAACGCCAAGACGTGCAAGGGCCATCTCGGAGCCCATTGCAAGGGCCATTTCCCTGCCCTTGAACCACTTGACGATACCGCGGCTCACGGTGATACCTGCCATTTCGCATCCGCAGCCGAAGATCATGAATCCGCAGGCTGCAAGCTTTGCCGATGCAGGCATTCCGCGATAGAACGGAGATACGCCAAGCTCGTCAAAGAGCGGTATGTAATTGAGGTTGTTAGTAAACCAGGTCTCAAGGCCGCTGCCGATGAACGCGTCGCTCACGGCAAACCACTTGATGATGGCTCCAACAAGCATCACTCCGGCAGAAAGCACCGCCGTAAAGCGCACTCCCATCTTGTCCAGGATGATTCCCGCAAAGATGAGGAAGAACACGAACACATTGAGGAATACCTCCGAGCCCTGCATGGTGCCGAACGCGGTGGAATCCCAGCCCCTGGTCTCCTGCATCAGGTCCTTTATAGGGGAAAGGATATCCATAAAGATGTATGCGCAGAACATCGCAAGGGCCAGCAGCAACAGGGCCGTCCAGCGCATAGCCGCGGAATCGCGGAGTGTTTTCTTTACATTCTCTGACATTGTTTCAATCTTTAATCTGCCTCAAAGATAATAATTTTTTTCGACGCCAACGGACACAAAACAAGGCATTTTTGTCACCGCCCGCGTCGTAGATGACGTCGACGGGCACAAAAAGGGCCAATAATGTGGCCGAAGATGTCCAAGACGCCTCAAAGCCCCGCCTCGTAACGGTCGAGGGCATCGGCCATGAGGGTGCGGCCTATCGTGGAGATTTCTTCGGCATGGGAGTATCCGTAAACGCCATGGTAGGAATCGAAGGGGAGGTTCACGAGAATATCCGGATGGTAGAATTCTGCGGACATGCGTGAAATGGTGTGGTTCATGATCCCGAAGCTGCGCTGGAGTATGGTGGCGTAGTTGTCATCGGCCCCGGTGGGAAGATGGTTTTCGCGTCCCTCAGACTCCAGGTGGCGTGCCTGGATGGTTGTCTCGAGGCCTTCCTTGATGGCAAGCCCGGCCGCTTTCAGATTATCACGTACCTTGCCCTTTTCCTGTTTGAATGCATTCAGCAGAAGAGCCTTGGCCTTGTCACGCAGCATATCCCCGCTTTCTTCAAGGGCGTTCCGGTTTTCCAGGAACTCTCCGATCTCCTCTGCATCTATCCTGTTCACGTTGAAGCCTACGAGAATGTCCCCGGGAGTGCGCTTTACACGGTTCAGGGGGAAGGTATTCGCCATGCCGCCGTCTACGAGCACACGCCCGTTCCAATTGACCGGCCTGAACATGGAAGGGATTGAAATTGAAGCGCGTATGGCATCGAAAAGAGGGCCCTTTTCAAACAGCACCTCTTCGCCTGTATAAAGGTCTGTGGCCACGGCGGTGAAGGGGATGGGAAGGTCTTCGATATTCTTCTCCGGAACCAGTTCCTTTATAGCCTCGATGACCTTGTCTCCCTTTACCAGATAATTCTTGCTCACGGAAAAGTCCATCAGGGACACCACCTTCAGGGGATCCAGGCCGAACAGCCACTCCTTGAACGCCTGCAGCCCTCCTGCCGCATAAATACCGCCCACCAGCGAGCCTGCCGATGCCCCCGCCACTGCCGATATCTCATACCCCCTCTCCAGGAGTTCCTCTATTGCGCCGATGTATGCGAACCCGCGCGGTCCGCCGCTTGCCAGTGCAAGCGCCACTTTCTTCTTTTCCATATATTTTCCGTCGGTATTGTCTAGTCGAAGATAGAGAGCACCTGGAGGCACATGCGGGTGTTGTGGTAGGGGCATTTCCAGAAGCCGGCGCGCGGCTGGGACATGTCGGGGGAACCGTCCGGCAGGATGGCCCAGTGCCATTCGCCGTCGGGACGCACAAGATGTTCCTGGATGTATTTCCATGCCGATACCGCCCTCTTGGCGCCATCGGCATCTCCGTGATATTTCCACAGCCACAGGTTGCCGACGACGGCCTCTGCCTGGACCCACCACTGGCGGGAGGAGTCGATGGTTCCGTCCGTCAGTTTCTCGTAAAGCATGGAGCCATCCGGAAGAAGGCCTTCGTTGCCGGCTCGGCCCATGGCAAGAGCCCAGGGACGGACGCGGGTAACGACGTCTATGTCCTTGACGGCCATCGCGCACTCGAGAGCGAGCCATGAGGTTTCGATGTCATGGCCGTATGAGACGGCTCCCGGGATGACTGTCCAGTCGTCGTGGAAGTAGAGCTGGAGATGGCCGTCGGCCCCCATGACCTTTGTGCCGACGATGTCCAGAAGGGCCTCTACGGCATCCTTCAGGGATTCATCGGGCCATACCTTGTACAGGTTGGCATAGGCCTCGAGGATGTGGAGGTGGGAGTTCATGGTCTTATCGGCATTGATGTCGTGGGCGCTCAGGGACATGTCCTCGAGGGGGGAGAAATCGCGGGCGAGGGCCTCTTTGTAGCCGCCGTTTTTGGTATCCCTGAACTTCGTCTCTACCACATGGAAAAGGTTTACCGCAGCATTGAGGGCCTCGTCGTCCTTGGTTACTTTGTATAATTCCGAAAGGCCGTAAATGGCAAATCCCTGTGCATAGAGCTGCTTTTTAGTGTCAAGCCTTTCGCCCTGGGAATCCACGCTCCAATACACTCCGCCGTATTTATGGTCGCAGAACTTGTCGAGGAAATAGTCCCTTGCGTGTACGGCGGCCACAAGATATTCAGTCTTGTGAAGGGCAGCGTATGCCGCGGCAAAAGACCAGATGATCCTGGCGTTCAGGATTACGCCCCTGGGGGCATCATACAGGATAGTCCCGTCATAGAGGACTTCCCCGTAAAAACCGCCGCGAGGGTCCTTGAGAGTGAGCCAGTAAGACAGGATGTTATTCTCGAGTACGGACTGTACGTCCTCCAAAAGCTGTTTTGTATCCATAGTATAGCCGTTTGCGTTTACAAATATAAGTTTTGTCAACGGATTTAACGCAAAACCGTTGACAATAATTTACAAAAAACCGCATTTCAATGCCGCCCTGAGCCCTTTCCATACCTTTATCCGTTTCACCTTTGCGTACACGGATAACTCTTGCGTCCTTTGCAAAAAAGGATTGTTATGACAAGGACACAAAGAGAAAAGGTAAAGGGTAAACCGCTTGGATACTTCCATCTGTGTACAGATGGCCTGAAAGACAGGAAGCTGTTCAATAGCATCATTGAATATGCATATGGAATGACTGTGCTAGGCCTCATCGTGCTCAAATTCGACATAACCATCTATGCCTTTTCCCTTATGCCAAACCATATACACATTATTATGAAAGGGACGGGGGCGAATGCACTCAAGTCCTTCGACTACATGTGCAAGATGATTTCTGCCAATTTGGTGAAAAACGGTTTTCCGCCACTTGAGGATTATGGTTTCAAACTGGTGGAAATAAATGACAAGGAACAGATGAGAAAAGAAATAATCTATGTCCTCAGGAATGGCTTCGAGAAAAACTTTGCAACACCGGGCGGCTACATGTGGAGTTCCGGATGGCTATATTACTCAGATATGCCGCGGCTCATAACCGGCGAGAAAGCGGCTGAAATGTCACAAAGGGAAATAAGGAGAAGAACCGGGACTAAGGATTCTGTCCCGGCAGAATGGATTTTCCATCCGGTCCTCGGACTCAGTCCATCTTCATTCGTAGACACCGGTATGGTATACAAACTCTTTGATGGTGTCAAAGACTTTGAAAGTGCACTCGTAAAAGACTACGAGGCATATGTCAAAACCGCTCGTGAACTTGACGAGTCAGTGGAGTTCTCTTCTTTGGAAATACATGACATCGTAGGACAGGTTCTTCAGAAGCACTACGGCGGAAGAAGTCTCAAGTCATTAAGCCAGGATGAAAAATGCAAACTTGCAGTCATCCTTTCAAGGACATACACGCTTAACTCCTATCAGATTTCTACATCAATCTTCCTCAAGGAAGTCATCGTGAAGCAGGTTATCAACGCCAAGGACTACCAGCACCTAACCATCTGACCGCCAGGGGAACAAAAACGGCCAAAAGTGTTACCACCCACGTCATGGGTGACTTCCAGGGAAACAATAATAGCCAAAAACGTTACCGCAGACGTCGAGAAGGCGGCAGGGGACGAAAAAGGCACCCGGTGAAGGGTGCCTTAATGTGCATCAGATGTTGGGGGTGTCCCAGACCTTGGTGGCGGTGCAGCGTGTCATTACGCCAAGGCCGCCGCAGGAGATGCGGAAGTCGCCCTCTTCGAGGCGCCAGCGGCCGTCGGCACCGACGAATGCGAATGCCGATGCAGGAATCTCGAATTCAACCTGCTTGGTCTCGCCGGGTTCGAGGTCTATCTTCTCGAAGGCACGGAGCCTCTTCACGTCAGGGATGAGGGATGCCACGATGTCCGAGCTGTAAACCATGACGGCTTCTTTACCGGAACGGAGGCCGGTGTTGGTAACCTTCACGGAAACCTTCAGAATGTCGTCGGAGGTGAATTCAGATTTCTCGACTCCGCTCGAAATGACAGAAGAGCCGCTCGAAATGACAGAAGAGCCGCTCGAAACGACACACAGATCTGAATATTCGAAGGTGGTGTAGCTGAGGCCATGACCGAAGGGCCACTGCACGTCCATGACGGCGTCGTAATTATAGGAGCCGGCCATGGTTTCACGGTGCTCGCTCACCTTATAGTCATAGGTGTGAAGGGCATTGATATGCTTGGAATAGGTAAAAGGAAGCCTTCCGGAGAAGTTTTCGTCACCTGCAAGAAGGGCTGCAAGGGCATCTCCGCCGTAGTTTGAAGGAAGGAGGACGTCCACCACGGCTGCCGCCAGGGGCTCAATGTCGCCGATAAGGCGCGGACGGCCCTCGTTGAGTACCAGCACCACGGGCTTTCCGGCTGCGGCAACGGCCTTCACAAGTTCCTTCTGATTGGCAGACAGGTTGAGGTCATCCATGTTGCCGGGGGTCTCGCAGTAGGAGTTCTCGCCTACGCATACAATCACCACATCGGATCTTCTGGCTGCAGCTGCGGCCTTGGATATACCGGCGTCAACGTCGTTCTGCCAGTTGCCGCCCTCGTATTTCACGCCGGGCTCGTAGACAACACTACGGAACCTCTTCTGAAGTGCCTCCAGGATGGTATTGAACTGAGGTGCATAGTCATCGGCAGCACCCTGCCAGGTGTAGCTCCAGCCGCCGTTGAGAGTCCTCAAAGAATTGGCATTGGGGCCGCATACAAGGATACGGGCATTCTCCGGAAGAGGAAGGATGCCGTTGTTCTTCAAGAGCACCTCGGATTCCACCGCCGCAGCGTATGACTCGAGGGCAAAGCGCTCGGATGCGAAATCGGAATAGACCTTCGAAGGGACAGGCTCGTCAAAAAGGCCCAGGCGCACCTTCAGGCGCAGCACGCGGCGCACTGCATCGTCAATGCGGGACATGGGGATGAGACCCTCCTTCACGCACTGGAGCAGCACCTTGCAGCATTCCACGGAATAAGGATCCATTATCATGTCGATACCGGCGTTGATGCCCAGCGCCACGGCCTCTTTCTTGTCGGCGGCAACGTGGTCACGCGTGAAGAAATTGTCGATATCGGCCCAGTCGGTAACGAACATGCCGTCCCAGCCAAGGTCTTCTTTCACCCACTCAGTGAGCAGCCTGTAGTTGGCATGGGTGGGGACGCCGTTGATGGAAGCGGAGTTCACCATGGCGGTAAGCGCTCCGGCGCGGAAGCACTCCAGGAAAGGAGCGAAGAACTTCTCCCTGAGGTCGTTTTCTGCGATGTATGCAGGGGTGCGGTCCTTGCCGGTATGGGGCACACCATAGCCCATATAATGCTTTATGGAGACGGCGCAGTGCTCGTCGTCAATCTCGTTGGGATTGGCGCCCTGGATGGCAAGTGTCTCCTCGCGGGCCATCTCGGCCTGGAGGTAAGGGTCCTCGCCGAAGCTCTCCCAGATGCGCGGCCATCGGGGGTCGCGGCCAAGGTCCATGACCGGGGAGAACACCCACGGCACACCTGCAGCGCGGGTTTCATAGGCCATGGCCTCGCCCATCATGCGGGCATATTTCCGGTTGAAAGTGGCAGCCAGATTCACCTCCTGCGGATAGAAGGAGCCGTCCGTCAGGTAAGTGGCGCCGTGAATCATGTCAAGGCCGTAGATGCACGGAATGCCGATTTCGGCCATTGACTTCTCCTGAATCTGCTTCACCATGTCATAGGTAAAATCGCGGGAATGCGCCCCGTCATGCATGACATTGAGGATGGAGCCCACCTTGTATTTGCCGATAACCTCGTCCAGTTTTGCCGGGTCGATGGCCTCACGCGTGGCATCTTCCAGCGTGGATATGTTCAGCTGAACCATCTGGCCAACCTTCTCCTCCAGGGTCATTCCCTTGAGGACTTTCTCTACCTTGGCCTCGACAGCCTTGTCGGCAGGAATCACCGGCTGAACGCCGTTACTGCATGCTGCAAGGGCTGCAGCCGCCATTAAAACTACAATTCTTCTCATAAGGTAACAGTACATGTATTTCCGTCATAATCCACGGCAACTCCTGCCGCGGAAGGGTCATAGGCAAAGGGATGTTCGCGGTCGGCCACCACCACCCTGAAACGGCGCGTCTGAAGCATCCCCGGGAAGGAACCCTTCCGCTCCCCTATCGTAAAGGTCCGGGAGGCATCGTCCCATTCAAGGCCGATGGTGGAATACGCACCCTTCTCATACCCGTAGGTGAGGCCGTCATCTTCGTAGAGGGTGAAGGAGGCATCGGCCCCGGCATAAACCACGAGGAGGATGTCATCGGCAGGCTTTTCAGACGTCCATTCCATCTCCGGGCCGATGGGCAGAATCGACCCTGCACGCACATACAGCGGCATTCTGCCGTAAGGGGCGTCCACGGTGAAACGCTTTCCGCCCGCCATGGGCTCGCCGGTATAGAAGTCGTACCAAAGGCCCATGGGGAAGTAGACGCTGCGGCTTCTGGCCTTGTACTCATACACGGGGCAAGGCATCAGCGCCGGACCCAGCATCCACTGGTCCGAAAGGTCGCGAACCTCGGGGTCGTCGGGATAATCCATCGGCAGGCCGCGCATGATGGTTGCGTCCTCGAAATGGACGGCGCCGGCAAGGGAATAAAGGTAAGGCATCAGGCGGTAGCGCAGCCTCATGTACCAGAGGATGCTCTCATAGGCCTCGGAGCCCTCCGGCGCAATGTTCCAGAGCTCGCGGCGGGGCCACTGCCCATGCGTACGGAACAGCGGTACAAAGGTGCCGAACTGATGCCAGCGCGTCTGCAGCTCCTGCCATTCATCGGCATTCTCCGGGCTGTAGAACTTGCTCATAACGGAAAAACCGCCGATGTCCATGCCCCAGAAAGGAAGGCCGCTCATGCTGTACCCGAGGCCGGCCGCCATCTGCATGCGCATATCGGTCCAGGATGTGCCGATATCCCCGCTCCACGACGCCGTGGAATACCTCTGCAGCCCTGCAAAGCCGCTGCGGGTAAGGAGGAACACGCGCTTGTCGGGATCCACCGAGCGCTGGCCGTCGTAAATGGCCATGGCGTTCACCAGGGAATATGCGTTGAGATACTCTGCCGACGGTCCCAGAGCCGTTGGGCTGATGAGCCGCTTGAAGTAATCCATGGGAAGGCAGTCGCGGAGGTTAGGCTCCGATGCGTCCATCCACCAGGCGTCAATCTTCCTGCCGTATTTGCTGTAGAGAGACTCGTCCATCTGGCGCCAGAACATCTTTCGGCCGCCCTCTGCGTAGGCATCATAGAATGACTGCCTGTGACCAAGCCAGTCCGTGAGGCCGGCATCCTCTGCATGGGTGTATGCATATCCGGCATCCTTGAGTTCCTTGTAATGTTCGGTATTGGTGTAGAACTTGGGCCAGACGGAAATCATGAAACGGGCATTCATTGCATGTACGTCATCCAGCATCTTTTCGGGATCCGGGTAGCGGGTTTCGTCGAATTCATGGCTGCCCCACTGATCGTCTTTCCAGTACTGCCAGTCCTGGACGATGTTGTCTACCGGAATATGCCTTCTGCGCATTTCGGCAAGGGTTTCCACAAGGTCTTCCTGGGTTGCATAACGCTCCCGGCTCTGCCAGAAACCAAGCACCCACTTGGGCATTACCTGGGCCTTTCCGGTGAGCTGTCTGTAGCCCTTGATTACATTGTCATAGTCTTCCCCTTCAATGAAATAATAGTCCAGCGAAGGCTCGAATTCAGAGGAGAAAGTTAGTCTCTTCTGATCTTCTTCCGAAATCAGCGGAGCCACCCTGAGGCCGATGTAGGAGACATCGCCGTCCGGCTCCCAGACTATCCTCAAGGGCGTTTTCACACCCTTTTCGAGTTCCACGGTGTACTTGTAGCTGTTGGGATTCCATGCCGGCCTCCAGCGGCGGGACATAACCTCCCTGCCGCCGATTTCCGTAGTCTGGAAGCCCGCATAGTACTGCGTGAAACAGTACTTCCCGCTCTCCTTTGCGGTTATGGTTCCCTCATATACAACCTTGCTGAAGGGCCCTTCCGGCAGGTTCTTGATTGCGAATTCATTCTCATAGTAGAGGGAATCCTCCTTCTGCACCAATATGTCATTTCGACCAAGCGAAGCGCGCGGAGAAATCTCTTTCCTATAATAAGTGCCTTCAAGCTCCAGGTCAAAGACCTCTCCAAGCTGCCTGTACGGCTCCGGGTTTCCCCAGCGGCTGTACGAATATGCATCGAAGAGGATGCCATATCCCTTGTTGGAGACCACCATGGGAACGCTTATCTTGGTATTGTACTGGTACAGCTCCTCATTTCGGCCCTTGTGGTCGAGTTCCCCCGCCTGGTGCTGTCCAAGGCCGTAGAAGGCCTCGTTTTCGGCATCGGCAAAGCTTACGGAAGTGCTCCAGGCCTTCTTTCCCTCAACCTCCGTGGGAGTGAAGGAAGTATGTCCTTCAAGCACCAGAGGAGCGCCGTCGGCCCGGTAGAAGTTCACTTCCCCGTTTGCCTTGTACACGTCTACGGCCAGCTTGGAAGTAGTGAGGTGCACCTTGCCCATGGCGTCTGACATCTCATAGTCCGTGCAGCCCTTCTGCGGCAGCACCGCAAGGCTTTTACGGTCATTGAACTTTCCGTCCGGGCTCACTGTCACGCGCACTATCTCCGGCGATACCACCTGAAGACGCACTGCGCTGCCGTCACTGCACTTTACCTTCACCTCCGTACTGCGGCATGCACAAGCCGCAAGAAAAAGCAAAAAGAACCCGTAAAATCTAACTCTCATAATATCAGATACTTATCCGAAAAACTTTCCGGAAATTCCGGAAAGAAATTTGTGTATTTGACTAAATCACAGCAATTTACATTTTACGCTTCTAATATTCCCAGTCATCTGAACGGAAAGGCGGCACGGGAATGCCGTTGGATTTCTGAAGGTTGGCGCCCATCCAGTTGCGGAAGCCGTAGCGCACCGCTACCGGCTTGGGGACATCGGCACAGCGGACGATGATGGTCTGGCCGTCCCAGTCGATTTCGGCATCGGCAAGGTGGAAGTTGCGGTCCTCGCCGGCAAGTTCGAAGCCTACGACGCTGCGGGAAGAGATGGAGCCGAGGTTGCTCCACACCTGGGTGAGGCGCACCTTTACGCTGCCGTCGGCCTCAACCGTCCACTTGTCAAGCCTCGGGAGCTCGATGGAGACGCCGGGATTGATTCCGTACACGTTCTGGAGGGCCCTCTGGACCATCATGTCGGCAACTTCCCTCTTCTTGGCAGGATGCACGGTGACCTTGTTCCCCAGAGTCTCGGTGCACACCGCCCAGGAATTGCTGAGGATCTTCTCCGTGTGGAGCTGGTTCTCTACGAAGTGGCTGCGCCAGCGGCCGTCAGCATCGCCGTGCTCGTACGGGGCTAAGAGGGTAAAGATGAACGGAAGGTCTATTCCCCAGGCTTCGCGCCACATTTCCACCATGGCCTTCTGGAGCTTGTCATAGCATTTCTGGCCGATATTGGAGCATCCCTGATACCAGATTATGCCCTTTGCCGCATAACCGGCGATGGGAGCCACGCGCCCGTTCCAGATGAGTTCCGGAGTCTCTGGCCAGCGGTCCGGCTGCTCCTGGATTGCATAGATTGCATCCAGTTCCTCCTTGGTAAGACCTGCATTGTTTATGACTTCCTTCGTCATCCAGGGCTCTATGCGGCTGCCGCCCCAGGCATTTACGATAATGCCCACAGGGACGCCCAGGCTCTTTGTGAGCCTCTTCGCAAAGAAGTATCCCACTGCCGATGTCCACGCCACCACATCAGGTGTAGAGAGCGCCCAGGCGGCCTCGACATCATTGACAGGCTCGGTTTTCTTCGGAGTCTTTATATTGAAAACACGCACGTCCTCTGCCGTTTCCATGGCATCCATGATGGCATCCGTGGCACCTTCCACTTCCTGGAAGCCGAAGCCGCTTACGGGCATCTCCATGTTGGACTGGCCGCTGCAGAGCCATACTTCGCCAAGCATCACGTCTGAAATGGCAATCCTGTCCTTCCCGGAAACCACGTTCACGGTATAAGGACCGCCGGCCTCACGGGTAGGGACGGTCACTCTCCACGTGCTGTCTTCCTGCACGGTTGTCTTGTACGAGCTGTAGTTCCAGGACGTGCTCACACGCACTGCCTTTCCCGGCTCTCCCCAGCCCCAGATATCAACGTTCGTCTCCCTCTGAAGCACCATGTGGTCAGAGAAAATATGAGCTACTTTGAGTGTCTCTGCACTGAGAAGTGCAGAGACTGACAAAGCAGACAAAAATAAGAATAATTTCTTCATGATGAATTATTTATTCTTATCGATCAATTTATTTATCGTTTCAACGGAAAGGCCGGTCCTGTAGCCGTCTGCCGGAGTATTGAAGCAGTAGTCTACAAGGCGGTCTATAGAAGAGGTGGCAACGTGGAGACGGGTGTCCGACGATGCGTAGTAGATGAAGACCTTGCCGTCAGGGTCGGCAATCCAGCCGTTGGAGAAGGTGACGTTCATCACGTCGCCGATGTACTCCTCTCCCTGGGGCGCGATGAAGTAGCCGCCGGGCTGTGCAATGACCTTTGTGGGGTCGTCAAGAGCGGTCATGTACATGTAGAGTACATAACGGAGGCCGCTTGCGCAGCCGCGTACGCCGTGGGCGAGATGCAGCCAGCCCTTTGAGGTCTTGATGGGGTGAGGGCCCTCTCCGTTCTTGGATTCCTTGATGGTATGGTAGAACCTCCGGTTGATTATTTTCTCCTCGGTTACCACGGCGTTCTCAATATCGTCTACAAGCGCCCAGCCGATGCCGCCGCCGCTTCCCGCGTCGATGAATCCGTCCTGCGGGCGGGTATAGAATGCATACTTGCCGTCTACAAACTCTGGATGCAGCACCACGTTTCTCTGCTGGCTCTTTGACTGGAGGTCGGGAAGCCTTTCCCAGTTCACAAGGTCCTTGGTGCGTGCAATTCCTGCGGCTGCGGTAGCTGCAGAAAGGTCGTTCTCCTGGGAATGGTCTTTCCTCTCCACGCAAAAGACGCCGTAAATCCAGCCGTCTTCGTGCGCAGTAAGGCGCATATCATACACGTTTGTTGCAGGCTCACCCCACTCAGGCATGGTTATGGGCCTGTCCCAGAACTTGAAATTGTCTACGCCGTTGGGGCTCTCGGCCACGGCGAAGAAGGACTTGCGGTCGTTACCCTCCACGCGGGCGACCACTACATACTTTCCCTTCCACTTGATGGCACCGGCATTCAGAACCGCATTCACGCCTATCCTTTCCATAAGGAACGGATTGGTGGCTTTGTTCAGGTCATACCTCCACTCGAGCGGTGCATGGGCTGCGGTGAGAACCGGATTTTCCCATCTTTCAAAGATGCCGTTACCCTCAATCGGGGCATTCTTTTTTTCAATCAGCTTCCTGTGGTTTTCCTGCAGGAAAGCAAGTCTCTCTTCAAAATTCATAGGTTTTAGTCTAAGAATACTATATTGTCTTTTTCACTGAAGGCTTTCATGTCTTCGGCATATTCAAATCCATCCCAAGCAGCATAAAAATGGCCCGGCTTGTCCCATGCATTGCGCCAGGTCAGGACATAGCTCACAGGATACTTCTCAATGGCGGGAAGCAGGGTTCCCGTCCACCAGGCAGGGTCTCCGAGCCCCTCAAGACCGGTTTCAGAGAAGCACATGAGCTTCTGGTGCTCCAGGCTCAAGGCGGCAAGGCTGTTCATCATTTCCTTGACCTGCGTGCCAAAGCGCACACCTGCCTCCTCCAGGGAAGAGGCTCCTGGATACTCGTAAATGTCCGTGCCAAGGATATCCACGAATTCGTCACCCGGATAGCGGGACATGTAGTCCCGGGGATCGATGGGGCCGTCGGGAGAATAGCACCAGAGAATGTTGGCAAGTCCCCTCTCCTTGGTGAAATAGGTCCAGGTGAGCCTGTAGAGGTCCTTATACTCCTGCGCGGTGCAGAGTTTCCCGCCCCACCAGAACCAGCTGCCAAGGTTCTCATGCCATGGACGGAAAATCACGGCTACGTCCCCGAGGCTTTCGATGAAATCGGCCGCCCGCTCAAGCCAAAGCTTGAATTCAGCATGCTTCTCTCCGCCCGGAAGGACGGCCTTCACAACCTGGTCCGATGAGATATCCCAGGCATCGCCGCCGGTGAGAGGGTTGTCCGGATGCCAGGAGAAGGTGACGATTCCGCCGCGCCCGGTATGCAGTTTCACGGCCTTTTTCATAAGGCCGAAGGGGACGCCGTCAAGGTTCCTGTCGGATCCGTGCTCAATGTCTCCAAGGTCGAAACCTAGCACCACGGGGTACTTCCCCGTAACGGCCTTCACGTCAGAGCGCTCCAGCTTGTCATTCTCCCAGTCCTCTACCTTCCATGCATGGCCATAGGAGAGGTCGTCCTGATGTCCGTACGCAATCTTGCCCTCCTGGGCATAGGTAAAGAGCTGATGGACAAGCTTGTCCTTTGGTGTTTCCATAGGCTTTTTATTGCCCGTAGAGCAGGCAGTAATTGCGCACAGCGCGAGTAACATCGGAAGAGCGTTTTTCATAAATGTCTAATTTTCAAGAACTTCCCAAAATCTGTCGTAAACCGAATCCAGGGTGTAGTTGGCATCCGTGGTGCTCCATGCCTTGACCATGGCCTCTACAGGCTCTTTGCCATTGGTTGTATACTCTCCGGTTCCATGGTCTACATAGCCGTGGCGTTCCTTGCCGTAGCCGTCCGCGCCATTATCCCAGAGGAAACCGGAGATGCCGAAGACCCTTGCCGCCTTCACGAAATACTCCAGATAATACAGGTAGTAAGCCCAGGCCTTTGCGTCCTTCTTGTTTCGCATGGAGCAGCCGAACTCGCCCATATAGATGGGGATGTTCTTGGCTATGTAGTTGGTATAAATGCTGTTGAAAAGAGTCTTTATTTCCTCTTCTCCGTTCTTGTAAGCCGTTCCGGCATGTCCCCAGTCCGGAAGCTGCTTGTCGCCGATGGTATAATCGTATGGATCATAGCAGTGGAAGGCCAGCATGATTTTTCCGGCGGGATCATTTGGAACGGTCAGGTACTTGAGATAGTTGGGACTTGCGGCATATCCGGGAACGCCCAGCCAGCGGGTTTCGTTATTGCCTCCGGTAGCACGAACTGCATCCACAAACACCTGATTCCACTCGTTAATCACGTTGCAGCGCTTCTCATCGTCCTTTTTGGAAGACCACTCATTGCCATAAATAAGCTCATTGAAGGATTCCAGCATGAGGAAGTCTCCCTTGTCCTTGAACTTTTCGGCAATCTGGGTCCAGACAGCCGCGATTTCCGCCTTCACCTGCTTGTTCACCTCTTCGCTGTCCACTGCGCCCTTGAGGTTCTGCCAGTGATTGCCGTCATTCTCTCCATGGTCTTCATCATGGTGGGTGTTAAGGATGACATTCAGTCCGGCATTCTCTGCAAATCCTACAACCTCATAAATACGATTGAGCCATTTCTCGTCAAGGGTATAGTCGGGGGCCTCTCCTATATGTCCCATCCAGGTGGCCGGGATACGGACGCTGGTGAAGCCTTTGGCCTTAAGCCCCGTGAAAGTGGCCTGCGTGGCCGATTTCCCCTGCCAGGCAGTCTCCGATGCAACACCGTTCGAGTATGCATCGAAATGGTTGCCCATGTTCCAGCCAAGACCCAGTTCCAGCGTACGGGCAACGGCAGCGTTAGCCGGCAGTTCGGGGTCCTTCACCACCTCGCGCGCAGCCTGGGACACGGAAATCTTGACGTCAGACACTCCGGAGGCCGATAAAACCACCTCTGCCGACTTTGGCTCATACCCGGCATTCTTCGCCACCGTCACTGTGAGCACGGTGGAATAGTCCTTGAAAATGCCCAGCTTTGCGCTCACCCAGTCCGTGGTCCCTGATACCGCGGGACGTACCGGGGCCTTGACGTTTACGGTGAAAGTACCGCCGTCCGCTGTGGCCGATATTGACGGCTGGGATACAGTTATCGCTGAAGGAGCGGTTAAATCGGGCTCAACCGTGTCGGTGCCGCCGGCGTTATTTCCACACGCAATAACTGCAATGGCGGCAATCAGGACAGGGAACAATCTTTTCATCGTATATCTATTTTATCTATTCAACAATCAGCTGGTCCCTTGTAACGACGTGTTCATTCCAGAGGGCATCCTTCCACCAATCGGCACCTTCCATGTTGGCTCCGTACCAGACCATGAACCAGGACCAGGTTGCACCTGCTTCCCAGATGTCGGAAATGAGGCCGTAGTCGGTGTTCCCGTCCTTGCCGCATTCGCCAAGGGCTATCATCTTGTGGGGATATCCATTCTGGGCCGATACAAAGTCGTTCAGGTTCACATCGGCCCCCTTGCCGTAAATGTCCCTTGCAACGACGTCAACGCGGTCGTCTCCGGGGTAGAAGGGGGCGTCAGAATCATAGCTGGAAGGGTCTCCGTTGTAGTCCTGGGCAGTCCATACCCATATTAGGTTGCGGATGCCCCTCTCCTTGAAATAGTCCCACATGGCGTTCCAGAGGCGCTTGTACACATCCGGTCCGTCGAAACCCCACCAGAACCATGACGTACCCTGCCACTTGAGGGAATAGTAGTTGCCGGCGGCTTCATGGAACGGGCGCCAGATGGCGGCGATTCCAGCATCCTGAAGCTTCAGGATCACATCGGCAACCTTCTCCATCTGGTCATAGAACCACTTGTTCTCCCAGGTGCCTTCGGTAAGGGCGTTGGTTGCGCGGAATTTTGTCTGAGACGGGGTACAGGTCACTGTTTCTATATCCAGGCTGCTGTCTGAGGGCACGTTGAAATGCCACATGAGTGAGACTATACCGCCGGCGTCATGCCATCTCTTCACGGGGGTGATATCGGAATAATTGATCCAGTTGGCACCGCTGTAAAGGATGTGGATGAAATCGTAGCAGTTCATCGCAGGGTACTTTCCCACTACCTTATACACTTTCTCCGCCTCATCATTGTTCCAGTTCACATTGGCCATGATGGAGGAGAAGGTCTTCTTCCCGTAATTTGCAAGGAGGAAGTTATAAAGGGACGCCGCCTCTTTGGTAGGATTCTCCGTTACCAGGGTTTTTGCTATGTCCGTCTCTATAATCTGGGGCTTCTCCCTGCCTGTCTGCTCTACCGTCACGCTCTTTTTGAGCGAACCGGACGATATGCTTACAACTGCTTCCCGAACATCATAAGTTCCGTTGGCCTCAACCGTCACGGTGCAGGTGCTCTTGTAATTATTGAAAATACCCACGCTTGCCTTGAGCCAGTCGGCATCCACGCTCACAGAAGGACGGGTGGGTGCCGTAATGGTAAAGGTGACGGTCTGAGATGTCCTGTCCAAATCGAAAGATGGCTTGGACAGCGTCAGTTCCGCAGGGGCCGATGGCTCCTCTGTGCCTGTTTCGGCGTTATCCTTGCCACAGCTCCACACAGTCAGTGCGGCAAGGCCGATGAAAATGTATGCCAGTTTTTTCATATTCATAATGGCTTCCGGAGGGAGGGTCAGCCCCCTCCGGAAAAAAGTGCTATGGAATGTGGACAAAACTCAGTTTGTCAAATACCATGTTTTTACCCTGAAGGATAAGGGCGGAGCCCCACCACGCCTTCGTGGTCAAAGCGGTGAAGGCGTCACCACTGGCGACAAATGATACATAGCCCCGATCAGTGGCTTCCGGATCATTCTCAACATTCCACTGGGTTCCGTTCGGGGTTACATAACCCATTCCATTCCAGTGGCCGTCAAACACCTGGATTGACCAGTCGCTAGGATTATCGGGAGTGAAGTAGATGCGAATTTCATCACCTTCCTGAAGACCGGCATTCACCCAGTCATCCTCGCCACCCAGTTCCTGGTTGCTGGCATAGTCTCCCGTATGGCCTGAAGGACCGGTCCAGACAACGGTCTCCTGGGGATAGTAGTGCACATAGGTAATTCTGCTGAATACCATATTCTTACCCTGCAAGATGATAGCGGAGCCCCACCACGCCTTGGTAGTGAGCGCTGTGAATGCGTCGCCACTAGCACGGAAAGAAACATAGCCTCTCTCTACGGCTTCGGGATCGTTCTCGGCATTCCACTGAGTTCCGTTCGGGGTTACATAACCCATTCCATTCCAGTGGCCGTCAAACACCTGGATTGACCAGTCGCTAGGATCATCGGGAGTGAAGTAGATGCGAATTTCATCACCTTCCTGAAGACCGGCATTCACCCAGTCATCCTCGCCGCCCAGTTCCTGGTTGCTGGCATAGTCTCCCGTATGGCCTGAAGGACCGGTCCAGACCGTAACTTCCAGTTTATCGCCTGGATCAATATTCATCGTGTAAGTAACTGAACCATTGTCCGAAACCAGGGTGAGCTGGCTGTCGGCCTTAGCGAAGTCCGGAATAACTACGTACAGTTTATCACCGGTCAAGAGGTAATTTACATCCGTTCCGTCTATTTGGACACCGGTAAGGTGATCAGCATTCTGGATATCGACAATAAACATGTCGCCCTTCTTGTACTGATCTGTCGGGAAGGCGGCGATGTAGGCACCGGCGGGCTTGTCAATGGCGAGTTCCCCGGTGGTCACGCTGGTCCCGTTCTTCAGGTTCAGGGTCAGCGCGCCGGTCTCGGCAGCCGTGGGAACAGCCACTACGATCTCCGTCTCGGATGCCTCCACCACGACGGCGTCGGCACCCGGGAAGGTTACGGAAGCCACAAGGTCAAGGTCGGTACCGTTGATTGTCACGTCGGAGCCGGCAGCGGCGGGATTGGCGCTGAAACCGGTCACGGCAGGCTTTACGAGGGTGTAGGCAACGTTCACGCTCTTGCCGTTTGCAAGATTCAGGACGATGTCTCCCTCCTGGGCCTTCTCGGTGACGGTAACGGTGATCTTGGAGTCGGCATAAGCGAACTCTGCACCTGCACTGTTGGGGAAGTCGAGGCCGGTGACAAGGTCAAGGTCCTTGCCGGTGATGGTGAGGGCCGCGCCGTTCTTGATGGGTGCGGGAGCTGCGGCGAGTTCGGTGGGAATCACGGTTGTGAGGGCCCCTGCAACTACCTCCACGCCGGAAGCCATTACCATTGTGACGTCACCGTCAGTGACGGTTGCGGGAAGGGCGAAGCTCAGGGCGGTTGCCGTTGCGGTGAATTCCGTTACGCTTGCGCCGGCAAGTTCCACGCTCTTCACGAGATTGAGGTTGGTACCATTGATGGAGAGAGTCTCGCCTGCCTTGAGAGTAGTCTTTGCAAGAGTGCCCTTTGCGGTTGTGACAACCAGGGCTGTCTCGCTCTCTACTATATTGAGAGTTGCAAGGAGGGCCTCTTCATCCTCCTCTCCGGCTACTGCAAGCTCGTCAACGGTACCAAGGCCGATCTTTCCGGTCTGGGCTGTTTCGGGAACCTTTACTGCAATCTTGTAGCGGGTATGGGTGGTGAAGTCCTTTTCGGAGACCTTTACCTTGTCGGCAAAGATTACTTCGTGGATGAGGTTAAGGTAATCGCCTTCGATGGTGACCACTGCGCCGGGAAGGGCCTCTGCAGGGGAGAACTTGTCGATGGTGATGGGCTCTGAATACTCCAGGAGGGTCTTTCCGACGAGTTCGGTACCATCGGCAAGGAGGAGCTTGGGATAACCCACGGCTGCGGTCTCCTTGGGAACGGTGACGCGGATTTCGGAATGCTTGCCGGAAGAGACCACTTCGATTTCGGTAATCTGGTTGTCCTCCGGGATTACTACGGTTTTAACCTTGTCCAGGTTGGAGCCGATGAAGCGGAGGGTACCGCCACGGACTACCGGCTGAGGGCCGTAGGCCTTGAGGATGACCTCGCTGTCGGAGTACTGGTCTGTAGAGAGCTGTTCCCTGGTGCAGGAAACCAGCGCAAGGGCTGCAGCTGCAACAATAAGAATTATCTTTTTCATAGTCTTCATGCTTTATTTGTTGGGAACAGCGCGGATGTTGTCAATCTTGATGATAGGCTGGCACTCCGTACCGGTGTAACCTCCGCTCCATACGAAGATGAGGAGCGAGGTGAAGTCAGCGGCAGTAAGGGAGCCTGTTGCAAGGGTGCCGTCCGAGCCATAGATGAAGTTGGCATAAGGAACGGTGACCGTAATCCACTCGTTTCCTGTGTCAAATGAGCCGGAAGGATACCAGGGGGTGTACAATCCTCGGGGAAGCACGGTTCCGTTGAAGTAGGTGTTGTTGGCACCGGGAACTTCGTCGCCGAATTCGTCCGTTCCGCCGGCAAGGGTAACCTTGTCCCTTCCTGCTACGATGAGCTGCATTGAACCGGCCATCCAGGGGTTGGAAGTCGGGATGTACATCTCGAACTTCATGGACATGTTCTGCCAGTCGGAGAAATCGGCAAGGTCGGTAAGGAGAATGCCGTCATCCTTGTATTCCTGAGGAGTTGTCCAGGTGCCGGGCCAGTACTCGAAGCTGAAGTGGCCGTCATCCCAGGCACCGTCTTCCTTCATGGTAACATCTGCACCGCCTAAGCGGAGGAAGTTGCCGGAAAGGGAGGTTTCGTCGGATTCGATGACCTGTGCATGCCAGCCGTGGTTTCCAAGCCCGGTAGCTCCGTCAAAGTCGAAGAGCAGGCCGCGGGTGTCGCACCACTGGAATGCAGATGTAACCTCGCCGTAGATTGTCTTGACTTTGATACGGTCATTTACGACGGCTTCGTCAGGAACGACGAAGGAGATGGAACCCTTGCTGAAGTCCTTGATATTGGCCTTCACGTCGCCGACAAAAAGCTCCAGGGGAACGTTGGGGTCATCCACGAAGTAATCGCCGTAAATGGTAGCGGTACTTCCCTTGGGAGCATACTCGTTGGACATGGAGATGATGGAAGGTCCGGGAACCAGAACCTTGAAGTCGTACTTCACGGTGTCACGTCCCTTGGTAATGAGATACATAGCGTTGGACACCTCCGTAGGGATGGTCTTGGGAACATCCAGGAGGATGGTGTTATCCGTGATGTAGCTGTTGTTGAGGACAGCTGTAACATCGTTGAAGTCCAGCTGATATACACTGCGGAGGTTCTCACCTACGATGCAGATGCTGTTACCCATATATGCACCGTCAAGAAGTGAATCTGCGGCTGCAACGTCAACGGGACGTACATAGTATACGGTAGGCTTGCCGTCGGCAAGGCGGAAACGGTCCGGTTCATCCTCGCATGCAGTGAAGAGGCTTGCAAGAGCAATGCTTGCTCCGGCAAGAAGAAGTGCCTTTGTAAAAATGTTTTTCATTGCTTTGCGTGATTAGAAGGTGATGGTGGAAAGGTCAAACGCCTGGGCCGGCTCATCCAGATGAGGGTTGTAAACCACATCCTCGGAAGGGAAAGGAAGGGCAGAGAGCTTTGACTTGATAGCATCGGCGGAAGGGATTGCGTCGGTAGTGTTGTATGTCACCGCGGACGCATCCCATGATCCGCTTTCGTAGTATGCCTTGTATACGTCATTCAGGCCGCCGTTGAAAGCGTTGCGCCTCTGGGCCTGGATGTCGGCAACGGCGAAGTTGGGATTGTAGTATCCCACGCGGACATAATCATACCAGCGGTCGCCTTCAAGGGCAAGCTCGAGGTTGCGCTCCTTGAAGACATCTTCAAAGGATATGCTCGTCTTGTCTGTCCAGGTGGGAATTGCACGGCGACGGACGTCGTTGTAGCACTTGAGTGCAAGGGCATCCGTGGTGGAAGTGCCGGGACCTTTGAGTTTAGCCTCGCAGTAGACAAGGTAGATGTCGGCAAGGCGGAGGATATGGGTGGAAAGGCCGTAAGCCATACGCCCGGCAGATACGCCAAGGGCTGCTTCGTGGTCTTTACCGTCACCATACAGGAACTTTACGCAGCCGGCTCCGGTGGGGCTGTTCATCGCGCCGTCAGAAGCATTGGTAGTACCGCTGGGGCCGTAGTCGGGATCGTAGAAGAAGCGCAGATAATCGAAGCCGCCGTTGGTTGTCCAGAAGTAGTCGTACTTGTCACCGGCGAGCATCATGGTAGCCTTGCGGCGGGTATCGACATCCGAACGGGTGGAGGGATCCATCGTTGCGCTTACGCCAAACTGGTCCTGAAGTGCAACGGAAGGGCCGTTCCACTGACCCCAGACATCACCGAATTCGTCGAATCCGTTCATGCCGAGGTCGCTCTGGAAGGAGTTCTGGGCGGTCCAGGGCTGGGCGGAAGCATCCCAGTGCCAGGAGATGAGGCACTCGATGTTCTTGTTGTTCTGCATGCGGAAGATGTCCGAGTAGTTCTCCAACAGTTCACGGCCGGAGTTTTCGATTACGTCCTTTGCATACTCGGCAGCCTTGTCAAGATCGGCCTGGACAAGTGTTCCGGTAACGCCTGCCTTCTGGAGGTAAACCTTTGCAAGAAGGGCCTCGGCGCTGTAGTAGTCAATTCGGCCGTCGGTGTTGGCAACCTTCTTGGGCAGGAGCTTCATGGCCTCGTCAAGAAGCATCACGATATAGTCGTAGACGTCTTCCTTGCGGGCCTTGTAGACATTGTTGTAATTGCCGCCGGCTATTTCATCCGAGACATTGTGGATAATCGGAACTTCACCGAAGGAACGCACGAGGAAGAAGTTGGCGAATGCCTTCCATGTGAGAGCCTCGCCCATGCACATGTTCTTCACGTCCTCGTTGATATCCGACTTCTTGATTCGGTTGTAAACGACGGATGAGTGGGAGTTCACCGCCCAGAGGGACTGGGACATTGCGGTAAGTTCCGCATCGGAGCCGTTCACGGTGAACTGGAGATAGGGGCTGGAGCCCATGTAGTAGTTGCCGGAGAAGCACTCGCCAACGCGATAGAAACCGCGAATCACGTCATACCAGGGAGAGTTGTACAGGTAGTTCACACCCTGGATGCACTGAGCCTCGTCCTGATAGAAGTTGGACTCGTTGTAGCTGTCCTCTGACGGGCGGTCAAGGAACTTTTCGCAGGATGCGGAAAGCGTAATGACTGCAAATGCAGCTGCAATATATTTCAGAGTATTTTTCATATTCTTGTCCTCCTTAGAATGTTACGTTTACACCAAGGGAGTATGCGGTAGGAGAAGGATAACGTCCGTTATCCAGGCCCATCACGTTGACAGAAGCGGTACTTGCACCAATTTCAGGGTCATATCCGGTGTATTTGGTGAAGGTGAGAAGATTCTGGATGTTCATCTGGAGACGGATGCTCTCAACCTTGAGGTTCAGCTTCTGAAGCTTTTCCTTGGGAAGGGTATAGCCCAGGGTGATGTTCTTCACACGGATGTAGGAGCCGTCCTCGATGTAGCGGTCGCTCAGGCGGTCGTTGTCGTTGGGGTCGCCGGTGGTTGCACGGGGCAGGGTTGCTCCGGGATTGGCAATTCTCACGTTGGTGACATCCTCGAACCAGTTCCATATTTTGTTGGTCCCGTCATAGGTATATTCGGGGTCGATGGCCTCGAGCTTGGTGCGGCCAAGTACGGAAGCGGGCTGGTTTGCCCAGGCGCTCTTCATGTTGCCGGTTCTCATGTTAAGGTAGTTGAGAACCTTGTTGCCGTAGGAGCCGTTGATGAAGATGGTGAGATCCAGGTTCTTGTATGTAAAGGTGTTGGTCCAGCCGAAAGTGAACTTTGGCATGGGGGAGCCGATGTTGGTACGGTCGGATTCGGTAATCCTTCCGTCGCCGTTAAGGTCCTTGTAGCGGATGTCGCCAACCCATGTATTGCTGTACTGGCTCCACTTGGTCGGGTCGTTGGAAGGAACGGTCTTCATGATGGCATTGCCGTTTTCGTCAACAAGGCCGGAATCCACGTCCATTGTGGGCATGTTGCCCTGGACGGGGCCGTTCACCAACTCATCGAAGCTGGCATAGATACCGTCGGTCTGATAGCCGTAGAAGCTGAACAGAGGCTCGCCGATATTGGACACGGAGACTATATCGTTCCACTGGCCGTAACCTACGATGGAAGCGGATGCCGTTCCCGCAAGTGCGAGAAGCTTGTTGCGGTTGAAGGAAATCTGGCCCTCGGAGGTCCAGTGGAAGTCCTTCTTGTCGATGGGATGGGCGGTGAGGGTAATCTCTACACCTGTATTCTGGATGGAACCGTAGTTGCCCCAGGGCGCTGCAAGAGCGGAGGAGCCGTTACCGGAAGTACCCATGTATGAAGGCATCTGCAGAGGCATGAGCATGTCGTTGGAGCGCTTGTCATACCAGTCCACCACAAGGTTTGCCTTGTTGTTGTAGAGGCTCAGGTCGAGGCCCACGTTGAACTGCTGCTGCTTTTCCCACATGATGTCAAGGTTGGGGATGTTGCTCTGGCGATAGCCGGTGCCCAGGCCCGTTGCGACCTTGGTCATGGATGCACCCCACTTGTATCCGCCGATTGCGGAGTTACCTGTCTGGCCCCAGCCAAGACGGAGCTTGCCGTCGGTAAGGGCGTCACCCTTCAGGTTCTTGAACAGAGGGCTGTTGGTGAAGCGCCATGCAAGGGCGAAGGAGTGGAACGGGGCCCATCTCTTGTTGGGACCGAAGTTGGAGGAACCATCGTAACGGAAGGTGTATGTTCCGATGAGCTGGTTGTCCCAGTTCCAGGTTTCACGGGTAAAGAAGGAGGCCATTGCGCTGGAACCGAAGCCGTAGCCGATGGTAGGAGTGCCGGTACCCAGATATGCGTTCATAATATCGTTGGAAGGCATCTTGGTATTGAAAACAGACATATAGTCATATCTGCTTTCCCAGGCTTCCTGGCCCACCATGGCGGTAATGCTGTTCTTGCCGAAGCTGCCGTTCCAGGTGAGGTAGTTCTTGAGCTGCCAGAACAGGGAGTTGTTCTTCTGGGAACGCACCTCGTTGGCTGCTCTCTGGTAAGAGCCGAGGCTTACTGAAGGATTGAAGGTGTCGGCCTTGGAATAACTCACGTCATAACCCAGCTCTGCGTGCCAGACAAGGTTCTTGAGGATGTTGATGTCGGAGAAGATGTTGCCGGCAAGTTTCTGCCTCTTGAGGAGAATCTGCTCCAGCATTGCCATTGCGACAGGGTTGATGATGGAGTAGTTGTCCATGGAGATGTTGTAGTAGTTGCCGTCCTGGTCATAGATAGGAGCCGAAGGCAGCGAGGTGAGGGAGTAGCCGATGATACCTTCGTCAGAGTCGGCAAGCTTCATGTTCTCGTCGGTGGATGAGAAGGTGGCGCTGAGGCCGATCTTCCACCAGTTCTTGAGCTTGGCGTCAAGGTTTGCACGGACGCTGAAACGTTCGAACTCGGAGCCGATGATGGTACCCTGCTGGTCCATCCAGGAACCGGAAACATAGTACTGGACATTATCGGTACCGCCCTGGGCGCTGATCTGGTGCTGGTGCTGGAGTGCGGTGCGGAAGATGGCGTCCTGCCAGTTTGTACCTTTGCCAAGGATGGAAGGATCTGAATAATAGGCATTCTCGCCGACCATGCCCACGCTGTAGAGGTCGTTGTAGTACTCTGCAAATTCGCGGAGGTTCAGGAGGTCGATGCGCTTTGTCTGCCTCTGGAGGGCCACCATGCCGTCGTAGGTGAACTTGGCGTCGCCGCTCTTGCCGCGCTTGGTGGTGATGAGGATAACGCCGTTTGCACCCTGGGCTCCGTAGATAGCCGTTGCGGAAGCGTCCTTGAGAATTTCCATGGACACGATATCCGAAGGGTTGATGGTGGAAAGAGGAGAGATTGTGGACACAGCACCGTTGCCAAGGGCGTCGCCAAGGCCGAATTCGGCACCGCTCTGGCCGCCGCCCTGCATGATGACGCCGTCGATCACGTACAGAGGTTCTGCATTGGCGTTGATGGTTGCCTGGCCGCGGACGCGGATGGAGGATGATGAACCAGGAGCACCGGAAGTCTGGACAGCGGTAACACCGGCTGCACGACCCTGAAGGGACTGGTCAATGTTGGTGATGAGGGAGCCCTTGATGGCGTCTTCCTTCATGGAGACGGAAGCGCCGGCGAGGTCGCTCTTCTTCATGGTACCGTAACCAACGACGACAACCTCGTCGAGGAATTCGGCATCTTCTTTCAGGAGGACATTGATGACAGTCTGGCTGCCCACTTCAATCTCCTGCGTTGCATAACCGATGGAAGAGAACACCAGGGTTGCACCGCGTTTTACGGTGATGGTGTAGTGTCCATCAAGGTCTGTGATGGCACCGTTGGAGGTACCCTTCTCCATTACTGATGCTCCTATGACGCCGTAACCGGTCTCGTCCGTGACGGTACCGGTGACCTTGGTCTGCGCGAACAAGGCCGTGGTGGCGAGGAGTGCCAGCATGAAGGTCACAAATTTTTGTTTCATGCTACTTGTTTTTGGTTAATTGGTTGATTATAATTGGTTGATTGCTTCCGTGATAACATCAACTGTTGTGTCCGTAATATATACGCCATTGAGCCCCTGGGCCTCCTGGGCCGGGTCTCCGGTGTATGGGTCTCCGCTCTCCCACTGCTCGTGAAGCGGCACTGCATAGCCGCTCCAGCCCCAGAAATTGGCGCCGTCAAGAAGTTCGCCCACCTGTGAGAACACATAAGTATAGTAGACGTCGCGTGCGCGTGTGGTGGCCGACATATCGGCCTTGAAACCGTCGCGGGGGAAGCCGAACTCCTCGCAAACGACAGGGATGCCAAGTTCATCGGCAAGGGCGCGGTGCAAATCCAGATATTCCTTGGTTTTGCCGATGGCCCCCTCCATATCCTCCAGGAGGCTTTCCGGCTTCACCCAGTTCCAGTTGTATGGCCAGATGTGGATGGTCATGTAGTCGATGCCGGGGATGGTATTCACCTGACGAAGGAGCTCCGGATCCTGTTCACAGCCCATGAGGCCTTCGTTTCCGGTAGAGACCATGTGATTGGGGTCGATTTCCTTGACGATGCGTGCGGCCTCGGTCATCCAGCCGATGAAGCCGGCGCGGATTTCAGGGTCGTCCGAGAAGCAGCGGGGCTCGTTTCCAAGCTGCCAGGAGAAGATGGCCTTGTCGTCCTTATAGGGCTTTCCGGTGATGGAATTCACTCGGCCCACAATGTTTCTGAGATGGTTGAAATAGAGCTCCTGGGACTCCTTGGAGGTCTGGAACTTACGCATCTGCTGCATGAAGGGCCAGTAGCCGTCCACAAGCGGGATAAGGGCTTTCTCTCCTGTTGCCCATTCCATGTACTGACCGTAACCGCCGCTCCATTCCCATGAGTTGTTCACGTAGAGAACGGCCTGCATGTCACGCTTTCCAAGTTCCACGAGGAAGCGGTCCAGACCCACCAGGAGGGTGTCGTTATACACGCCGGGAGCGGTCTGCAGGGTGGGTTCAACGCGGGAGAAGACTCCGTCGGCACCGTCTGCGCCCACCAGGACGCGAAGGTTCCCGATGCCCAGTTCCTTGAGGGCATCCAGCTCCATTTCCAGACGGGCGATATCCCCTCCGCGGCCTTCAGAGGCCAGGATAGGTCCATACCAAAAGTTTGTGCCGATGTAGGAATAAGGCTTACCGTCCCTGTAGAATTGACCATTTTTGACGGTCACGAACCCGCTCCTCCCGGAGCAGGCTGCAAGCATAAGGGCTGACAGTCCCAAAACGATAGTTTTCAGTGTTCGATTCATTATGTTGGCCGACATAAGTTAACGTTGCAAATTTATCGCATTTACGTCGGGCAAACAAACACTAAATTGCCGAAAAATGATACTTTTTTAACTTGCTAATAGCGGCAGTTTACACGAAAACCTTGTTCTTTGTGAACAGAGCCCTGAAATCACGCGGGGTGTATCCGCGCCTGGACTTGAACGTGCGGTTGAAATTGGACAGGTTGTTGAATCCGCAGCCGTAACATATCTCGCTTATCGACTTTGCCGTGTCCACCAGCATGCGGGCCGCGCTGCCAACCCGCACGTCAATAATGTAATCCATCGGCCCGCGCGCCGTGTGCTGCTTGAAAAAGCGCGAGAAGGCCGACGGTGACATTGCAACCAGCCCTGCAAGCGTCTCCAGGCGGATTTCCTCGGCATAATGCTTGTCAATGTAATCCTTGACCTTGCTCACCCTTCGGCTTTCGTTGCTCTCCTGGGCAACGGAAAAAGCGCTGGATGCAAGGGTGCGGGCGCCGGTGTCAAGCGAGAGCTCGTACAGGATCTTTATCATCTTGAGGAACTGCTCCATGCGCTCCTCGGTCCTGTACAGTTCGTCAAGAATGGAGTAAACTCTCATGATGGCCGGCATGGAAAAAGTGAGCCCCATGCGTGCGCGCTCGAACATTTTCCTTATGGAAGCGAACTGGTTGCGGGAAAGAAGGGCTTCATCCAGAAGGTCGGGCGAGAACTGGATGGTAATCTCACGTATGTCCTGGTTCGTGCAGGAACCCTGCTCCCACGCATGCTCAAGGCCCTTTCCTGTTACGAGCGTCAGTTCATAGTCGCCTATTTCCTCGATGCTGTCCCCTACCACACGGCGCACTCCCCTGCCGCCTTCAATGTAATTGAGTTCGTAGTCCCTGTGAAAATGTATGGGCCAGGTGAACTCGCTTTTGTGGCGCTCTGCAATAAAGAAACAGTCCTTTTCTGTAATGGGCGTTATTTCATGGAGAACTTTTGTCATGTCCTTCAAATGTTTAACTGTGCAAAGATAAAATATTCTTGTATTATCTTCTCATTTTATGATACTTTTTTAACAATGCATTTTAACAATTATCGTTTTCTGACTATCTTTACGTCAAATTTATGACACGATGAAACGGATAACCATCCTTCTTGCCGCACTTCTTGCCGCGGCAGTACCCACAGAAGCCCGCAAGGCAAAAAAGTTTGTACACGAAACAGTTGAAATACCCTCGGTAGAGCCGCAGGTGATTGCGGTTGAGACTGAAAACACCCAGCTGCTGCTGGGCGTTCTGGGGAACCGGCAGGTAGTGATACGTCACTACGGGCAGCCTGTTGCCAACCCTTCACAGTTCCTGGAATTCAACGGCGTTGCTGCTGAGGCGTATCCCGCCGCGGGCGGCACTTTCATGGGCGAACCCGCCCTCCACGTGAAGTATGCCGACGGCACCCACAACACGGAGCTCCGCTATGTGGGCCATAAGGTAGAATCGGCCTCAGGCGTGGCCAAGACCACCATTCAGATGAAGGACTACGTGACCGGCCTTCAGGTGAACCTTATCTACGAGGCCTACCGGAAGGAGAATGTGATATCGGCCCATACGGAGATACTTAATCCGGGGAAGAAGGCCGTGGGGCTGGAGAATTACGCATCGGCCCTTATGAGGCTGGAGGGGGACGATTTCCTCCTGACGCACTTCCACGGGGGATGGGCCTATGAGATGCAGACCTCGCGGGAAATGCTGGACTTTGGCACCAAGGTGATTGAAAGCCGCCGCGGGACACAGGCCACCCAGACCGAGAATCCTTCGTTCATGGTATCCCTGGGCAAGGAATTTTCCGAAACGTCCGGCGCCGTTGTGGCCGGAGCCCTCGCCTGGAGCGGCAACTTCCGCATCGCCTTCGAAAGGGATGAAACCGGCAGGCTGAACATCCTCGGAGGCATTTCGCCCTTTGCATCGGCATATCCCCTTGCAGGCGGCGCCAGCTTCGAAACTCCCGCAATGCTGTGGACATATTCTGCCGAAGGCGCCGGCGGCGCTTCCCGGAACCTTCACCGCTGGGCCCGTAATTACGGCATCTACGGCGGCGGAGCGGTGAATCCCACGCTTCTGAACAGCTGGGAAGGCGCTTATTTCACCTTCAACACCTCAACCCTCACCGGCATGATTGACGATGCCGCGGCGATGGGCCTTGAAATGTTCGTGCTGGACGACGGCTGGTTCGGAGAAAAGTACCCGCGCAATTCGGACCGCACCTCCCTCGGAGACTGGGAGCCCAACACCTCCAAGATTCCGGAAGGAATTGACTATCTGGCATCTTACGCGCATGAGCGCGGGCTCAAATTCGGCATCTGGATTGAGCCGGAGATGGTTTCGGGCGTGTCCGTCCTTGCCGAAACCCACCCCGAATGGGTGGTCCAGAGTCCCGGCCGTCAGCTCTATGAAGCCCGCTGGCAGTGGGTGCTTGACCTCTCCAACCCCGATGTGCAGGACTTCGTCTTCGGCATCTTCGACCGCACCATGCAGCTCGCCCCCGGCATCGACTATATAAAGTGGGACTGCAACAGGCCGATATACTCCTTCGGCAGCACTTATCTTGGAAACGAGCAGGACAGGTTCTATGTCGAATATGTCCAGGGGCTGTATTCCGTGATGAGGAGGATACGTGAAAAGTATCCCAAGGTGCTGGTCCAGTGCTGCTCTTCCGGCGGCGCCCGCGTAGATTACGGCGCAATGAAGTACTGCAACGAGTTCTGGACGTCGGACAACACCGACGCCATCTCCCGCGTACGCATCCAGTATGCGACTTCCATGATATATCCCGCATGCGCCATGGCTTCGCACGTTTCCGCCGTGCCGAACCACCAGAGCGGCAATATCACTCCCCTCAAGATGCGATTTGACATGGCCGCAGCCGGTCGCCTTGGCATGGAGCTCCAGCCAAAGAACCTCACCCCCGAGGAGCGCGCCCTTGCCGACCGCTGCATCAAGTCCTACAGGGGATTCCGCGACGTTGTCTTCGGCGGTGACCTCTACAGGCTCACAGACCCCTATGACTCTGATTACTATGCGTTTATGTACGTATCGGAAGACAAGTCCAAGGCCGTAGTGTTCGCCTTCTGCCTGCGCTACCAGAACCGCGCAACAGGCGGTCATCCGTTTGCTCTCCAGGGACTTGACCCCTCACGCAGCTACAAGGTAACGGAGCAGAATGTAGACTCCTCCTGCTGGTGGGGTAACGGCAAGTCCTTCACCGGCGACTTCCTCATGAGCGGCAGCGCCTTCAACCCCGTCCTCCACCAGACCAACGCCTCTGCGATTTTCGTTCTGGAGGGTTAATACAGGGGGCTCCGGGATGCTGAACAATCCCGTAGACATTCATACCACCGTTTTGGGGCTGTAATGGCGGCGAAGTGGTGGTATGGTGCTGTTTAAAAGACGTCAAACCACCGTTTTCCGCCTCTGGTGCGCAAAAACGGTGGTTTGAATGTCTACAGGAGACGGTCGATATCCGCTTTTTTGAGATAGAGAGCTTTGGCGAAGCTTTCAGTGCGGCTGCCGGTTCCGCCACGGAGCATGCTCGCGGCAAGTTCCAGTCTGGTTTCAAAACTGATGACTCTAAGTGATTTGCCGAATTTTTTATGTGCCAGCCGATTTGCATACTGTCTCAGTTCCTCCATGCTGCGCTGATTCATATAGTGCTGGCTCAGAGCCTGTTTCATCTGCTGCTCATCATCCCTTTTTACGTACAAGAAGGCGAGGAACACTCTCACCGAACCGAATAGTGATTCAACAAGGTCGGCATTGATGTAGCTTGAGGGAAGAAGCATGCCGCTGCCGTCAATTCTCCAGTCCTGCGGCAGTTCCTGCCAGCAAGACAGGAGTTCACGCTGCCGCCTGGCGGAGATATCTCGCAGCGGAGTACCCAAAGAGGTCCTTGGTGCAAAATAGAGGTTCCCAACACCCCATCTGTAATTCCATGGTGCTCCGTTGTAGCAATCCAGGCTGTTCCTGTATGTGTACATTATTTTTGTAAGCAGTTCCCTTCTGCTTGTTATCTCGTTGAAGGACAGGTAAAATTCACCAGACCGGTCCGATCCTTTCCTGTTCTGCCACGTGCTGATTCTCTTTTTCATTCCGGCGCGGAATCTTTCGGGAGACCGGCCCTTGAGGATACTGTGAAGATGGGTGTCATTCACCTCCTGACATATCACCTCCATATCGCTCTGAAATGAACATATTGCGATGGAGTTCATCGCAAAAACCTTATCCTCGTCGGTTGCGAAAGGAATGTCTGCACGTTTGCCGTCAGAGTAAACGTGCCAATAGTCGCTGACGGGTTCGTCAAGCATGGTCGAAGACGTTCATACGGTGCTGGACAAGGCGGTAGATGACGGCGCGAAGGGAGCGGCCGAACCTTTCTGCAAGATACTCTGGCGAGGATCCGTTTTTGAACAGTTCAACAAGCATTTCATCATCCTCTTCGCTCCAGCGTGCCGGTGCCGGTTTGGCGACATACAGTCCCAACGACTTCAGTTTCAGCCGTATGGAAGACGGCGTGCGCTGCAACTGGGCCGCCATGTCTTCTTCCGTGACATTCTCTGCGGCCATCGCCTTCAATTCCTCCACTTCGCTTGGCAGCCACGGCTCGTTGAAGCGGGCATAAGTTGCCCTGATCTGATCGAATTTTTCCTGCGGAAGGAAAGCTGTACTTCTGTTTGGCATAAATAACGTTTTAAGTGTTTCTTCCCTTGCCCCATGCAAAGGATTCCGCCCGCAAGGTAACAGAGCCTATCCGTTTAAAAAAATGGTAAACGGATAAAACGGATAAAAGCCGCCCCATAGTGCTCCAGGGCCGACATGAAACGTTTCAGAAACGTTTATTTGCAGTAAATACCTTGACGAAGCCGCCAAAATCGTCCTCTCAACGGTTTGCAGGGCCGATTATCCGTTTCACATTTTGCACGCCGGATTCCTGCCGCGACCCTGCACACAATCAAAAATTTGCATAAAAAACAGCAATTCGTTATTTTTGCAGTCTGTAAAGCACGACTAACACCAAATATCAATAATTTATGGCAACAACTGCTGATTTCAAGAACGGACTCTACATTGACTTCAATGGCAAGCCCTGCGTTGTAGTTTATTTCCAGCACGTAAAGCCCGGCAAGGGCCCCGCTTTCGTAAAGACCAAGCTCCGCAACCTGGAGAACGGCCGCATCCTGGAGAACACCTTCACCGCCGGTGCAAAGATTGACACCATCACTGTAGAGCGCCGCCCCTACCAGTTCCTCTATGACGATGGCGAAGCCTTCAACTTCATGCACGAGGAGACTTACGAACAGATTACCCTCCCTCATGACGTGGTCGAAAATGCAGACCTCATGAAAGAAGGCCAGCACGTGGAAATGATGTTCCTCACCGAACCCGAAGAGCGCTGCCTCACCTGCGAACTCCCTACCTATGTAACCCTTCAGGTTACCTACTCAGAGCCCGCAGTCAAAGGTAACACCGCATCCACTTCCGCACTCAAGGAAGTCACCCTGGAGACCGGCGCCAAGATCATGGTTCCCCTCTTCATCGAGACCGGTGAAATCATCACCGTCAACACCACCGACCGTTCCTACGGACAGAGGGTGAAGTAATACACTCAGGCCAAGTCGCCTGTAGACATTCAAACCACCGTTTTGGCTCACCAGGGGCCGAAAACGGTGGTTTGACGTCTTTTAAACAGCGCCATACCACCACTTAGCCGCCATTACAGCCTCAAAACGGTGGTATGATGGTCTACGGGCTTCTAGATCTTAGGAAACTTGACGGTGAAGCAGGCGCCGCCGAGGGTGAAGGAGCGGGAGTAGGAGATGGAGCCTCCGCAGTGGTCCACGATGCGGCGGCAGATGGCGAGGCCGAGGCCGGAGCCGCTGGTCTTGGTGGTGAAGTCGGGAGAGAATATCTTCTCTGTCATGTCATCGGGCACGCCGGGGCCGTCGTCTTCCACTACGATGTCATAGAATCCGTCTTCGGATGAATTGCGGAGCGCAACCTGTATGCGTCCGGGGCCGTCAAGTGCCTGGAAGGCGTTGGTGAGGAGGTTCACTATCACGCGGGTGAGCTGGGGACGGGGTGCGAGCACTGTAGCATCGGCAAGGCCGAAGTAGTCCAGCCGGACGTCGTCACGGGAGTCGAACAGCTCCACTTCCTGGCGGATAAGCGCATCAAGGTCAAAGCGTTCCGGCGTCTGGTCGTACATCTTGGCAAAGGTGGAGAACTGGTCGGCAGAATCGGCAAGGAGGTCTACGTGGTAGAGGACGGTGCCGGCGACTTCCTCAAGCTTGTCCTGCCAGGCGGGATTTCCGGAGGCCTTCATCCTCATGAGCATCTGGATCTGCAGCTTGATGGGGGTGAGAGGGTTCTTGAGGTCGTGGGCAACGCGGCGGGCCATGTCGGTCCAGGCTTTGTCCCTTTCGGCCTGGGCAAGGCGGCGGGAGGAGTCGCCAAGGTCGAGGACCATGCGGTTGTAGGCGTTTACGAGAGGGGTAATCTCGTCGTCACCGTCGTAGGACAGCGTTTCAAGATGGTCAACATCGGTCACCTTCATCTTGCGGCTGAGTTCCGTAATAGGCCTGAAAAGGCGGCTGACAACCTCGAAGGTAACCACCCTGGAGATGAGAAGCAGCAGGAAGAAAATGGTGATTACGGTGGCTATATGGCTTATGGCCTCTGCCTCGAAGTTCCTGGCCATGCTGGTGAAGGGCGACGCCAGGATGGCTATCATCTTGCCTCCCGAATTGAATACGGGCGCATACATGGAGTAGAAACTGCGCCTTCCCACCTTCTCCCTCTGGATGAAGTAGCGCTTGTGCGCATACATGATATTGTAGTAGGGAGTATTGTCTATGCGGTGGCTGAGTATCATGCGGTCATAGACTTCGGGCGTGGTGCTGTATGCCATGTGACCGGAAGGGTCGAAGAGGGTGATATCCGTATGCAGGCTGTTGCCGACGCTCTCCATTTCGGCCCTTGCCCCGACTTCATGAATGCTGTCCAGCGCGCGGAGGCGCTCCTGCATCATGCCCTGCAGCGTATTCACGCGCGAAATCATGACGTTCTGCATGTCCGAAGCATTCCTCTTGTACACGAACCACACGCTGAATCCGGCCATGGCGATAAGGGTGAGAAAAAGGGACGTGTACAGCACCAGGCTTATCCTGTTCTGGTAGTAGCGGGACGTTGAACTGTGCCCGCGGCCGGCAGCCATGGCACTGAGGAAGAAGAACGTGAGTATCGCCAGCATGAGTCCGGCCACGCCATAATCCAGGGCGGCCGTGCGCTCACGCGAAATCACTATAACTTCACCTTCGGACACGTTTTTCACGAAGTGGCACCAGCCATCAAGGTTCATGTGGCCTTCGCTCAGGAACTTTCCGGAAAGCACGGTAGGATATGCATAGGCTCCGGTATACTGGATCATGTTCCCGTCTACGTACTTGGCCCACGAATAAACGGAAGGAAGGCTCACGCGTCCGGGGTCTGAAACGCCCAGCAGACGGAGATAACCGCGGTCCTCCCTGTTGCGTTTGGACTCTACGGAAACCAGTATGGAAGCCGGTCCCACTCCGGATACATACCAGGTGAATACTCCGGTATAAGCCACGCGCCCGTTACCCAGGGGGCTGTAGAAGAAGTTCGAGTTCTCCGACAGGCGCACTCCGCTCCTTATCCTTTCCTGGAACACGGGATTAGCCCCCAGATTGCCTCCGGCTTCGAGTACGGAGATATCATAGTCCTGGGATATGCGGGCCATATAATTGCTTACGAGGCGGCCGCGGATTACATCGGCACCTCCCTGAAGGGAGGCGATGGCTCCGAACATCTGGTCTGCCGCTATGGGGCCTTCAACGCTGCGCAGTTGGATTTCCAGCGCAACGTCCCTGTCCATGGCGAGCCTGTTCGCCCAGACGTCTATGCGCCGCTCCTCCTTGCGGAAGCCGAGCGGAGCGGTCATCGACACGAAATAGGCGCCCAGGATTACCGAAAAAACGGCCCTGGAAGACATGGAGAAGAGGTCGTACCTTATGCCGAAGAGCGAACGCACCAGCGGTGAAAGCATCTGGAGCAGCACCACCATCGACAGCGCCAGGGCTATGAAAACGGCATACACGACGGCCGTATAGCCCGTCAGCCTCACGATTCGGTACAGCTCGAGGCTTATGTCGGAGTTGATGATGATGCTCTTGAATACGAAGTGAAAATATATGCCGATGAGCACCACCGCCACCAGTCCCGCAATCAGCAGCACCCACTCCAGCGCGCGTGACTGTCTGCGCCTTACCTCGCGCAGGAGAGTTCTCCTGGCGATATACAGGTCGGTGACCACTATGACGATGTTAAGTCCCTGCAGGATAACGGAGCCAAGGGAGTAGAGGACGGGGCCGTCGGCATAGAGGAGCGGGGAGAAAAGAGCGGTGGTTTCGGCCCGGCCGCGAAGGTAGGCCCACACCAGAAGCGCCGTCTGCAAAACGGCCGCCAGAAGCAGTCTCCCTGCCGATGGACCTGCCGCCAGAAAAGCCAGCGACGCCGCCAGCAGCAGTGCCATGGCTATGAGCTGCAGGGCGAAACTGTATCCGCCGGATTCGCTCTCCAGCTTTTCCGACGCCAGTTTGAACAGCGCTGTTCCCTGTACCGATACCGGCGCACCCACGCTCGATGACAGCGGCTTCACGGAGAAGCTGTCCGGAATTCTGAGCCGGCGGTTGCTGCCGTTCATGGAGCCGGCGCGGAGTTCGTCCAGGATTTCAAGGCCTGCCACAACCCGGATATCCCCGTTGGAGGCAGCCTTGGTAAGGTACCACTTGGGCCCCAGGTTCGTAAAGGACCACTCAGTCCCCACGTCTTTCAGCGGAGATATGGCATCGCTCCGGGATTCTCCCAGGCGACGCACTATGGTGCTTGTGCGTATGTCGTCACTGCGGATGGGAAAACGGTTGGCCCAGCTCTGCAGGGTGTCCTCCACGTAACGGTAGACGACCATGTCGGCAGGAAGATCTTCCAGTTCCGTCCAGGTGGATTCGTCGCTGGAAAGGGCCTTCCCCATGCTTGTCTCAAGGGACGCCAGACGGCGCTCAACCCTTCTCCCAAGTACTTTGGCGGCCGATTCCGCACCCGCAGTGCCATCGGCAAGGAATGAGGCCACGGTGAAGGCCACCGCTCCGGCAAGGAGCAGCGCCGACGCTATGAGCCATATATTCCTCCTCTTATTCATGATGGTAGGGTTCGCCTCTGAGTATCGTGCAGGCACGGTAAAGCTGCTCTGCAAAAATCGTTCTAACCATCTGATGGGAGAAGGTCATTTTCGAGAGGGAGATCTTTCCGTCGGCCCGGGCGTACACTTCCCTCGAGAACCCATAGGCCCCGCCGATGACGAAGACAAGCCCCTTTGCGCCGCCCGCCATCTGCTTTTCCAACCAGGAAGCGAACTCCAGCGAACGGAACTCCTTCCCCTTCTCGTCCAGCAGTATCAGCGTATCCTGCGGGCCGATATTTTTCAGAATCAGCGCCCCCTCCTTCTCCTTTATCTGCTCCTCGCTCAGTGCCGATACCTTCTTGAGTTCCGGAATCTCCACCACGGAAAAGGGCAGATAATGCTTTAGCCTGGAGCAGTAAAGATCCAGACCTTCCTTTACCCAGGGAACCACGGTTTCCCCGACTGTGAGCAGTTTTACGTTCATCTTTGCAAATGTACAAAAATCTTTTCTCAATCACGGCGCGAAATTTGCATTAATAACCAGCCGGATGAAAAAAGTGAAACAGATACTCTGCCTGCTGGCGATGGCTATTGCCCTCCCAGGCTTTGCACAGGTGCATGCCACACCCGTTGCACGCACGTATACACAGTCTCCCGACGGAGACTTTGCCGTATTCAATTCAATCACGAAATATCTAATTGCCGGAGACGCCGCATCCCTTTCCAGCTGGTTTGCAGACAATCTTGACGTCACTGTAATCTCATCCACCCGCAACTGTTCCCGCAATCAGGCAAGACAGATTCTCAGGACCTTCTTCGGAACCTACACACCGCGTTCCTTCGATGTCACTCACAAGGCATCAGAATCCAACAAGAAATACATGATAGGCCTACTGAACGCCGGCGGCGAACTTTTCGAAGTCACCATCTACGCCACTTCCTCGGCCGGTGACACCTACAAAATCCAACAACTCTCCATCACCCGCCAAGCCGGAGCGTATTAATCGCAACGTATTTTGACTCTGTAGACATTCATACCACCGTTTTAGCTCACCAGAGGCGGAAAACGGTGGTTTGGGTGTATCAAAGCGCGGCAATGGCGCCGGCAACTTGCTCGAGGAGCCACTGGGGGGTGGAGGTGGCGCCGCAGACGCCGACGGTGGATGCCCCGGCGAACCAGGACGGGTCGATTTCCGAAGGGCCGCCAACGATATAGGTACGGGGATTTTCACGGCGGCACAGGTCGCTGAGGACCTTGCCGTTGGAAGAAGACTTGCCTGCAACGAAGATTACAACGTCATGAGCACGGGCGAAAGTAGCCAGTGAGGAGTGGCGGGACGCCACCTGGGCGCAGATGGTATCGTGAACCACCAGGGAAGGGACCACGGCCCGCAGCTGGGAGCAAATCTGCGCATACTCCGACGGGCTCTTGGTGGTCTGGGAGAATATCTCTGCCGGCTGGGATACGTCAATCATGCCGGAAGACAGCGCCTCAGAAAGCATGGAGGCATTCTCCACCACAACGGCATTGCCGCCCGTCTGGCCCAGAAGGCCGAGAACCTCGGCATGGCCCACCCGGCCGAAGATTACCACGGTTCCGTGATTTCCGCCCGAATGAAGGCGTGAATAAGCCTCGCGTATGCGCCCCTGCAGACGGAGCACCACGGGACATGTACAGTCGATTACCGTAAGCGACCTTTCCATGGCCGCAACGTATGTAGACGGCGGTTCCCCGTGCGCCCTGATGAGCATGGATGCCCCCACGGGCACATCGGAAGGCGAAGAGACCGTCACCAGGCCGCGTTCACCAAGCCGGGCCAGTTCCGCCTCGTTATGCACGATTGCGCCCAGCGAATACAGCGTTTCGCCGGTAGACAGGTATTGTTCGGCCCTGGAAATAGCCCTGATAACCCCGCCGCAGAAACCGGAGCCGGGATCTGTTTCAACCTTTAGCATAGGATTCCAAAACGGCCCTGGATAAGTCCCTGGATCCAGACCAGCTCCTCATGGAGAGTCATCTCCGTATTGTCAAGCACAAAGGCATCCGGAGCCTGCGTAAGGGGCGACACTTCCCTGTGGGAGTCGATATAATCCCTTTCGCGCAGGTTCGCGAGGACTTCCTCGAAAGTGGGAGTCTCCCCCTTCGCTATCATCTCGTCATAGCGCCTCTGGGCACGCACCTGGTCCGTTGCCGTCATGAATATCTTCAGCTGTGCATTGGGGAACACTGTTGTGCCGATGTCACGGCCGTCCATGATTACGCGGCCACCCTCTGAAAAAGCATGCAGTTTCGAGTCTACAAACTCCCTCACGAAGCCGATTGCACTCACCGGAGAAACATGCGAGGACACCTCCAGGGTGCGGATTTCCTTCTCGATGCACCGCTCCCCGAGATGCAGCCCCCCTTCGCCGAAGTAAAGGTCCAGCCCGCCGATAACGGCCTTCAGTGCAGCCTCGTCAATCTCCCCTTCCGGGCCGATGAGGCCGTTTTCCATGGCATACAGCGTTACTCCTCGGTACATGGCGCCGCTGTCAAGATACAGAAAGCCAAAGGCCTGGGCCACCATCTTTGCAAAAGTGCTCTTTCCGGTGGACGAGCACCCGTCCACAGCTATGATGATATCAGGAATTTTCATAATGACACAAAAGTAAAGATTTTTTACGATATTTGCATAATTAAAGGTAACAAGTCATGAAAGTTCTGGTTATTGATGATGAAAGGGCTATCCGTTACTCCCTGAAGGAAATCCTGGAGATGGAAAGCTACGAGGTGGAAACCGCTGAAAACGGCGAAGAAGGCCTGGAAAAGGCCAGAAAGGACAAATTCGACGCCATCTTCTGCGACATCAAGATGCCCGTAATGGACGGCAACGAGGTGCTGTCCAAGCTCATCGAAGAGGGCATAGAGTCCCCGGTTGTCATGATTTCCGGCCATGCCGACATCCAGACCGCCGTAGACTGCATCAAGCGCGGCGCCTTCGACTTCATCGAAAAGCCCCTGGACCTGAACCGCATCCTCATAACCCTCAAGAACGCTACCGACAAGGCCTCCCTCGTAAAAGAGACCAAAATCCTCAAGAAGAAAATCTACGGCAGGGAAATGATAGGCGACTCCGCCTCCATCGGCCATCTGCGCGAGATGATGGAAAAGGTGGCCCCCACCCAGGCCAGCGTGCTCATCACCGGCCCCAACGGCTCCGGAAAGGAACTCGTTGCACAGGGCATATACCAGATGTCCCAGCGCTCCATGATGCCGTTCGTGGAGGTGAACTGCGCCGCAATCCCCTCCGAACTCATCGACAGCGAACTCTTCGGCCACAAGAAAGGCTCCTTCACATCGGCAATAAAGGACCACAAGGGAAAGTTTGAACAGGCCGACGGCGGAACCATCTTCCTGGACGAAATCGGCGACATGTCACTTGCCGCACAGGCAAAGGTGCTCCGCGTCCTTCAGGAGAGAAAGCTCACCCCCGTGGGCGGAGACAAGGAAATCACCGTGGACGTGAGGGTGCTTGCCGCCACCAACAAGAACCTCCAGGAGGAAATCGCCAAGGGCAACTTCCGCGAAGACCTCTACCACAGGCTCAGCGTCATCGTCCTCAAGGTGCCCGCCCTCGACGAGAGGAAGGAAGACATCCCCCTCCTCATCAACCACTTCTCCGCGATGATTTCGTCCGAAAGCGGCAAGCCCGTACGCGAATTCTCCGCCGATGCCATCGACCTCCTGAGCCGTAAAGAGTGGCCCGGCAACATACGCGAACTCAGGAACGTAGTAGAGCGTCTCCTTATCCTGGGAGGCAACCCCGTAAGCGCACAGGACGTCAAAGATTACGTAATATGAAAAAGCTCTGGAAGGTACTAAGGGGCATACTCATCGGCATAATTGCCCTCTTTGCAATTGTCCTCATCGGCCTTCAGATAGCTTTGAGGCCGTCTGTGCTCACGGGCCTGGTGAACAAGTATGCACCCCAGTTCATCGAAGGCGGAAACCTCGAATTCTCCCGCATCAGCGCCCACGTGATCAAGAGCTTCCCCTTCGTAAGCCTCGAGGCTGAAGGCGTGGCCCTCACCTACCCCCACGAAAGGTTCGCCCGCTTCGACTCCCTGTCGGCAGGCGCCCGCACCCGTTTCAGCCTCATGAAAGCCGGACTTGCCCGCGACGGCTCCGGCATCGACACGCTCCTGTCGGCAAAGAGAGTCTACGCCAGCCTCAACTACATTTCCCTCGCAGGCGGCGCCATAGACATACACAACGTGGAACTGGAGAAGCCCCGGTTCTTCATGCACGTCTTCGACTCCACCGCCTCCAACCTGGACATCTTCTCCTCCGGAGACAAGGAAAAGGACACCACCTCTTCCGGGATGGCCAACATCATCCTCCACAAGATATCCCTGGACCGGAAGCCCTTCGTCGTATACACCAATCCCAAGGACACCACCTTCCTGGCCGTAAGGGGAAAACGCCTCGCCCTTGACGGAAAACTTCGCCTGCAGGACTACGAGAGCGCACATTCCACCCTTGAAGGAGACAGCCTCTTCATCTCCGGCCGCCTTCCTGCCGATACCCTCGCCCTGGGCCTCGACCACCTCTTCGCCAGCGTAAAGAGGCGCAATGTCATCCTCGATGCCGATGCCCGCGCCCTCCTCATGACAAGTTCCTTCGGCCGCATGCGCCTTCCCGTCCACCTGGATGCCGATGCCACCGTCCCCAAGCACAAGGACGCAGAGCTTGGTGTGAACATCCACTCCCTCACGGCAAAGGTTTCCTCCCTGGAACTCAAGGCAAAGGGCGACATCCTGAACCACCCCGGCGGCCTTGACCTCAACGTGGACGCCGCCATCGAGGACTGTCCCATCGGCGACCTCATGAAAGAATTCCGGAACAACGTAGAATTCTTCAAGAAAATAGACACCGACGCCCATATCTCCCTCGACGCCCACGCAGAGGGTACAATCGCAGAAGACAGGATGCCGGCGGTGAACGCAAAACTCCTCATCCCGCTGTCCACCGTAGACATTGAAGGCGTAGGCAGGAAAGGCCGCCTCTCCCTCGATGCAGACGTGGTGACGGACAATTTCAACGTCATCGACGCCACCGTCCATAAACTCTATGCCGATATCGCCGGCGCCAAGGTAGACCTCAGCGCCAGCGGCAGCGACGTCACCGGCGAAGACCCCGACCTCACCCTCGACGGCACCTTCCGCGCCCGCCTCGATTCCCTTACCAGGGCCTTCCTGGACGGCATTGACGGCCACGGCCTCCTCAGGGGCGAAGTCCACGGCAAGGCAAGGCTCTCCCAGCTCACAAACATGTCAAAGATAGGCAGGGCAAATCTCCAGGCCGATATCAGCGGCTCGGGCCTCTCCCTGGACATGCCCAAGGATTCCATCCACGCCTTCATCCGGAATATCGGCCTCAGTGCCTCCACGGCGTCCAACAAGATAGACTCCAACCTTCCCAAGGGTGCCCGTGTCCTCGCCGTCAAGGCCGATATCGACACGCTCAACGCCACATACGGAGACAACGTATATGCCCGCGGCAGCGGCATCAGACTCCTGGCCCAGAACTCTGCCGATATCCTCAAGGGCGGCAAGCAGCTCACCCCGCTCATGGGCCTTCTGAAGGTAGACCGCCTGAGCCTCAGGGACTATGATGGCATAGACGTAGCCCTCAAGGGCAACGTGGACCGTTTCCGCATCATCCCCGCCCAGGAGAAAGGCGGCAAGCCCATCATGAAGATTACCACGGAGAACGACGCCATCGCAGCCGTGATGGACGGTAACAACGTGGCGGTGAGAAACCTGACGGCCAATGTGGCGGCAAGGGAGCATGCGAGAAGAACCACCAACAAGGAAAGGAGAAACCGCATCCTGGATTCCCTGCAGAGGGTTTACCCCGGCACGCCGCGCGATTCCCTCTTCCGCAAGGCCCGCATGGAAAGGATGGCCTCCCAGCTCAAGGATGAATTCGCCAGTGCCGATGTCATGCTCTCCCTCTCCAAATCCTCGCAGGAAATGGCCAAGAAGTGGGATTTCGAAGGGTCCATCGGCCTGGATCTGGCAAGGCTTAACGTGGACGGGCTGTCGCTCACCCCGGAGATTACGGACGTCGCCGGCACATTCGACAACGACAAGGTAGAGCTGAAAAACATCACGGTCACCGCCGGGCAGTCGGACATTTCGGCAAATGCCAGGCTGAGCGGGCTCCGGAGGCTCCTCACGGGGCGCGGAAAGCCGCATATCTACGCAAACGCCACGGCTACAAGCAATTATATCGACGCCAACGAGCTAATGGACGCCCTGAAGGGCATGATGCCGGCAAAGGACACGTCGGCGGTGGAAGAGAAGGCTCCGGAGGACACCGCCTCATCGGCCCTGCTGGTGCTTCCGTCCAACCTGGACGTGAACGTAATGATGGAAAACACCGGCATAAAGTATGACAGCCTCATGGTGAGCTGGCTCGCCGCCGATATCGTCATGAAGGAGCGCACCCTTCAGGTTACCAACGGCCTTGCCGCCTCCAATATGGGAGACCTCTACGTGGAAGGCTTCTATGCCACCCGCTCCAAGGACGACATCAAGGCCGGCTTCGACCTCAACATCGTGGACATATCGGCCGAGAAGGTCCTTACCCTGTTTCCGGACGTGAAGAAGGAGATGCCCATCATGAACTCCTTCTCCGGCAACCTTGACATGGAGATTGCCGCAACCACGGAAATCGACACTGCGATGAACGTGGTTCTGCCTTCACTGGACGGAATCATGCGTTTCACGGGCCGCCAGCTTGCCCTCAAGGACAGCAAGGAGTTCACAAAGATTGCAACGCTCCTTCTGTTCAAGGACAAGAACAAGGCCATGATAGACAACATGTCCGTAACCGGCATGGTAAGGAGCAACAAACTGGAAGTGTTCCCCTTCGTGCTGGATGTAGACCGGTACATGATGGCGGCAAGCGGCGTCCAGAACCTGGACGAGAGCTTCAACTACCACATCTCCGTGATACGCTCCCCGCTCATTCTCAAGTTCGGCCTCAACGCATGGGGAGAGGACTTTGACCACATCAAGTACAGCCTTGGCAAAGCCCGCTACACTTCCCCCAACGTCCCCGTTTTCACAAAGCAGCTGGACACCGTCCAGTACAATCTGGTGGCGGCCATCCACAACGTGTTTGAGCTGGGCGTCGACGGTGCCATGGCAGAAAACACCTCCCAGACCTTCCTGCAGGACCGCATCAACCAGGTGGGCTACACGGATTACGCAGACACCCTTGCCATGGATGACATCATCATGGCCTCCCTCGAAGAGATGGAAAACACCAGCGGGAATGTAACGGAACGCGTCGCAGCCCGCCTCGAAGCCCTCAAGGCCGAAGTCATCCGCCTGGAACAGCAGGCAGCAGTTAAAAAAGATGAATAGTTTCCAGTACATAGAGGTTTCCGTGCGCATCGAGCCGTTCTCTGAGGAGATGGCCGAAATCCTCACCGCAGAGCTCTCCTCGGAGCTCCCGTACGACATGTTCGTCACGGAAGAGCCGTATCTGAAATGCTATATAGAAACGGAAAAGTACAAGGCGTCAGACCTTAAAGTGGTGCTGAGCGGCTATCCTGCCGCGGTCTCCTTCGAGGCCGTGCCCGTCCAGGGCCGGAACTGGAACAAGGCCTGGGAAGACTCTTTCGAGCCCATCGTGGTGGACGGTACGGTTACCGTTAAGGCTAAATTCAACACCGGAGTGCCGCGCACCAGATACAACATCTGGATAGACCCGCAGATGGCCTTCGGCACGGGATATCACCATACCACTTACATGATGATGCAGCGCCTTCTGGCCCTGCCCGTCCGCGGTTCGTACGTGGTTGACATGGGATGCGGAACCGCCATCCTTGCCATACTCGCAGCCAAGATGGGCGCCCGCAAGGTATTCGCCGTGGACATCGACGCGGTGGCGGCCAATTCGGCCTGGGGCAACTGCCGCTGGAACAAGGTGGGAACGCGGGTGGAAACCGCCTGCGGAGACGCCTCCCTCCTTCAGATGGGAACCTACGACATCCTTCTCGCCAACATCCACCGCAACATAATCCTGGAAGACCTGCCCACCTATGTGCGTTCATTGAAACGCGGCGGCAGGCTCCTCGTAAGCGGTTTTTACCAGGCCGACTCCCCTGCCATCATAACTGCCGCCGAGGCCCTTGGCCTGACGCTGGCAGGCTCATCCTCACGCGAAACCTGGGCTTGCCTGGAATTCGTGAAATGATATGAAGTTCCAGGGAATCATCAACGCAAGGGATCTGGGAGGCATCTCCGTCGGCGGAAAGACAATACGGCCGGGGAGGCTGCTAAGGACAGCACATCTTTCGGATGCCACCGATGATGATATCCGCACTCTCTCGGAGGAATATCGGCTCAAAAGAATCTTTGACTTCCGTTCCGTGGTGGAGGCGGAGGGGCAGCCGGACAGGCCTGTTCCCGGGGCAGAGCACATCTTCCTTCCCACCCTGGACCTGGAGGCCGAAAAACGCAGCGGAGATGCCGTCCCCGAGGGAACGTTCCTGGACCTGCCGAAGCATATCGCCCGGCTCTCGTTCATGGATATCTTCAAAAGGAAGGCAAGGGATCTGTACCCTTCGCTTGTGCTCAGTGAGTTCTCGCAGCTTCAATACGCCTCGTTCCTGAACCTCATTCTGGAAACGCCGGAGGGCGCCGTCCTGTGGCACTGCTCGCAGGGCAAGGACCGCACCGGCATGGGCGCTGCCTACATACTGGGCGCCCTTGGGGCCGACCGCGAAACCATCGTGGCCGATTTCGATGCGTCAAATACCGTTTACCGGCCGCTGGTAGACAAGCTTTGCCTGAAGGTGGAGGCCCTTGGCGGCGGAGAAGAGGAGAAAGACGTGATAAGGGCATTCATGGGCGTGAGCGTCCGCAATTTCTGCAGCACCCTGGACCTTATCGACCGCGAATGGGGTTCCCTCCAGGGCTATCTCACAGGCCTTCTCGGCCTCACTTCGGCCGATTTCCAGACTCTCCGCGAACGGTATCTTTTCTAACGCTGCTTGTAATTCAGGGCGAGTCCGCCGGCAGAGGTTTCCTTGTACAGTGAAGGCAGGTCCTTGCCGGTCTGCTTCATTACCTGGACCACGTGGTCAAAGGAGATGCGGTGACGTCCGTCCGAGAAAGTGGAGTAAATATTGGAATCCAGGGCACGGGTGGCGGCGAAGGCGTTGCGCTCGATGCAGGGTATCTGCACCAGGCCGCAGACGGGGTCGCAGGTCATGCCCAGGTGATGTTCAAGGCCCATTTCGGCCGAATACTCAATCTGGTAGGGACTGCCGCCAAAGAGCTGGCAGGCGGCTGCCGATGCCATGGCGCAGGCAACGCCAACCTCTCCCTGGCAGCCCACATCGGCCCCGGAGATGGAGGCGTTCTGCTTTACGATGTTGCCGATGATGCCGGCCGTCGCAAGTGCGTGGAGGATGCGCTGGTCGCTGAAGGAGTGTCCCTTGGAAAGATGGTACAGTACCGCCGGAACCACGCCGGAGGAGCCGCAGGTGGGGGCGGTCACTATCTGGCCTCCCGCCGCGTTTTCTTCGCTCACTGCAAGGGCGTAGGCAAATACGAGACCTCGGGTACGGAGGCTGGGCTGGTATCCCAGGGCCTTGACGTGGTAGATTGCGGCCTTGCGCTTGAGGTTAAGCGGGCCGGGAAGGCGTCCTTCGGCATCCAGGCCGCGTTCTACGGAGGCTTTCATCGCCTCCCATATCGTCTGGAGATAATCCCAGATTTCCGCACCTTCACACATCTCCACATACTCCCAGATGCTCCGTCCGGTGGCGTCACACCAATCGATGATCTCCGTGAGGGTGTTCATCTTGTAGACCTCTTCCTCCTCCTCAAGTATCTTTCCGGGGCCTTCGGAGAGCGTTCCTCCGCCGATTGAATACACCGTCCAGTCCTCTTCCACGGCACTTTCGGCATCCAAAGCCTTGAAACGCATGCCGTTGGAATGATACTCGAGGAAAACGGAGGGCTCCCACAGAATGGTCACGGGAGCTATCGGCTCAAGCACTTCCTTGATGGCGACATCCGTCATATGCCCCTTGCCTGTAGCGGCCAGGGAGCCGTAGAGGGTTACTTCAAACCCCGCCGCGCCCGGATGACGCTGGGCGAACATCCTGGCTGCAAGCTGCGGCCCCATGGTATGGGACGAAGACGGTCCCTTTCCTATCTTGTAGAGATTCCTGAGTGAGAACATGCGCTTCCGATTTTTGCGCGCAAAGATAGCAAAAATCCCGGGTAATCCATCGGAAATGGATCAATAAACGCCCCTGTAGTTGAGGAAACGGCTCCAGCCGGTGGCCTTTCTCCCCGCGAGTACCGGGTCCATGCCGATCAGCCTCAATTGTCGTAGACCAGCCAGCGGAGGGCATTGATGAAGAGGAGTTTCTCCGTGGCGTCCGTGAACTGCTCGTCTCCGTGGCCCATGTTCATATAGACCATGCGATAGTTCCGGTTGGTCCAGACTACGGGGAAATCTCCGCCGTAAACTATGTCCTTTATGCCGAAGGGATAGTTCTTCGGGGAAAGCGACAGGAGTATCTGGATATCCGGGTTGCGGCGCGGACCGGGATTCCACTGATAGAACTCGCTTGCGGGTGCCACATATGAATCCGGCAGGTTCTTGGTAATGGCGTGACTGTGCGTCTCAATATCCAGAAGTGCCGGCTGCGGCGGCCAGTTGTTGCATTTGAACGTGCCGCAGCCAAGGAATTTCACGAACCATGGCCAGCCGGTGCCTGCGTCATTGTAGCCGGCGGCATGGAAGCCAAGCCAGCCTCCTCCCTGCTCCATATACTGCTCAAACAGCTTTCTGGCATCGCCTGAGGGCTGCGCGTTGAGAGCCACTATCACCGAATAATCCTTGAGCTCCTCCAGGGTGTAGTCTGCAAGATTCTGAGTGCTGTCCACTATGAATCCCTCGCCAACCGTAAGTTTGGTGAAAAACTCTATCGCCTGATGGTCGAACTGCACGTGCGCCTCCTCTGCATAGTCATCGTAATAGAGCAGCGCCTTGAAGCGCGGTGCCCCGGCATAGTCGGCCTGGCGGTAGTTTTGCCCCCGGTTTCCGCACATCGACACAACAAGGATCATCGCAAGTAAAACAAGTCTTTTCATACAGATTCACAGTTTAGCTGCCGTAAATATACTCAGAATCGCCAAATAATCAAATGTCGCAATGCTTGCCGCCATGTTGCTGCTCCTTGCGTCCTGCGGGCCGGGGAAGCGGATGGGGCTCTATTTCCCTTGCAGGATAGCGTCCTTGGTGCGGGGCATGGTCCAGCGGGGGACGCTGCGGTCTTCGCCGTCGGAAAGGCCCATCCACCAGAAAGTTGCAATGCCGGCCTCCCTGGCCTTGCCGGAGAAGTAGGAGGCAAAGCGCACGTTGGCGTCGCTGTCTTCGCCTGAGCCTCCTCCCCATTCGCCGATAATTGCCGGCACGCCCAGCCGTTTGACGATGCACTCCCGGAGATTGACAAAGAGCCTGTCGATATCGGCCTTCTGCTCGTCGAACTTGTCGGCATTCCAGTAGCTGTGCACCTCGACGGCGATGTGTTCGGATATCTCCGGGCTCTGCATGTAATCCAGCGGTTCCTTCAGGTGGGAATTCCAGGTGCCGTCACCGCTGCAGGCGCCGTAGGTGTTCACAACGAGGTTCCTTTCGGCATTGTTGCCGCCGGTTGCCCTCACCGTCTCTGCGAACAGGCGCGCATAACTGTTTATGCCATTGTAGGCCGATCTGGCTGCGTTTTCATCGTACCTTGCAGCATTGGCTTCACGGGAGGCGTAGCACCAGGAGTCGTACTGGTCCAGCATTTCGTTATAGGATTCGAAGAGTAGCTTTTCCCCGTAATCCCGGAACTCGGTCGCAATCTGCTCCCACAGGGACTGGTAACGGTCCTTGGCTGCGGCAAAGCCTTCCTCGCTGGCCACAAGCCATGCCGTATCTGATGCGCCGGTATCATGGTGGACATTGAGTATGCAGTACAGCCCTTCGTCTATCACGTAATCCACCACTTCCTTCACCCTTGCCATCCAGGCTGGATCCACCGCCGTGCCGCTCCAGGTGGCCGGGTCCCAGTTTGCCCCGTCATGAAGAGTTATCGTTCCCATATGCGGATACCAGGTCACCGGCACCCTGATGGCTCCGAAACCGGCTTCCTTGAACATGTGAATAAGCTCCCGGGTGGCCTGCGGCTGCCCCCATGCTGTCTCGTAAGCCTTGGGACTGCGGTCAGACCATGCCTCCAGCCACATGTTCGTGAGCTCTCCGCTGTTGCTGTCCAGGGCATTGCCAAGATTCCAGCCGGCCCCCATGTTCGCAACGGCACTGAAGGCCGATTCAAAGGCCTCCCCAACCGGTTCCGGCTCCGGCTCCGGCGTTACAGGTTCAGTGGTTGGGTCCGTGGTGGGCTCAGCAGGCTTTTCACTGCCCCATTCCCTGCTGAGGGGATCACTCGAGCACCCCGCCATGACGAACAGGCAAAGCGCAATAGCTGCATGCAGACTGGAACGTTTCATATCTGCAAAAATAGCAATTATTTGACTATTCTTCAATCACCCTTGCAAGTACGAAAGGTTAACTTATATAGATCTTTTTTGAACGGCATAGACAGGATGGTTCGTGTCGCTCAAAATGTCGCTCAAAATTTGTAAGTAGCGTAAGAATCTGTATATTTGCATAAATATTTTTGAGCGACATTATGGATTATCATCAGTATAGACAGTCTCCTGATCCAGATAAGAGAACCAAGTATGCTTCTTGGCAGGCAGCCAAAGGCCTGCAGGCAGTAGACGGCCTTGAAACGTCTCCCTATCTGGACCTGATTGCCGAAAAAAACATTGAGGGCGACATCTCAGCATATCAGGCCAGGGAACTCATTGATTCATATTATGAGGTAAAGGATGACAGAGACGCAGAAAGGCAATATGAAGAGGCCGACAGAGTATCGGCCAGAATCAATATGCTCATCTCCGAAACTGGTTTCTCCCTGTCTTCAGACGAGCTGAGAACCATTCATCAGCGCTTGTTTGAGGGCACTTTTGACCATGCCGGTGAATACCGGAAGAACAATATCATTAAATATGAATGGGTACTGGACGGTGATACGGTTACATACGGGAATGCTTATAATCTTGAGACGGCCATTGATAACTTGCTCAGGCAGGAAAGCCTTACCTTGTATAGGCAGCTGGATGAGGAAGAAACCGTTTGGCATGTGGCTCGGTTCATATCTTCCTTGTGGGTGTTGCATCCATTCTCGGAAGGAAACACCAGAACAACAGCTGTATTTCTCATCAAGTACCTGCGCAAGATGGGGTTTGACATCAATAATTCGGTTTTTGAGAAGAATTCAAGATACTTCAGGGATGCACTGGTCAGGGCCAACTACACCAATATCAAAAAGAAGGTCTATGCCGATAATGAACCATTGGACCGATTCTTCTCCAACTTGCTTCTGGGCACAGATTATGAGCTGAAGAGCCGGTATCTCCATATTAAGGCCGAAGCCCCTGCAATAAAAACCAAAATGGACACATCTTCAATCGACAGCACTATTGAACGCTTGATTTCAGAAAAGCCTCAAGTATCTCGAAAAGAGATGGCCGACATATGCGGAGTTCATGTCAAAACCATAGAACGCCATCTTGCTGCCATGCCCCATATACGCTATGTGGGCCCTGCCAAGACAGGACATTGGGAGATACACAAATAGCCCAGCCGATGGCTGAGCTATTTGTGCTGGCAATGGTCGAAATCACTCTGATAGAGGCGATCTTGAACAATTCGATACTTTTCCCACTCTGTTTCTGCGTGGATTTTTGCCATCTCCGCACTAACCTTTCCTGCGTTCAGTTAAGGCGGTAGTAGGATTTGATGACACTGCCTGAGTATTCAGAAAGACCGGTAAGCGTCACGTCTCCTGTTTCAACGTCTATGAGTACGGTTACGCTTTGTGCCGTACGT